>Ga0181576_10004173_pt1 | contig 10500 bp, 7 predicted proteins | sample 101ome_22_FD_132464 | JGI IMG/M metagenome (GOLD analysis project Ga0181576, IMG submission 132464) | Coastal salt marsh microbial communities from the Groves Creek Marsh, Skidaway Island, Georgia - 101412BT metaG (megahit assembly) | ecosystem: Environmental > Aquatic > Marine > Intertidal zone...
CAAACCATCGTTTTGGTGGATGGCGATGGCTGCTTCGCTGGTTGCGTTTGTTGGCTATGGTTTGGTGAGTTTTCAGGCGCCGTTTTTGCAGCGCGAGCATGGACTCAGTGTCCGTGAGGCGGCGCTGCATTTTGGCGCACCGCTGTCGCTACTGGCAGCAGGAGGCACTTTTCTTGGCGGTTATATAACCGAGAAGCTAACGCCGCGATCACCGACTGCGGTTGCATGGGTTCCTGCCGTGGGTTTGATTATCTCGACGCCGGCATACATTTTTGCATTCTTCTCCGAGAGTCTTCTGAACGCGGGATTGCTGTGGGGATTCGGCGCGGTTACCCACTATGCGTATCTGGGTGCTCAATACAACATCGGGCAGGGTGTGGTCACCAACCGTAATCGTGCTACCGCCATTGCCGTGCTGTTAATCCTGGTTTCTTTGATCGGGAACGGTATCGGGCCGTACTTTGTCGGGTTTATGAGCGATCTGTTTATGGCGCAACAACTGGCACTGACTGAGGCCGGGCAACAGTTATCGCCGGAGCTTTGCAAATCGGCTCTCAGCACCCTGTCTGACCTCGAAGTGCAAACCTGTCAGTCGGCCAATACGGACGGCTTGAAATGGTCCATGTCAGTTACCGCGTGTTGGTTCCTCGCAGCCGCAGGCTGTTTCTTCATGTCGGCTAGAACGCTTAAGCGCGATTTTGTTGCCGAGCTTGGCTGATTCGAGACCGCAAAGTCCGTTGAACTGAGGGAATAAAATGTCGACGATGAATAATATGTTTCTGGCCGCGTCCGATGTGGTGTGGACGTGGTTCGTGGTTCCGTTGTGCGTTCTCATTGGACTGTTTTTCACCTTTCGCTTGGCGTTTATTCAGTTTCGCAGCTTTCCGCATGCCATCGCCTTGCTGAGCGGGCGCGTTGACGACACCATCGACAGCAAGGGCATATCGACCTTTCAGGCACTGGCCACCGCGCTCTCGGGTACCACCGGTATCGGCAATATTGCTGGTGTTGCGGTTGCGATAAAGCTTGGGGGCCCGGGCGCCGTTTTCTGGATGTGGATCATGGCGCTGATTGGCATGGCGCTGAAGTATGCAGAGGCGACGCTCGGTAATCTTTATCGGGGCAATGTCAGTGACCAACACGAAATTGGCGGCGGCCCGATGTACTACATCGTCAGAGGGCTGGGGGAGCGTTGGCGCCCGCTGGCGGTCGCCTATTCGGTATGTGCGGCAATCGCGTGTCTGGGTGCCTGGAATATGTTTCAGTCGAATCAGGCCTCTGCAACGATGCAAAGTTATTTTGGCGTTCCTGGTTGGATGACAGGGACGGTGATGTGTGTGTTCGTCTGGATGGTTTTGATTGGCGGAATCCAGCGCATTGGTGCCGTTGCCGCGCGATTGGTTCCGTTTATGTGTGTTGTCTACGTCGGCGGTGTTCTGGTCATTTGCCTGATGAATATTCAGGACCTGCCCGGAGTAATGCTTGTCATCCTGCGCGATGCCTTCGGATTGGATGCGGCCGGTGGTGGCGCGGCTGGAACCGCACTTATTTATGGTATACGGCGCGCGGTGTTTTCGAACGAAGCCGGCACTGGCAGCGCAGCGATTGCCCATGCGGCAGCGCACACCAAACATGCAGTGAGGCAGGGTGTGGTCGCGAGTCTGGGACCATTTATAGACACCATTGTAATTTGTGCTGCGACCGCTTTCGTCATTATTCTGAGTGGGCTGTACGGTAGTAACAGCCTGACAGATTACGGTAAACAGTACAGCTTTGAGAAATCCGCAGCCGCAACCAATTGGGAAGTTGCTGACGCAAGCATGCACGCCGCGGTCAACATCCGACCGGTGATGGATGGTGAACGGGTGCTCAGATATCGCGACGGGCTCCAGCATGAAACGCGATCTATGGACCTATCCGGATTGTTATCGCAGGATGAATACGCGCCTGATGCGTTGCGTTTCTCGGCGTATATTGATGGCGCGGATTTGGAAGCGCAAATGGTCGATGCCGATGGCAAGGTCTTGCTTGCCATGCCCGTTAGCAACGACTGGCAACGTCATCAAAGCGATGACGGCGTATTCGAGGCGTCATTGAATGGCGCGAGACATTTGGATCGCTGGAACACCTATGTGATTCGCCCCAATGCCACACTTATGGATATGTTGGTCAACGGTGGCGAATCAACACCGTCACTGCGTTTTGTTGCGGCGGGTGACGGAGTGGTCGAGATAGACGCTGTCGGCTTTGCCCGTGATTTGAACGGTATTGTGCTGTCTGCAGCCGCGTTTGCGAGCTTTATTGACGTGTTTGGCGCTGTCTTTATTCCAATAGCAGCTCTACTGTTTGCCTACACCACTGTATTGGCCGGTAATTACTATGGGGAAATTGCCTGTCATTTTCTCGATCAGAGGCTGGTTAAACCGTACATGTGGCTATACGTTGCCGCCACTTTTGTAGGCTGTGTGGTTAATCTGAGTGTTGTTATTAACTTTTCTGATCTCATGCTCGGTCTTATGTGTATTCCAAATATGATTGCGATTTTGTTGCTACGCAAACGCATCTATTCAGCAACGTCTGCATATTTCAGCAAGCCTGAGCATTTTGCCCGGGGTGTTAAGGGTGAGTAATTTGTATGTCAAAGCTTCCTGAAAGAACTCAGGTTGTAATCATTGGCGGCGGGATCATAGGGACCAGCCTCGCATGGCACCTGGTTCAAAGCGGTGTCAACGAAGTCGTTCTGTTGGAGCGCAAACAGTTGTCCTGCGGAACTACGTGGCATGCCGCGGGATTGGTCGCGCAGTTGCGGGCCACGCATAACATGACCCGTTTGGCGCGCTATTCGCAGGAGCTGTATGCCTCGCTCGAGGAGCAGACTGGGCAAGCCACCGGCTTTCAGCGCTGCGGGGCGATTACCATCGCAACCACCGAGGCGCGCGTGGAAGAACTCAGACGCGGCATATCCATGGCGCGGTGTTTTGGTGTGGAGGCCGACGAAATCTCGGTGGCTGAGGCGAGCGAGCGCTGGCCGCTGATGCACACAGATGATGTCCTGGCGGCTTTCTGGTTTCCCAAAGACGGCCGAACAAATCCCACTGATACCACTCAGGCGCTTGCCAAAGGCGCCCGCGCCGGCGGTGCGCTAATCCTGGAAAATATGCCAGTCGATGAGGTATTGGTCAGCAACGGTCGCGCAATCGGCGTTCGTACTCCAGCCGGAGATATCCTCGCGCAGACCGTCGTTAACTGTACCGGCATGTGGGCGAGTGAATTCGGACGACGTCATCAGGTGAGCATCCCTCTGCACGCGGCTGAACATTATTATTTGATCACCGAGCCATTTGCCGGGATGACCCGCGACCTGCCGGTCCTGAGGGACTTCGACAATTATGCGTATTATCGCGAGGAAACCGGCAAGTTGATGCTCGGGTTGTTTGAGCCAGAGGCCGCCCCGTGGGGACAGGAGGGTATTCCTGAGGATTTTTGCTTCTCTGATCTACCGGCCGACTGGGAAAGAATGTTGCCGTGGCTGGAGCGCGCGATGCGACGAATCCCGGTGCTCGAGCAAACCGGCATTCAGCTCTTGTTCAATGGCCCCGAGAGCTTTACGCCCGACGATCGATACTATCTGGGTGAATCGCCTGAGCTGCGCAATTATTTTGTGGCGGCGGGCTTCAACTCGGTTGGCATTCAGTCGGCAGGGGGAGCCGGAAAGGTGCTTGCCGATTGGATTATTCAGGGGCGTCAGCCCATGGATTTGTGGGACGTCAACATAACCCGATCGCTGCCGTTTCAGAACAATCGACGTTATTTGCATGATCGGACCAAAGAGTCGCTTGGTTTGTTGTATGAGATGCATTGGCCGTTTAGGCAGTATCAAACGGCGCGTGGTGTCCGTAAATCTGTGTTGCATGATCGATTGGCGAAGGCGGGAGCGTGTTTCGGCGAGCTTGCCGGTTGGGAGCGTGCAAACTGGTTTGCGCCGTCCGGTGAGAAGGCCGAGTACGTTTACAGCTATGGTCGACAGAACTGGTTCGATTGGCAAGCAGCCGAGCATAATGCGGTGCGCACAGCCGTTGGCCTATTTGATCAAAGTTCGTTTTCGAAAATCAGAGTCGAAGGACAAGCGGCCGAAGTCTTTTTGAACCAGATCTGTGCCAACTCCGTGTCGGTTGCCATTGGTAAAGCTGTTTATACCCAATGGTTGAATGAGGCTGGCACCATTGAGGCGGATTTAACGGTTACGCGATTATCGGAGACAGCGTATCTGATCATTACCTCGCCGTTCACGCACACGCACGTGATGAGTTGGTTGCGCCGACACGCGGACGGGTACAACGTGGTCATAACCGACGTGACCAGTGGGCTGGCTACGATCAATCTTCAAGGTCCCCGTTCGCGAGCGCTGCTTGAGGCGATAAGCACCGATAGCTGGAGCAATGAAGCCATCCCGTTTGCAGGCTGGCGCAGCAAGGAAATCGGCTATGCGCAGGTTCAGGCGCTTCGTCTGACCTACATGGGTGAGTTGGGTTACGAGCTTTATATCGAGACTGAATTTGCCCAGCATGTGTATGACCGCATTGTTGAGGCTGGTGCTGATTTTGGGTTGAAACACTGTGGATACCACACCCTGCAGTCATGCCGAATCGAAAAGGCGTACCGCGAGTTTGGACATGATATTGGCGCTGACGATACGCCGCTTGATGCCGGTTTGGGATTTGCGGTTGACTGGAATAAGCCGGGCGGGTTCATCGGTCGCAGCGCGCTGGCACGGCAGCGGGACGCTGGGGTCAAGCGGGTGTTATTGCAATTCCGGCTCAATGATCCGGAGCCCCTGATGATTCACAATGAGCCGATTATCGCAGACGGGGCAATTGTGGGTTATACGACCTCGGCAATGTTTGGGCACACGCTGGGGGCCAGCATTGCACTGGGGTACGTGCCTGTAGAGTTGGCCGAGTATGATCAGTGGCAGATTGAGGTCACGGGAAGGCGATACTCTGCCACCGCGTCGCGCAAACCCATGTATGACCCCACAGGCGAGCGAGCTCGCCTGTCCTGAAAGGGCCTTATGGCTTAGGGGTCAGCCTTTGAGTTTGCGTTGGCGCTCGATCTCATCGGCGTGAATTGGATTGCGGAACAGCATCGAGAAGGTTTGCTTGTATTCGTCGTTTTCGGGCAGCTTGGGAACAGCTGCGCGAATGGCTTCGGTGCGCTCCTCCAGACCTTCGCGGAATTCGCTGTGCGTCATGATGTAGAGTTCATCGTTAAGAATACCCTGCAGAACGCGCTCTCCGACCTCTTCCTTGGTTTGGAACAGATGCATGAACGAGCCCGCGTTCTGGCGCCGTTTGTCGGCTTCCTCATACCCGGTAGCGCTGAGCTCTTTAGGCCGCACCTCACCCGCATTGGCAATGTTGGATTGAACCGCGCCGGGGCAAAAAGCAGAGCAAATCACGCCACGCGCTTCGAGTTCCGGCCGCATGCACTCCATCATGCTGACCACCGCACCTTTGGCCGTTCCATAGATTACCGCGCCACCATGCGGAAGTAGCCCCGACATCGACGAAGTGTTGACGATATGGCCACCCTCGCCATGGCGCAGGATTCTGGGCAGTACAGTCACGACGCCGTTGATGGCTCCGTTCAGGCACACGCCCATAACCCAGTCCCAGTCGTCGAAGGTGGCGAGCTCTGCGGGTCCAACCACGGCGACGCCGGCGTTGTTGCAGAGAATATGAATCTTGCCGAAACGCGCTTCTGCCGCATCTGCAGCCGCCGCATAGGCAGCGCGATCCGTGATATCAAGTTTGAGCGCCAGCACATGCTCCGGATCATTCAGCTCGGCCTGAGCCTGCTCGAGGTGATCGTCTCGTATGTCAGCGATGACCACGTTCATGCCAGCGCCGAGCAGGGCTTTTGCAATGCCGAGGCCGATGCCGGACGCTCCGCCTGTGATGAATGCTGTCTTACCGGGTAGATTTTGCATTATTTTGTGCTCCTGGTGGATAACTGCGCATCTGGATGCAGGGCTATGCAGTGTAAAGGATGTTAAGGCTAATTTCTAACGTTTGTTACCATTTTAGGGTGCGGCCTTGGGTCTGCGAGTCGCTTGCCAGTTCGAGCACGCGGATGACTTCGCGCGTCTGGGATGCGCTCACCGGAACGGGATGCTGATGGCGAATCGATTGTGCCAGCTCATCAAAAAACCCCGCATAGTTGCCACGCATGGTCGCCACAGGGGTTGTTGACGATTCATCGAACAGGTTCCCGTATCGCGTGTTTGGTTCGCAGTTCCAGTTGGCATCGCTGAAGGCGGTGCCCGAGCGCAAAGCGTCCTCTTGAGGATCGAGCCAGTGTTTTAGGTAACGGCCGCGATCGCCCTGCACGTCGAAGCGCGGCGGCGGTCCCCACGCGTGCGCCGAGCTCACCAGCCGAACATTGAAATCCCCGTAATCGAGCAGAACATCAAAGCAGTCATCGACTATGGCGCCCGGTCGAATGGTTCGGATGCGAGCGGTGATGGATGCGGGTGGGCCGAACAGCACCAGCGCCTGATCAACCAGGTGCGGTCCAAGGTCAAACCAGATGCCGGTGCCATGACCGGGTCGCTCCCGCCACCGGTCTCGTGGCTGCGGGCGCGCGCGATCAAAGTGCGACTCAAATCGTCGTATCGACCCGAGCTGATCTGCTTCGATAAGTGAGCGGACGGTCATAAAATCACCGTCCCAGCGGCGGTTGTGAAATACGCTCAAGGTACCGGAGGAGTTACTCTCTGCGTTCAACAGTTCGTCGGCCTCGCGCAACGAGCAGCACATCGGTTTGTCGATCAGAACATGACGGCCCTGCGCTAGCGCCAACGACGCAAGGGCTGTATGCGTCTCGTTTGGCGTGGTGATGATCACCAGTTCTGCATCGGATTGATCGAGCAGCTCGGTTGCCGTTGCATAGTTTTCAAGCGCCGGCCAATGCGTTTTGAGCGCGTCCGCCGACCGGCCGCTTGCAGCAATCAGATCATACGCCGGAGACTGCCGCAGGAAGGGTTCATGAAAGGTACGAGCGCTGAAGCCTGCGCCGATAATGGCTGTTCTGATTGGCATTAAAGACCATCCGTTACGTTGCTATGCAAGAGCACTTACCTCACACAATCGCCGTGATTAAAGCGCGAGAACACTGGCCAGACCGAGGAATATGAAAAAACCTGCGCTGTCTGTAATGCCGGTGAGGATAACAGCACTCCCATATGCGGGGTCGACGCCGGCCTTACGCAATAACATTGGCGTAAGTACGCCCGATATTGCACCGATCGACAAGGTGATCGACATCGACAGAAACAACACAACGGCAACCATTACATTACCGTATAAAAGCAGCGTAATAACTGAGATCACGCCACCCCAGATCATTCCGCTGATCAATCCGACGGTGGCTTCTTTGATCAGCAGCACTTTGAGGTTGGTATCGTCGATCTGGTTGAGCGCGAACGAGCGAATCACCAGTGCGAGTGTTTGATTGCCCGTATTGCCGCCGACCGCGGCAACGATAGGCATCAATGAGGCCAGAATCACCATTTGCTCTATGGTGACGGAGTACGCGCCGATCACACGCGATGCGATAAACGCCGTCAACAGATTCAAAGCAAGCCATAAACCACGGTTTTTGACCGACTGGCTGACCGGGGCAAACAGGTCTTCCTCGTCCTGCAAGCCAACTTGACTGAGCAGCTCGCTCTGACGAGAGTCATGAATGTGTTCAACGATTTCGTCAATGCTTACCACCCCAACCAACTGATTGTGGAGGTTGAGCACCGGAGCGTGAATCAGGTCGTAACGTTCGAAAATGCTGACGGCGTCCTCGATTTCGTCATTGGTATGAAAGGTTGTGGCCTGTTTGTTCATCACCGCATCGACCAGGGTTTCCCCGGCATGACGGAACAACGACTGCACCGATAGGGTGCCTTGGAACAAACCGTCCCGGTTAACAACCATCAATTCCTGAAGGGTTTCGGGGAGATCAGCTCTGGCGCGAAGGTATCTGAGAACAACATCCAACGACACGTCTGAGCGAATCGCAACATAGTCAAACTCCATCAGGGCGCCGACGCTACCCTCAGGGAACGTCATTACTGTGGTGAGACGTTCACGTTCCTCCTGATCGAGACTGCGTATTAGCTCCGAGGCAATGTCACTGGGCAGGTCAGATACCAGATCGGCCAGCTCATCGGTATCAAGGTGCTCGGCGGCATCAACCATCTCGCCGGCATCCATATCACTGATCAGCGTATCGCGGACCGCATCGGAGACTTCCAGCAAGACCGCTCCGTCAAACTCTGCGCGGACCAGATGCCAGACAAAGGTTCTTTGTTCGAGAGGCAGGTTTTCAAGTACGTAGGCAATGTCGGCTGGGTGGAGTATGTTGATTTCACGCTCCAGCGCGGCGCGGTGCTGACGCTCCGAGACCTGTCTGGCCAGATCATTGTCACCGCGATCAGCGTCCAGTTCTTTGAGAAGTTCAAAGCGCGAGATGTGACGTCGAATCTGTTCGAGAATGACTCCTGGATCTTTGTGCTGATTCGTTGTCGAATTCATGTCGACTCCTTTTTCATTCCAGTGTTGGCGCCATTTCTGTCATCATACTGCGGCATCCGCACAGTCGTGTGCGCGTAACGTGGGTATTTTTCGGATCACGGAGGTCGATGATGGCCGGAGCAAGCTTGCTTGCACTGATAGACGACATTGCAACACTGCTTGATGACGTCTCGGTCATGACGAAGGTTGCCGCTAAAAAGACAGCGGGTGTTTTGGGTGACGATCTGGCGCTAAACGCTCAGCAGGTCAGTGGCGTGCGGGCCGAACGCGAGCTCCCGGTGATTTGGGCGGTCGCCGTGGGTTCGATGTTGAATAAGGCCATTCTGGTGCCCGCCGCGCTGTTGATCAGCGCCGTGGCTCCATGGGCGATAACGCCATTACTGATGTTGGGCGGTTTTTATCTCTGCTTCGAAGGTGTAGAGAAGCTCGCCCACAAGTGGTTGCATGATGAGAACGAACGTGACCATCAACATGCTGAGTTAACCGCTGCCTTTGTCGCCGGAAGTGCAGAGCTTCACGCCTTTGAACGCAACAAAATACGCGGTGCCATCCGAACCGATTTTATTTTATCGGCGGAAATCATTGTCATTGCGCTAGGCACGGTCGCGGAGGCCGATTTTATTCAGCGCCTGGCGGTGCTGGCCAGTGTCGCGGCGTTAATGACGATTGGTGTCTACGGTTTGGTTGCTGTGATTGTCAAAGTCGATGATCTGGGATTGCATCTCATGCACAAGGAGCCAATTTGGCTGCAGGCCTTGGGTCGCTCGCTGGTATCGATAGCTCCGAAGATCATGCGTTTCTTATCGGTTGCCGGAACGATTGCAATGTTTCTGGTGGGCGGAGGAATTCTTGTCCATGGCATATCGCAGCTGAGCATCTGGCTACACGAACTGGAACATGCTGTTGAGGGCGTTCTGGTCTTGGATATAGTGGGGCCAATGTTGTTCAACGCCCTCATCGGGATTGTCGCGGGCGCGTGTGTGCTTGGCCCGGTGACGCTTTGGCCACGAGTTCGGGGGCTGTCTCCCGAATAGTTTTGAAAGTTGAGTCGGGTTCGCGCTAGACTGAGGTCCAACCCGATCAACGCGAATGGAGTTTTACGATGAATAAAAAGTTTGCTGTAGCCGCAGCGCTTTCGGCATTAATGGCGGCCCCTTTAGTCAATGCAGAGGAAAAGCATCCTTCCCGTGTTTATCGCGAATCGTACTTCCATCTGCTTGGGCTACATTTTCAGCCTCTGCGAATGATGGTACAGCGCCAGATTCCCTGGGATGCAGATCGCGCTGCGGTGCTGGGGCGTGACCTCAAGGCGGTTTCCCAGATAGATATTCTCAGCCAGTTCCCCGAAGGTTCAGAAGGCGGCGAGGCCAAACTGGAAATCTGGGATGACTTCGATGATTTCAGCGAGCGCATGAACACGATGCGAACCGAGGCTGCCAAAATGGCGGAAGCGACGGCCTCAGGCGATCAGGATGCAGTTGGTAAACAACTGGGTGCACTGGGCAAAAGCTGCAAGAGCTGTCACGACGTTTATCGCGAGGAAGAATGATCGTTTAAAGGTTACGCTCGCCCTGATGTGTAACCACTACCAACTGTAAGCGACGGTCAGGCGCGCCGTTCTGGGCGCGCCGGGACCTAAAAATCGTCCACTGTCGTTGTCGAGCTCCGGGATCACCTCGTCGCCCTCGCCGTAAAGACCAAAGTTTTCGTATCGCTCATCAAGAACGTTCTCGATACTCAAAGTGATACGCAGTGCGGCTGACAGACGCACTAGCGCCGAAGCATCGACGATTGTAAATCCGTCAATGGTGTCATCGACATTAGCCTCGTCACCTCGCAGGTAGCGATTACTTTCGACGCGCACGTCCGCATTCAGTGTCAACCAGCGATTTGCCTGCCAGCCCAATGCGAG
>Ga0181576_10004183_pt1 | contig 10488 bp, 7 predicted proteins | sample 101ome_22_FD_132464 | JGI IMG/M metagenome (GOLD analysis project Ga0181576, IMG submission 132464) | Coastal salt marsh microbial communities from the Groves Creek Marsh, Skidaway Island, Georgia - 101412BT metaG (megahit assembly) | ecosystem: Environmental > Aquatic > Marine > Intertidal zone...
ACGGCCCTTGCAACATGAATCATTAGGCATCCAAACTCGATCTACATATCCCTCATCTATTCCGTGCCAAACACCTGGTATCAGCCGCTCTGTACCATCTTTCTCATTAGCAATCAATAAACCTTCGAGAACTAAACGAGGTTCACATTCTACCATATGTAAATCTGAATTTATCCATTGTTGTGATATCTGCTCACATAGATTTTCAGATTCTTCTGAATCCCAAACTGCCCTCGGATTTTCTACCCAAATATCTGCTAAATTAACTCCTTTTTCGGAGTCTTCATAGATTTCGGAATACATGTTTGTGGTCATGTGTGCATAATGGCCGAATGCAATACCCGACATTACTCCGACCATTATGATAAGAACTACCGCAACCAATCGAATTTTGCTACGCCAAAGGCTTCGAAATAGCCTCTTCGTCAACAGTACTTTCATGCTATCACCTCAAACAATTTCGTCAGAAATGACAAGACCACTATCTAGACGTATAACCCTAGTTGCATATTGGGTTAGCGATTCATCATGAGTGACAAAAACAGTAGTAATATTCTCGGCTTCACAGGCTTTGACAAGTACTTCCATAACCATAGAGGAGGTCTTTGTGTCTAGGTTACCAGTTAATTCATCACCCAGCAATAACTTCGGTCTCTTTGCTAAACTTCTAGCAATAGCAACACGTTGTTGCTGCCCTCCACTAATCTCTGTAGGGAAACGATCTACCTCGTCTTCTAGACCTACCAAAGCTAGTAATTCTCGGGCACGCTTTTCATCTCTGCCTCCGGCCAATTCTTGAATCAAGAGAATGTTTTCTAGCACAGTCAAATCTTGTAATAAATTGAAGAATTGGAAGACATAACCTATGTTTTCTCTACGGAATGTAGTCATCTCTTCCGATGAGTTTCTTGGCACTTCCTTACCTTCGAACGAGTATCTTCCCCAAGTAGGGCTGTCTAATGCTGCTATGCAATTTAGTAGAGTTGTTTTTCCCGAACCTGATGGGCCGAGCAGGATAATTCGTTCACCTTCTTTGACTTCGATATTGACGCCATCAAGCGCCTTTACAGTACCAGATACCATGTCATAATATCGCTCCATCCCTTCAATTTCAACTAGTTTTTTTTCCATATATCTCACCTTTTCAAACTAATTTGATGGAGGACTTAAATCGAATCTGACGAACCTGCAAAGAAAGCCATCGACTCTCTGAATAATTCCTCTCTTCGCTTCCTCTTGTTTCGACGTAGATGCATTAGAGTGAATCCGATTGCTAGTAATATCACGAATGGAATGAATGCTTCTGCATGATATCTTTCCATGAATTCAATTATTCCCTTGGCGGTATATGCCCAAGTTAGAGATGCTGCTGCCCCACCCATCAAACAAGCAGCCAGTACCCTTTGGAAGCGCATTCTAGCAACCAGCCCTAGCATAGCACCAACAAGTACTCCGCTCGCCATGAATGGTATCCAAACGAAGACAATAAGGAACCAGAATCCGTATTTTTCGATTCTATCTTGATTTTTATTTGCGATATATTCGACACCAGAGAGAATATCTCCCATGAATGGATTTTGCAGCAGTGCCCCGGTAATCCCCCCCTGTTTCGCAACTAATGCCTCACCAACCAATTCTTCTTTTTGACCATCAGAACCTACACTCGCTGGAATTAAACCACCAATTACACCTTCAGACAATGAGCCTTTTCTAGCGATACCGTAGGCCCCTAAGCTTGGATCTTCATACCTTCCTGCCATAGCCCTATCAGACAAAGTAGCCTTCTCATTACGAGCACTAACAACTAGTACTCTGTCGTCAAGATATTTCTCCAAGTCTTTACTTAGGTGGTGATGAAGGTCTTCCTGCATATGCTGATATGTTGGCTTGAATAAGAAGTAGGAAAATCGTGTTACTGGTTTGTAAATCACCCTGACAAATACTGCGTCTTCATCAGCCAATACCGCAGTCCCGTAGTCAACCAAATCATGCTTCTTAAACCAGCGATTTAGACTGTTATTTGCTGCAACTTCAAGCCAACCATATGTGCTCATTTTTGTGAAGAAATCAGAATAATCTTCTGTCAATACTGGTATTTCTCCTAAAGCCAGTGAGCGCCTATTACCCTCATGTGACTCATGAATTCCTTCATCTACACAGACAATTTTCATCTGAAGTGGCTTCATTTCTCCAAAGACGGCGAATTCTTCAAGAAGCCCCTTGGTTAATTCTGCACGAATATCTGAGGGCTGTTCAATAGTGGTCGAACGAGTGGTGTAAGGTACCAGAACGTCTATGGAAATTGTTCTCAATTGCATCTTCAATTCATCAGAAACGATGTCGATGTGTAATTTTTCTGTTGACTGTTGTAATGTCCGACTAATCAACCTACTAAGTTGTTCATCATTCAATATATCATCAGTATCGCGATGATACATCTTGTGCATCAACGGATATTGCACACAAAGGAAAAACAAGGACATTCCAAGTGAGACCATTGCCATCCACCATGCAGGGATACCGGCACTTCCACCTGTCAGCATAGCAGCCTCACGACCGCCTACCCATTCAGCACCCATCATTATCCAGCCCCAATTACCCAATCCTTGGATAGTCCAACAGGACCGAGGGTCTTCATCTATAATTTCCACATGAGCGGAATTTTCTATTTGGAATTCTTTGCTAAGCAAAATGACGCCTGAAGAATCGACCAATGACTGCAAATCTTCCTTCGTCATTTCATCTAGGTTGGATTCCGTGGTAACTTGCCAAATTGAGGAAGATGCATTGTAATGACCTTTAGCTAATTCATCGGGGTCATATTCCAGTTCTTGGTCTCCGACACCACCTTGCAAGAAAGTAATCGATTCGGATTCCGAAATCACAATTACAATCCCGATAACTGTTTGAATTTCTGGGTCGACATTATGTGATATCACCTTGATTACGTGACCATCAACATCGTAGAAGACGTTGAACCAAACTTCGCCTCTCTTGTCAACACATTCTCCACCAGGATCTAGTGGCGTTGATGAAAGGGTCTTGTCAACTACAATTGAGTCGGATGCAACCCAACCTGAGGACATTGTGAAGACTCCGCCAAAGAACACAGCCCCGATAATTAGTCCAGTTAGCAGAGTATAGTCTTCAAAGGCTCCACGAAAGAATCTCTTGTCCCCTTCTCGCCTAGACCGAATAAGGTCTAATTCCCTATCGAGACTGTTCTTCTCAGTCTCTCCAAGTGACTCCGACTCCTTCACAAGTAGGTTGGGTGAGTGGCGGGTCATCAACCCGCCGGTCTCACCCTCCGAGTTCCTACGGAACTCGTCGTATTGACCCTAGAGCCAATTCAGTCTCTTCTGCTAGCGAATGCTGCACCCAGGAGACAAAGCGCTCCAAGTAGTGCACCAAAGCCAGGTAGTGCTGGCGGCATTGCAGCTGAGTTTGCGGAATAATCTCCGGCAACCAAATCATAAATTTCTGGCTGACCGTTTTCACCGTTGTAACCCTCGATAACTATCTCATCGAAAGGAGACACTAGTCCATCGTCATCGTGGTCATGGTAGGTTAGGATAACACCATCAGATTCACCACTAGTAAGGGGTATTGTGAAGTCGACTGCGCAACCGTTCAGGTCAGGTTCAACCATCTCATCTGTATTCTCGTCATAATAAGCTTCACAGTCACTAAGGAAGCGGACCTCAAAGTCAGAAATTGGCACGTTGAGAGTTTGATTATCTGCAATGATTACTATGATTGAAATCTCTTCTTCAAAGTCATCGTCTCCTTCATCATCTCCGTGGTAGTACCACTCCTCGTCGGAACCATCTGGGCAGTCCTCATTCCAATCATTCACTGAAGACAGAGGAACCATAGTTCCGTCCATACACTCGAATTCTGAAGTTTCTAACCCCATATTCTCGTCGGATCCGTCTTCACAGTCTTCCCAACCATCATTATACAATTCACCTTCAACTACATCGCCATTTTCACACTGGAAATAATTGATTAGTTCCATAGCAAGACCACTACCTGTTGTTGAGTCATATTGGTAAAACCATGGCTCGCCACCAATCAATATTGCAGAACCATCGGCATCCACTATCTCGTCTAGTGGGAAGAAACACTCATCGTTTTCAAGAACATAAATTCCCCCATATTCTGCGCAAGATGAGCCATCAGTGTCTCCACTATCCTCTGCCCAATTAGTCATAGGTTCAAAAGTGTAGGTACTGTTGTGCATTACTCTGAATTCCATTGAACAAATATCGTAAAGAGAGTCATACACTCCTCCATAATCCTCACACCATTCGCCAGTGTCATCACCGGATTCTGCTGACCAGTCTTCAATTGAATCAAGCAAAGTTAGATTATTAGGAAGAGTGAGTAAATCATCAGTAAAGGTGTAATTCAAGTAGTATTCACCTGCCTCTGTGTCACAATCTGAAAGATCTAAGTTGGTTGAAGTAAATTCATCTGTTGCGCTACTTACTATCATGTCGGTGTTTACCCATTGCATGCAGAAGAGATAACTTACAAAATTAGGTTCAGATGTTTCACTTTCATCGTATGTAGGTTCATCCGATTCGTCATAACAATCGGCCCATCCATCATTGACTGAACTGAAGTGGATTTCCTCACCGTCGTCACAGGTAAACATGACTTCTTCTTCATCGCTCTCATCAGATCCATCCTCACAGTCCGGATAACCATCATCTACCCAGTCGTAAGGGATGACTTCGCCATTGTCACATACAAATTCATCCTCGCCGTATTCTTCTTCAACCTCGAAGAAAACAGGGACTGGAGTATGTGGAAGCGTATCATCGACTTCGATAATCACAGCATCGTCCCACATAACGGTGTAGGACATAAGCATGCTTGACGATTCATTGCTGCCTGACATAGTGTAAGCAACTAGGTCTTCATTTTCGTCAATGTGAATAGTTACTGTCATGTCCATATCATCTTCTGTAAATGTCATAGTCATGACATGAGTGCCGGATTCTGCTACGTAACTGATTTCAGTTGTGGCATTTTCTGGCATCCCTTCTCCAAAGTCTAAGTCTGGGGTTTCTAGCATATCAGCCGAATCATCTTCCGAATCATCATCCTCTTCCCAATCATCATCTTCTGAGGAAAGTACGGTCTCGATTACATGCATCACATCAGGTGAATGATCTCTAGTTTGGTAGGAACCTGATTCGGCCCCTCCGGCCATGGATGCCATCATACCGCCAACTGAGTAGTGAATGTTGACAACCTCCCCAACCTGTGTGTGAGTGTACTCTGCGGACAGCATTGGAAGATAGGAAATAGAGGTGTGGACATGAACGGATTCGTTGTCTAGGTTAACCATCACGGTCTCTGACATTGTTACGTCAACTTCCATTCCCATTTCTTCATCGAATCCTGTCATGGACATCGATTCTGAATATCCCGCTCGTGCGGAATTTTCCAACATACTCTCTATGTCCATTTCTTCATCCATGGCGGCCATAAAAGCGTCAATGGAGGCTAGATAAATACAATCTCCCAGAAGTTCGGAAGTTGCATTCTCATCATAGTTCTCTGCGTTCTCGTCCATGCATCCGATGATGTCATCTACAATATCCTCTATATCACCCTCAGATAAGCAACCTGCCAATGGTGAAGCAATCAAAATTAGTCCTGCGATTAGCGCATAGGCTCTGTTCATTGAACTCCGCCAAAAAATTGACCCTTATGAATTAAATCCCGGCATGAATGAAAAATGTGGTGCAGGGGACAGGATTTGAACCTGCGAAGCACTACGCACTGGGACCTAAACCCAGCCCCTTTGACCGCTCGGGAACCCCTGCTTAACCACCGGCCGTTAATTCAAGGTCAAGAATCCAACGGTAGTCACTTCTAGGTCCAAAGAGGTGATAACGGGTACATTCGGCGAGGTGAGTTTGGGGTGCACATGTCACGCATAGGTATTCTTGGACTAGGTAATTGGGGTACTGCCCTAGCAAAGGTCTGGTGTGAAGATGGTCACACTGTAATGGGCTGGACAGTTGAAACCGAAGTATATGAGTCATTGATGACCAGCAATATCAACGAAAAGTACCTACCAGGACACGAAATTCCTACTCTAGATTCCACCATGGAGTTATCCGATATAACCGATACTTGTGAGATACTAATTCTTGCATTGCCCAGCGGTGTAATTCTATCTGTAGTAAATGATTTGATTCCTCATTTGCGCCCGTCACACGTACTGATCGACTTAGCTAAAGGATTGGCACCAACCTCTGAGAGTGAGTCGGGGATGATTTCTCGTGAGATTGAAGACCGTCTTGCGACTGCAGGCAAGTCCAATCCTGTGGTTGTTCTGACTGGCCCCACAATCGCTCCAGAAGTTGCTCGAGGAGTAATGACAACGGCCCTAGTTGCTTGTCATGATAGATCAATCGCCGATAGAATCGCAGAGCGCCTTTCGACTGAATCTCTAGTCCTTACCCCTACGAACGACGTCGAGGGTGCAGAATTATGGGGAGCCTACAAGAACACGGTAGCTCTTGCTTGTGGTCTGGTCGATGGATTGAGAGACGGAATCGGTGGTGATAATCTCAAAGCGGCCTTGGTCCTTGCAGGATTCTCGGAGGGAATTACTCTGCTAGATGCTATGGGAGCTAATGCCACTACTGCATTTGGGCCAGCGGGAATTGGAGACCTGTATGTGACTGCAACTAGCCCTCGCTCAAGGAATAGAACGCTTGGTGAAAAACTTGGTTCCGGAAAATCTCTAGAACAGGCTTTAGCTGAGATGCACATGGTTGCTGAAGGGGTTAGAGCGACTAGGATGTTCCTAAACCGAGCAGAGAGATTAGGTATTGAGGTACCATTCCTAACAGCTCTAGGTGATTTGCTTGATGGTGAACTGGAAGTATCTAATGCGGTTAGGCAGATGGTAGAGGCCTACGAAGCCTGAATGATTATTCTGCCTTCTTTGCACTCTTCAAGGCTGGGTCCTTTGAAATCAAAACATCACGCCAACGAGGTTTCTGAAAGTTAGCCGTGTCATCGATAAATCCTCTCCTGACTATCAATGATACCTGGTCAATTACAACAACTACAACGAACATTACGATGATCAAAGCAAGTACCTTATCGTAGAGTTGGAATGGAGTAAGATAGTGGTTCATGTACCATCCAATTCCACCCGCTCCTACCAAGCCGATTACAGAGCCGTGGCGTACATTGTATTCGAACATGAATAAGGCTTGACTGATTAGAGCATTACTTGCTTCTGGTATCGCAAAAAATCTAGCCACCTGCCAACGCGGCAACCCCATTGCACGGGCGACTTCCAAAGGTTCCTTACTAACGCCCTCAAGAGCCTCGTATTGCAATTTTCCTAGGTAACCTACTGTGTACATCGTCATCGCTAGAACACCCGCGAGTGGTCCTATTCCGACCACGATTACGAAAATAAGTGCCCAGATAAGAGAGGGTAATACTCTCAATGCAGCAAGGATTTGTCTTGTTGATTGAGATAACCAATATGGGGATAGATTACTCGCTGCCATGGCGGCTAATGGAAGGGAGATTAGCATTCCAAAAACTGTTGAGAGGAATGCAATTTCTAGAGTCTGAGTCATACCCACAACCGCTGGACTGCACAAAATATCCGATTCAAATGTGCAGGGAGGATGAGTCCATCCAGCACGCTCGGTTAATACCGTGAAATCAGGGGGAAGAGCTTCTGAACCTAACTTGAGCAAATTACTCCAACCATCTACAAGTTTCCAAATGGTAATCTGAAGGTGATTGGTGACCAAAATGGTGATTATCCCCAAAATAATCGATGTCCTAAGTATCGGACGACGAATAATTAGTCTAATCGAATCTGAAATTCTCTCATTCAAGAAGAGGCCTCCTCAATAATTGGAAGCAACGAAGGTTGTGCATCTTCCTCAAATGGTATCAATCGTCTGCCTCTCAATTGGTATACATGGTCACAGAAAGTTTTGGCTCGAACTGGATTGTGATCGACGATTAGAATCGCCATATTGTGTTCATCTGCCATGTGTCTGAATAAATCGATAATTCCTCTTGCAGTTTCTGCATCCAATTCACCTAGGCACTCATCTGCTAGAAGCAAGTCTGGCTCTTGTAACATCGCTCTAGCAATCGCAACTCTTCTTTGTTGTCCGCCGGATAATCGATTTACAGATTCTAGAGTTTTGTCGGCTAATCCAACCTCTTCGATTACTGAACGAGTTTCTTCCCTCATCTTCTTACTCGGAAGCGATAGTGCGGTTTGTAGGAAGTTTGCTCCCGCCAAAGCCCCCATTAGAACATTGTAACCAACGGTTTGATGTTGAACCAAACCAAGTCGCTGGGGGATAAGCCCAATTGCACCTTTCTTGGCCCTGGCATCGGCTGTACAACAGCACTCTACTGAGCCTGAAAGTGGACTGACCAAGCCTGCAGCAGTTCTCAATAGAGTCGTCTTCCCAATACCTGATCTGCCGGTCAAACCAACAATTTCTCCGGCTCGAATTTCTAAATCAACAGATTCGAGAAGTGGAGACTCTAAGTCAAAACCAATCGCCGTATCTCGCAATTTTAGGCGAATTGGAGGTTTGTCATCCATTTTTTCACATCACATTTGTATCTGTAATTTATGAGCTATACTTTTCATCGAAGTATGTAGCGATTCCTGGAATTGCTTCAATTGCTTCGCTGTATGAGCCGAGATGTTCTTCTGTATCCACCTTAGAAATCGATGGAGTATTCAGTATATTTTGAAGAATTTCTCCGCCACAGAACTCCTTAGCAATCGTATCGTTCAAAGCATGTGTTTGAGTATTGTAACAACCAGTGAATGTTTGACCACCCATAGAGTGATTTTCCACCCACATTTCATTATTCATTTCTAAAAATGATGAAATTATTATATCGATTTTTTCTTGATTAGTCTCTTCCTTATTCACCATTATTGGATGACTTGGAACCCGTCCGAACGCAGGCTCTAGTGGTCTGTAGCTTTCCCGATCTAGGCACCAATCATTGCCTTCACAATGATCTTGATAGGATGTAGATTTACCAAACGCGACATCACCAACACCTTCACTTATACACCGGAAGGCGCCGCTATAACTGTAATACAAATCTCCTTTTTCAGGAATTGTTGCATTACCAAAATGTGCCTCAATAGTAGTCCTCAAGGAGGAAATATCGTTTTCATCTCCTGCAATTTCTATAATTCCGTTATTTATCATGTAACCCATTGGCATAAGCATACCAGCCGATTTTAACCAACCAGTATGACAGGAATTCTTTCCTTCTAGATCATCCAGTGTTTGAATTTCAGAATCATTTAGAACCCATGCCTGGGCATCATAGTAGGTGCTACCATCTTCTTTCTGATCGGCAAGAATAGCATCCAGTCCGTGCTGCTTCCAAGCAATCCATGCCGAGCCGCCGTCTAGGAATGCAATATCAGCATGACCAAAACGCAACGCTTCTATTGCCGCAATGTCTGAGCCTATAGGATATAATTCAACTGTGTAACCAGATTTTTCAGCCAAAAAATCTGCCAATAATTGTGGGTTTGCTTCCGGGTTCTCATAATCATCCTGTGTTTTGAATGCAATAATTATTACATTTTCATCCTCTTCAGGCGTTAGACAACCAGCAAACGTTGAAAACAGGATTATTCCAATAATTGTGCTCGCTATCAGTGTCCTACCTACCATCTTTAGGGCACCCTAAAATAACCCATTCGTTTCTTATTTATCTAATTTAGGGGGCCCTAAACTAACAATTTCTTTCACAATTATGCCGCCGATAGCAATATTTCCTTGGTCCTTTTCGGATTTGTAATGGAGCGGGAATGTAGGCTCAGAATCTCAGTTCTGTTGACTATGTTGGTATTGTTGACTTTGTGGCTCCCATTGGACCATTTCGATGTCCATCTTGAAGACCCTCAAGAAAAACGGGAGCAGCTTGGCCCTGGAGGTCCTACGATAGAAGAACAGTGCAGTACGATAACATTCGAAGATATGTTCGACTACAGCAAAGCAATTTTTCAAATGACAGTGGATGATGATTGGAATTCTGCAGAAATTCAAGCCGTTGCGTGGATAAATGGAACCTTAGCAGATGACGTCCGGCACAGTTTGGATCGATACATTGCTGCAATTTATCCGAGTGGAGATGATGAGTGGATATCAACGGATGAAAGAGAGGGTGTTCGTGCCATTGCTTCCGAATGTGTTCAATACACACTTACTAGGATTGGGATGCGTGATGGTAGCCCTCACAGAGGCGGCGAAGGAACAGATTGGAAAAACACCTCTTGGACGGAAGATGAGGTTGTGGTAGAGGAGTGGAATCTTGTCTCTCCTAGACATTCTGAGTCGAGAGAATGCTCTAGTGTTGGAAGCAGTACTGATTGCTATGAAGTTCCTGTTTATCCTAATAACGAGCGAGATTGTGATGCTGATTTGGATATAT
>Ga0181576_10004186_pt1 | contig 10484 bp, 7 predicted proteins | sample 101ome_22_FD_132464 | JGI IMG/M metagenome (GOLD analysis project Ga0181576, IMG submission 132464) | Coastal salt marsh microbial communities from the Groves Creek Marsh, Skidaway Island, Georgia - 101412BT metaG (megahit assembly) | ecosystem: Environmental > Aquatic > Marine > Intertidal zone...
ACTGGTTCAACCGATGAAACTGTGGAGATAGCCAGGTCCAAGGGAGCCAAGGTGGTCGAGACGGTTTGGGAAGATGATTTCAGTCAAGCCAGAAACATCTACCTCAAGCATGCGACTGGTGATTGGATCCTGGTTTTAGATGCGGATGAATGCCTTGCAGCCGAGGATCTTCCTTTACTTCAAGAGGATCTTAGAAAGCCCAACGCTCTCTGCCTGCGTCTACCCATTTACAACCACGGTGCGAACGAATATGGAAGGGGTTTTGTCCCGCGCCTGTTTCGTAATGCCCCCTGGATAACCTATCAGGGAGCTATCCACGAACAGATCCATGCCCACATAGTGGCTTTGAATCAACAGTGGGATACCGAAACAACTTTGGGAAGCACTCCCATCCAACACTATGGATACCAAGACCATGTGATCAAGGCCAAGGGTAAGCGCGAACGCAATCTGATGATGCTTCAGAAGGCTATCGAGACGCGTGAGGGAGATCCTAATATCGAATATAACTACGCCCTTGAATTACGTAATGCTGGGAAGATGGATGAGTCGCTCCTGCATTTTCGCAAGGCATTCGAATTGATCCGCGATCTGCCCGAATCCCACCAGGTCCAGGAATTTAACCTTGCTGTTGTCCAGCAGCTGGCGACAGTGCTGTTTTCCATGAAGGATTATCAGGGTGTCCTCCAATTGACCGAAGAGGCCTTCGTTAAGCAATTGGGCATGTTCGCATCCTTGAGCCTATTGGTTTCGATGGCCTCTCAGGCAATGGGCGACCACGAAAATACCCTCATCTATGCTGAGCAGTGCATTGCCTTGCGCGATCAGCCAGTGATGATCCCGGGCATCCTTGATGTGCAGACAGGTTTACCTCATATCCTGATTGCCAGAGCTCTAATCAATCTGGAACGTTTTGAAGAATCTGAAGCGGCCTATGCAGCCGCACTGGAGCGCTGTCCCGATCGCTTAGACTACCTTCTTGAATCATGCCACGCCCTTCAAAAGCGGCAGGAAACCCTGAAGGCACTGGACTTGCTTTCTAACCAAGTAGAACGTTTTGGCCAAATGAGGGACTTTTGGATGGCAGGTTTTGGATTTGCCCTGGAGGACGCTCATTTATGGCCTTTTGCCTTTGACTGGGGCACTGAAGCGCTCAAATATTTCAAGGATCAACGGGATATTTGCTATGCTTATTTGATGGCAGCGATGCTGAATGGTCACTGGAATAAGGCGGCAGCCTTCCATGCAGAATTCACGCCGCATCCGACCAATGCGCAGGAGAATGCGGTTGAAATCATGTTACTATTGTCTCAGGGCAAACAGCCTGCACTCCATCCTGGTGTGGCTGAAAAGCAATGCAGCGAAGCTTTCATGCAATTCTATCGTCGCCTTCTCACTGGGAATAACGGGAATGCCATCCGAACCATCAATGATCATTTGGAAGGGATGGAAGCCTGCCTACCCTCTGCTTCTGGCTTGATCAGGCAGGCACTTAAGACAACCCAAACCCATGCTGTGGGATGAGGCAAGTCACAGGCGAGTTGAGGGAGTGATCCGCTTGAATAAGCAGGTTCCATGGATGGTGTGTGTCCTTTTTTCCCTGTGTGCTTGTGGTCCCGTGTCGTCAAAACAATCTGGAAATGCCGAAGGGGCTCCCGTCCTGAGCTCGACTCAGTCTCTCGCGGCTGACACACCTGCAGAGAGGAACAGGCGCGGGTGGGCACTGCTTAAGGCAAATCCCACCGAACAGGCAATCCAGGAAGGTTTGGCTTTGATTCAGTCGGCTGCAGATGAAGGTGAAGCCAAGGCAATCTACAACTTGGCAGTCATTCATCAGGAGGGCCGATGGATAGATCAAGATTTGGATAAAGCCTTTGATGGGATGCTGCGTGCTTCGCGCATGGGCTTGGCTGAAGCCATGACGTCTCTGGGTTTCATGTACGAATCGAGTCTTGGCGTGGCTATGGATCTGGATGAAGCCGCCTACTGGTATGAACGGGCTGCAACCCATGGGCGAGCTTGCTCCAGCAGTAAAGCCTACTACACGAAAAATCTACTGCCACAGCGGAGGGAGCAATACCTCCATGGAGATCCTGATGCCCAATTCCTCCTGGCGCGCCTCCATGAAACTGGCACGGACTCAATCTCGCAGAACTTGGATAAGGCTCGTCAATGGTACGAAGACGCTGCCATCAGGGGCGATGCCCCCTCCCAGCACCGCCTTGCCATGATGCTTGGGATCAACGGAGGTCTTGATTCGGATTTGGTGACGGCGTTTGCTTGGGCAAAATTGGCTGTCAGCCAAGAATCTCGACCCGCTTATGCCACCACCTTTGAATCCATTCAAGCGCGTCTTGACTCAGAAGGTCAAATCGCCGCCCAAGCCTTGTTCCAGACATTGACGTCAATAGTCGCTTACAACAGGGAAGATTTGCGCTTGGGCATTCCTTGAGTTGCCTCACAAGGTTTTTTGTCGGCTACGGCTATTGCCCTGGAAACTCTTTCCATCTGTTGCAGGAAGTCACTGCTTGCCGAGACTCGAGCAAAGCCCTAATTTGGCCTGTGATCGGTCAGCAAGGCCGAAACTCGCGTAATGAACAATCGATTGACTCAAGATCGAACGACTGGATTGAATGCTTGGTTATTCATGCCGTCCCTTCTTTCAGTGATGCTTCTCAATGCGATTGGGGGGGAAATAATCGATTTCGATCAAGCAATCTCGCCCATCCTCAGCCGGCGATGTTACCAGTGTCATGGTCCCGACGCGCAGCATATCAAGGGAGATCTTCGACTTGATTTGGCTTCAGCTGAGAATGGCCCGTTTGCCCAGCGTGATGGTTACCGGATTATTGAGGCGGGTGAACCGGAGAAAAGTGAACTTTGGCTTCGTATCGTGGCTACCGATCCAGATGAGCAAATGCCACCGCCGGAATCCAAGCATCAGCCCCTAGATGAGCGCGAAAGAGGATTAATTTACCGCTGGATTCAGCAGGGAGCCAAGTACCAGAACTTCTGGGCCTTTGAAACCCCTATCAAACGATCTCTGCCTGAGGTAGCTGATTCCGACTGGATGGAACATCCTATTGATCGCTGGGTAGGTCATGCGCTGGAGCAACGCGGGATGAAACCCTCCGGATTAGCAGATCCGCGTACCCTGATTCGGCGGCTCAGCTTGGACTTGACCGGGCTACCTCCTTCTCCAGAAGAAGTCTATCAGTGGTTGGAAGATCCAAGTGAGGCTGGATTTGAGGATGTTGTGGATCGCTATCTCAATCGCCCTGCCTTTGGGGAGCACATGGCCAAATACTGGTTGGACTTGGTTCGCTTCGCCGACACGAATGGACTGCATCACGATCATTATCGAGATATGACGCCCTACAGGGACTGGGTGATTCGATCCTTCAACGACAACCTGCCGTTTGATGCCTTCCTTTCTTATCAACTAGCTGGAGATCTCTATCCTGATGCTTCCACCGACCAACTGATTGCCTCAGGTTTCAATCGACTTCACTTAATCATCGATGTGGGCACAGCTCTTCCAGAAGAGAGTTTTACCCGCAATGTGGTGGACCGGGTGACCGCTTTTGGAACCGCCTTCCTCGGACTGACTGTGCAATGCGCCAGTTGCCATGATCACAAGTTTGATCCGGTCTCTACTCGCGAGTTCTACCAGTTGTTTGCTTTTTTCAACAATTTTGATGGTCAGCCTGAAACCGGTGGTCGCAGCGGGTTGGATTTCAGGCGAGGGCTTCAGGCTCCCTACATGGATCTTCCCAGTCCCGCCCAGCGCAATCGGCTGCTGGAGTTGGACAGGCGGCTTAGGGACCTGAGTGAGGCTCAAGCTGCATTCAAGGCCACCATACCCGAAGCATCATGCGTTGGGGATCAGCCTGAGCAACCGCTCTCTGAGGAGCAAGCGAGACAGAATCAGCGTCTTCAAGCTATGGAGAGCCAAATAAAATCCCTTCGGGTCGCGCGTGATGAGCTGATGATGACGGTTCCCGCAGCGATGATCATGAAGGAGCGGGAAGCCATTCGCCCAGCTCATATCCTCAAGCGAGGTGTTTATGACCAGTATGGCCAAGAGGTTCAGCGCGATACGCCTGCAGTGCTGCCTCCTCTCAATGCGGCCACAGCCACCCCCAGTCGCCTGGATTTGGCACGCTGGGTGACGCGGCCAGATCATCCTTTAACTGCGCGTGTTGCAGTGAATCGTTTTTGGCAGCAACTTTTTGGGACAGGATTAGTCAAGACATCCGAAGATTTTGGTCTTCAAGGAGAGCGTCCAAGCCATCCCGCCCTCCTGGATTACCTCGCTCGCGAATTCGTGGATTCAGGGTGGGACCTCAAGCGACTGATTAAGCACATCGTCATGTCCAGGACCTATCGTCAGCACTCGGTGGCTACCCTTGAACAACGGGCCATGGATCCTGAAAACCGCTTGTTGGCGCGAGGGAGTCGCTACCGGATGGATGCGGAAATGATACGCGATCAAATTTTTCATGTAAGCGGCCTCCTCAATCACTCCATTGGGGGTAAGAGTGTCAAACCGCCTCAGCCCGCTAAATTATGGGAAATCGTTGCCATGCCCAATTCTTATCCTCGGACTTATCAACCCGATGAGGGCGGGAAGATCTACCGAAGGAGTCTCTACACTTTCTGGAAGCGAGCCTTGCCACCCCCACAGATGAGCTTGTTCGATGCTCCAAGTCGAGAAGCCTGCGTGGCCCGACGTGAACGAACCAATACTCCTTTGCAGGCCCTGCTTTTGATGAATGAGCCTGAGTTTTTCAAGGCCGCTGCTCAGTTGGCAAATCAGTTGGTAGCCATGGAGGGGGTCGATGATCTCGGTAGGCTTTCCATGGCCCATGAAATGGTGACGACCCAAATTCCCAGTGAGCGGGAGATCACGGTCCTAGTTGAGGCACTCCATGCCTTCAGAACCATGTATGGCACTGATCCAGCAGCCGCGCGTCAGCTGGCTGATTTGGCTTCGGGAAGCGAGATCCTTGAAGCCCCCGAATTGGCTGCATGGACCATGATCACTCATTCCCTTTTTAATCTGGATACCGTTCGTTACAGGCAGTGACACCGCCCATCAAGTGTTCATGAAAAAATCATCTTCCCAGCTAAACTGTGACCGGCAATCAGATCACCCTCTGGAGACGTTTGAGCAGCTCCAAACCCGAAGGCAGTTTCTGCGTCGAGGTGCCATGGGACTGGGCGCTGCAGTATTGGGCAATCTCTCTCTGGGGAAGCTTGCCGGGACACAAACCCCTGTCACGCACTTTGCGCCTCGGGCCAGGCGGGTGATTTTCCTTTTCATGGCTGGTGCCCCCAGCCAGTTAGATCTTTTTGACTACAAACCAGACCTGCATCGGCAGTTCAACCAGCCCCTTCCTCCTTCGGTGAGCAAGGGTCAAAGGGTGACCGCCATGACCCGAGGCAAAGAACAGATCGTGGCACCCTCCATGTTCTCATTCCATCAAAGAGGACGTAATGGGATTTATATGAGCGAGCTGCTACCACATCTTTCAGAGGTGGTTGACGAGCTCTGCATCATCAAATCCACCCATACTGATGCCATCAACCATGATCCGGCCAAAACACTCTTTTGCACGGGTTCACAGATACCAGGAAAGGCTAGCTTGGGATCGTGGTTAAGCTATGGGCTCGGAAGTCTGAATCAGAATCTCCCTGACTTCATGGTGCTCAATTCTGCTTTTTGGACGGGTGGCACGGGTAATGTGCAAGCGCTATACAGCCGACTTTGGGGCTCTGGCTTCCTGCCCTCCCGTCATCAGGGTGTTTCGCTGCAGCCCGAAGGAGACCCTGTTCTTTTCCTTTCCAATCCCGATGGGGTCAGCCGGGAGGTCAGAAGCAAGATGTTGGATCTGGTCAGCGCACTCAATCAGGAACAACTCAATCAGCTGGGAGATCCCGAAATACAAACCACCATTGCTCAGCAGGAAATGGCCTTTCGCATGCAGGCCAGTGTGCCTGAATTGACGGCTATGGATGGGGAACCAGACCATGTGATGGCCCTGTATGGGCCTGAGGTTCACAAGACAGGATCCTTTGCTCGTAACTGCCTGCTTGCTCGGCGCATGATCGAACGCGATGTGCGTTTTGTTCAGCTTTTTCATCGTGGTTGGGATCATCATGTGGGTTTGCCTAAGAAGCTCCGTGGTCAGGCCTATGATGTGGATCAGCCAGCCAGTGCCTTGATCAAAGACCTCAAGCTTCGGGGCTTGTTGGATGAGACACTTGTCGTGTTCGGTGGGGAGTTTGGACGGACTACTTTTGGGCAGGGAAAAATTGAGCGAGATCAGTATGGTCGAGATCACCATCCTCGCTGTTTCACCACCTGGATGGCCGGTGGTGGTATCAAAGGGGGTATCACTTACGGACAGACCGACGATTTCAGCTACAACATCGTCGAAAACCCGGTGCATGTGAATGATTTCAATGCCACCATCCTCCATCAATTAGGCATCGATCACGAGCGACTGAACTTTCCCTTTCAGGGCTTGGATCAGCGGCTCACGGGAGTTGAGGGAGCCAGCATTGTTCATGACATCCTGGCCTGAAAAGGCACTGCCTCACAGACCCCGGGCCTGGCAAGCCAGGGTGAGGTTTGTGGAAGCCCATCACCTGCTTTTTGGCCTGACTCAATGCCCAATTAGAGGGCGCAGATCTCGATCCAGTGATGGGATCCAAATCCTTGCTCCAAAGCTTTCTTAGCTAAGATCGCCTCCGCTGAGTCCTCGAACAGGGCAAAAGTTGTCGAGCCACTTCCCGACATCAAGGTGGCCCGTGCACCCTTTTGCCTAAGGCAGTCCTGCATGAGCTCGAGCAAGGGGTATTTAGCCAGCACTGGAGCCTCCAAGCTGTTGTAAAAAAGGTGACTCACCTGGCTTAAATCAGAGTCTATCAGGGCCTGGGCTAGCTCCTTGGCTCTGCCTGGCTTCCCGTTAAGATGGGTAGGAAACCGACAGAGGTTTTCATAGGCCCATGCAGTGGACACCCCGAAAGGGGGTTTGATCAATAGTAAGGCTTTACCTTCCAGAGCCCCAAGTTTTTCCACAGGCTGTAGCTTTTCTCCCCTGCCAGCGGCCAGCATAGGCTGGTCATGCAAGAAGAAGGGGACATCTGATCCGAGCTCTTTGGCCAACGAGTGAAGGGTTTCTGCAGACAAAGGATGACCGTATATTTCATTCAAGGTGCGAAGGGTGATGGCAGCGTTGCTGCTGCCCCCGCCCAGCCCCGCTTCCATGGGGATCCTTTTTTGAACCCTGATCCTCAGATGCTGGGCGATGTCAGTCGCCTTCTCAAAGGCCATGGCAGCTCGGTGGATCAAGTTTTCTGGGCCGGGAGTCAATTTGGAATCCGACACAATGAGTTCGATCCCTGGCTCTTGGCAATCGCTTTCAAAGGTTAGCTCATCGCATAGTGGCAGTGGTAACATGAGCGATTCCAAGGCATGAAAACCATCGGATTGGCGTCCAAGGATGTTCAGGAGCAGGTTGATTTTGGCAGGAGATGTTCGTTTAAACTCCATGGCGGTAAAGACTCGATGAAAAAGGGCGCCAACACATGTGGTCGGCGCCCTTTGGCAAAGCAATTAAATGATGCAATTCCCGAATCAATAATCAAATACACGGAAACGGCTACCCACGACCGGCAGGGCGTCACCGCCACTGAATCCCAAAGCTGTGTCGGTCGCATAAGTGGAATCAGAGAGTAAATTCGGGGTGAAGTTATCTGGGTAGACGACCTCATCTGAAACCATCGCAGGGCTGTAATCACCCAGACCATGATCGGGAACTGGGAAAGTGACAATCTCATAAAGACCGACCGCTGTGCGTTTGACGGTTTGATTGACACCTTGGATCAACCCGGTGGTGTAAGACCGCTCAGGACTTTCCCAAATGGCGGTTTGCTCCATGCTGCGACGCAGCTCGCCCAAGCGAACCACTTCAGTGGCATTGCGCATACCACGCCCCAGTTTTTGTTCAGGACCGGCACAACCCACAACCATCACAGCGAGGGCGATGGCTGCCAACGATACGGACTTGGAGAAATTCAACATAATCAAAACTACGGTTAGTGGTGGAGACTAAGGTTAAGCCCCTGAATGTAAAGGTTTTTGTCTCCCCAAATTTGTGAGGCTCACCCTTATTATTTCAACAGCTTAGGCTGGATGAGCATCCTCTGTAGGCTCCTTCCTTGCCCAGACCCGAGCAATCTGAACACTCAGTTCATAGAGCAATTGCAAGGGTAAAGCCATCAGGGTCAGGGTGAAGGGGTCTCCAGTTGGGGTGAGGAAGGCACAAAGGGTTAGATTGATCACCACCCAATAAGGACGAAATTGGCTTAGTTTGCGATAGTCCAACAGGCCCACTTTGACCAGGGTGAGCAGTACCACGGGAAGCTGAAAACTGATTCCCATCGCCAACATGAACTTGATGACAAAAGTCATGTAGTCCCGAGCATTCCACTCATCGGCCGAAAAGCCTAACCAATTGGAGAATTGAACAAGCGCCACAATGGCAATCTTCATCATCACAAAATAGCAAAAGGCAATCCCCAGCATGAATAGCCCTGCCCCGAATCCCGTGGTTTGGTAGAGGAACTTCTTTTCATGGATCTTGAGGGCAGGCAGCACAAACTGCCCGATGAAAAAGATGACGAAAGGAGCGGCGATGACTAGCCCTCCGTAGAGCATGAGCTGAAAAGCCACCAAGAATCCGTCCACCGGTTTGTAGTTCTTGAGACGGTGCTCCAGGCTATCAATGGGGTTCTCCAGGCTGGGGTCCATGCTGATCACCCAGTTGGTTCCCATGAGCATGGGTTTGAGCTGAATGCTGTGAATGGAGTCTACCGCATCAGCCTCGATATCATACTTTTCGGCGATTGTGTTGACTGACACATTGCCCAGACGAACGCCTTCCAAAAATAATCCAACCTGCTGTTTGCTGGATAATCGAAGGGATTCGGCATCTCGCAGAGGGGCTGTCAGGATCGAGATGATGTTGTCCATCATCGAAAAACATACGACCATGCTGATCACCACGGCACACAGACATTTGATCAGGGTCCATCGAAGGTCTTCGAGGTGCTCTAGGAAGGTTTTGACCGGGCCACCACCCTCCTCGTCATCCCATTCCTGATCCACGATCACCTCCTCCTCAGGGCGAGGGTCGGCTTGGCTCATGTGATTAAGATTGCCAGCTCATGCCAAAGCGTAAGAAGACACTAGGCGCCAGGCTTTGACTCACTTTGGGCTGTTTATCCCTCGACTTGGCTGCTCTTTTCCTGGGCTTTGGAAGGTTCGGCCTCAACAGGGGATGCTTCGGGAACCTTGCGGGGAGGCATGGAGCTGGCCACGTCTTCCTCCATGGCTTGGTGCAGGTCCTGCTGTACATCCTTGGTAGCTCGTTTGAACTCCTTGATGCCTTGACCCAGCCCTTTGGCTAATTCCGGCAGTTTCTTGGCCCCAAAAAACACGAGGATAACGATCAGCAAGAAGATGAGTTCTGGACCTTGAAGACCGCCTATTAGGGCTAGTGGGCTATGATACAACATGATGCAAAATGACTTGATTGACGTCCTGGTTGAGCGATGACCGAGGATCCCTCGACCAAGGTATTGGTGGTATGTAAGCGGCTCTTGGTTCCCCTTTCAAGCAGATTGATCAGTTAGTTGCATCAACCATTCGGGGAGTCTTGGCAAATGGCCGCTAGCTCAGATCATGGGTGATGGATCTAATTTACCCATGTAAGCAGGGCATCTTGTGCCTTTTGAATGGTCTAGTCCCATGGTTGGAGACCCATTTTGGCATCCATCGGGTTTGTTGACGCCCACGGCCGTCGATCTGAAATCCCTACTCAAGCAACACAAATTCTCCGCGACGATTCTTGCCGTGTGCTGACTCGTCGTTGCCATCTACTGCTGGGCGATCCTCACCCCAGCTTTCGGTGGTGATGCGATCAGGGGAAATACCTTCTTCAACAAGCATGTCACGAATGGATAGAGCTCGGCGTTCGCCTAGGGAGCGGTTGTATTCCTCAGTGCCCCGTTCATCGCAGTGGCCTTCGACCCTCAGCAGGGCTGCAGACTTGCTCTTGAGGATACCTGCAACGCGTCGGACTTTAGGCAGTTCGGATGCATTGATGGTGTAGCGATCAAATTCGAAGTAGACCGTTTCGGTTTCTAGCTTGGTCTCATCCTTACCGGCAAAGCGGTTGGGATCGTCAGGGAGGCCATATCCACCTCCAGACAGGTCACTGCCATTGGGGAAATTGCCGCCGTTGAGGCTGTCGCCAGAGCCAAGACCATCTCCCTGCATCATGCTTCCCGCTGCGCCTGTGCCACTGCCGGCATAGGCATCACCTGCTCCAGGGATGGGGGTGAGGTTTTTATTACCCTTCTTACATCCGACGGCAAGGGTGGCTAGCGTGACAACCAAGGCTGTTCTGACG
>Ga0181576_10004190_pt1 | contig 10480 bp, 10 predicted proteins | sample 101ome_22_FD_132464 | JGI IMG/M metagenome (GOLD analysis project Ga0181576, IMG submission 132464) | Coastal salt marsh microbial communities from the Groves Creek Marsh, Skidaway Island, Georgia - 101412BT metaG (megahit assembly) | ecosystem: Environmental > Aquatic > Marine > Intertidal...
CCGTCATGTAGTCAAACAAGGCACTACCCTGAAAGAGGAAACCCATTTCCTTTCGCACGTCTTTGCGCTCTTTGTTCTTCATATGAACGAAGTCGCGGCCGTCATACAGCACCTCCCCTTTCTCGGGTTCAACCAAGCCAACGAGGCATCGCGCGAGGGTACTCTTTCCGCTACCACTGGCACCAATGATCAAGTTGGTCACGCCGGCCTCAAAGCGCACGTTGATGTCTTTCAGCACGTGCTTCTCGCCAAAGGTCTTGGACAAGTTATTCACTTCGATCATATCAAGAAGATTTGAGTGATGAAGTAATTCACGACGAGGATGATGATGGAACTCTGAACCACGCCACGAGTGGAGGCCTTACCTACCTCGAGTGCGCTACCAGAGGCGTAATAACCTTGGTAGGCCGGAACTGAAGTGAAGATAAAAGCGAAAACGGCGGACTTCGACAAGGAATAAACCACATGGTACATCCTAAAGTCGAGCTGCACGCCATACTCGTAGTTGGCGATGGTGACAATATCGGTTAGGGCAGCGATGAGGTAGCCTCCTCCGATCGAAACGAACATGGAGATGATCACCAAAAATGGGCTGATGAGAACAGCCGCCACGATCTTAGGCAAGATCAAATATGCGCTGCTGTTCACCCCCATGATCTCCAAAGCGTCGATCTGTTCTGTCACCCGCATGAGACCGATCTCTGAGGCGATGTTAGAACCGATCTTACCGGCTAGGATCAAGGCCATGATTGTTGGGCTAAACTCCAAGATCGTGGACTGTCGGGCAGTAAAACCAATGGTGTATGTCGGAATGAAGGCGCTGTCGATGTTCGCCGCGGTTTGGATTGTGATTACTGCACCCATGAACACCGAGATCACCATGATGATACCCAATGAATCTAGGCCCAGCGAAACCATTTCATCAAACAGACGCTTGCGATACATAGACCACTTCTCGGGACGACTGAACGTCCTCCACATCAGGATGAAGTACTTACCTAAATGAAAAAGAAAGGCCTGCATTGCGACAAATGTAACGCTAAATCAACGCCAACTTGAGCGCCAAAATCAGTAGCTTTGAACGATGCGTCTTTCAAAAATCACCTTCATCCTGTTGGCCTGTCTTTCCTTGAGTAGTTGCGCGCTCTTCAAGGGAAAGAAGGATTGTGACTGCCCGTCATGGAGCGAGCACCATTTGCAGACCGATCCTGCAGACAGCCGACTCGCCGATCGACATGAGTAAAGAATCCTTTCGTCAAGGACTTTCGAAGTACATTCCTGAAGAAGCGATAGACACCGTCTACGATTGGCTCACACCCCATCGCATCAAACTGAAGATCAGCAAACCTCGCACTTCCAAGCTTGGCGACTTCCGAGTGCGAGGCAAGAACCATCCGGCGCAGATCTCGGTCAATGGCAATTTGAACCCGTACTCCTTTCTGATCACGCTTACGCATGAAGTAGCGCACCTGAAGGACTTTGATCAACGAGATCACCTCAGCGAAGCCCATGGCGCGAGTTGGAAGAAGCAGTACGTTAACCTGCTGGAAGAAGTGCTATCGACCGGCGCCTTCCCACCGGATCTGGTTCCCGCGATCTTGCAGCACATGGAGCGACCGAAAGCCGCCTCGTGCTCAGACCCACAGCTTCTTGAAGCATTGCGACAATACGACGACGATCCCGGTTTGAGGTTGAAGGAACTGTACGACGGTGCGCTGTTTGAGATCGCGAACGGACGGCGTTTTGAGCGAGGCCCTTTGCGCAGAACACGCTATAAATGTCTTGAGCCAAAGAGTGGTCGCTGGTACCTCATCCATGGAGAAGCCGAAGTTCGACTCTTAGAATCAGGTAATTCCTAACCTTAGCTTCAAACTCAACCCGCCCGAGGTTGTTACTTTCGCGCACCAATCAATTGAAATGAAAGAAGTTTACTGCGTTGTGATGGCGGGAGGAATCGGCAGCCGATTCTGGCCAATGAGTCGCCAAGGCACACCAAAGCAATTCCTCGACATCATGGGAACGGGATCATCATTGATCCAATTGACCTATGATCGACTGAAAGCCATCTCCAACCCCGAGCAATTCATGATCGTCACCTCTGACGAATACGTAAAACTCACGATGGAGCACCTGCCTGAACTCAAGCAAGAGCAGGTATTGGCGGAACCATCGCGTAAGAACACCGCTCCATGTATCGCTTACGCTGCATACAAGCTCTACAAGCAGAATCCGGACGCGGTGATGGTGATCTCTCCTGCGGATCACATCATCCTGAAGGAGGGGGCTTTCCACAAGACATTGAATCACGCCATTGATCATGCGGCAGAAACGGGATATCTGGTGACTATCGGCATCAAGCCAAGTCGACCAGACTCAGGATATGGGTACATCCAGTTCCACCGTGAAGGCAATTCAGGCAACGAGGACATCCGACCTGTGAAGACCTTCACCGAGAAGCCAAGCGTTGAATTGGCGCTTCAGTTCCTTCAGAGCGGCGACTTTTACTGGAACAGTGGCATGTTCGTTTGGAAGGTCTCAAGCATTGTGAGAGCATTCGAACAACTCATACCTGACTTGGCGGAGCTTTTCGAGGAAGAACTCGAGTCGCTCAACGGCTCCAACGAGAAGCAAGCCATTTCACGTATTTATGGCCAATGTCCAAACATCTCGATCGACTACGGCATCATGGAAAAAGCCAGCGACGTAGACGTCGTTCTTGGAGATTTTGGATGGTCTGACCTAGGTACCTGGGGCTCATTGTATGAGCAAATGCCACAAGACGATCAGCACAATGTGGCGTTGAAGGGAAGTATCAAGACCTACAACACCAACCACTCTATCATCCTAACCAAAAAGGAGAAGCTAGCCGTAGTGCAGGGCTTGACCAACTACATCGTGATCGACACCGATGACGTATTGCTCATCTGTCAAAAAGACGAAGAGCAAAAGATCAAGCAGTTCGTCCAGGACCTGAAGGACGCTAAGATGAACCAGTATCTTTAGAGTCGGCAGTACGCAGTTAGATCACGTACTGCGCACTGCCTACTGTTTTTGCATACTTCCGATCATCTTACTAGGATCTACCCACTCGTCGAATTCGTCTGCGGTGAGGTAGCCGAGGTTGATCGCTTCTTCCTTTAGTGTGGTGCCATTTTCATGGGCGGTCTTGGCGATCTTGGCTGCCTTTTCGTATCCGATCTTGGTATTCAAGGCTGTCACCAGCATGAGTGAGTTGTCCAAGTTCTGCTTGATGCGTGCGTGGTTGGGTTCAATTCCCACTGCGCAATGCTCATCAAAGGACACACAGGCCTCTCCGATCAAACGAGCACTCATCAGCACATTATAAGCCATCACCGGTTTAAAGACATTCAGCTCGAAATGGCCGTTCGCACCGCCCATCGTCACGGCTACGTCGTTGCCCATCACTTGAGCACACACCATGGTCATTGCCTCGGCTTGGGTTGGATTCACCTTACCCGGCATGATGCTCGATCCTGGCTCGTTGGCAGGAATGATCAATTCTCCGATACCGCAGCGTGGACCGCTAGCCAACAGGCGGATGTCATTGGCGATCTTCATCAAGCTCACCGCCAATTGCTTCAACGCACCGTGTGTTTCTACCAAGGCGTCATGCGCAGCTAGCGCTTCAAACTTATTCTCAGCTGTACGGAAGGGATGTCCGGTAAACTCCGCGATCTTCTTCGCTACCAGTTCTGAGTAGCCTTTCGGTGTGTTGATACCGGTTCCCACAGCCGTTCCTCCCAATGCGATCTCAGAAAGGTGATCGAGCGTATTGCGAAGGGCTTTGATGCCGTGATTCAATTGAGAAACGTAGCCTGAAAGCTCTTGTCCAACAGTCAATGGAGTCGCGTCCATCAAGTGGGTACGACCGATCTTCACGACGTTCATGAACTCCTTGGATTTCGCGGCCAGCGTATCTCGAAGTTGCTCCACGCCAGGTATGGTAGTCTCAACCACCATGTTGTAGGCGGCAATGTGCATTCCGGTTGGGTAAGTGTCGTTAGAGCTTTGCGACTTATTTACGTCATCGTTCGGGTGGATCTTCTTCTGTCCTTCACCTAACGTCCCTCCTTCAAGTACATGAGCGCGGTTGGAAACCACCTCGTTCACGTTCATGTTTGACTGTGTACCTGAACCCGTTTGCCACACGACCAATGGGAATTGATCATCCAGTTTTCCTTCGAGGATCTCCTCGCATACTCTAGAGATCAGGTCGCGCTTCTCTTCGCTCAGGACACCCAACTCGCAGTTGGCGTGAGCAGCTGCTTTCTTAAGGTAGGCAAAGCCGTAGATCACCTCGAGTGGCATGCTCGCCTCTGGTCCGATCTTAAAGTTGTTTCGTGAACGCTCCGTCTGCGCGCCCCAGTATTTATCGGCGGGGACTTTCACCTCGCCCATCGTATCTTTTTCTAATCTGTAATCCATCGTTTGTGGTTTATGGTTAAGGGTGAATGTTCTATGTCGTAAAATGTTCTTCACCACGCATCCGATGAATAAAAGGGATGCGTTATATTCGCTGCCAAATGTAATCCGCCATGGGAGAATATATTGGCTTCTTTATCTTTCTTTTCTTTCTGTTGATGGCTTTCTGGATCCTCATCTTCTTGGTAGGATTCTTGGGCTATTGGTCCATCATGGGCGGCTTGAACAGCCTTATGCCAAGCCTTTTCGAAAAGAAGGAAGAAGAATCAGCAACCGCTGAGGAATAATCCAGCGCTGATCTTACTCTGACCCTTCGGTCTCGAGCTTACCTGCATTCCACATCAGGAAGGCTTCCAAGAACTTATCGATCTCTCCGTTGAGTACCGCGTCTGCGTCGGATGTCTCTACATTGGTACGCACATCCTTAACCATCTTGTATGGGTGAAGCACGTAGTTGCGGATCTGGCTTCCCCACTCGATCTTCTTCTTGTTCGCTTCGATCTCCGCCTGCTTAGCTCGCTTCTCTTCCAGCTGTTGCTCATAGAGGCGTGACTTCAACAATTGGATCGCCTTCTCGCGGTTCTGAAGCTGGGATCTCGTTTCGGTATTCTCGATGATGATTCCCGATGGCTTGTGGCGCAATCGAACACCCGTCTCTACTTTGTTGACGTTCTGTCCACCTGCACCGGACGAACGGAAGGTATCCCAATCGATGTCGGAAGGGTTCACCTCGATTTCGATGGTGTCATCTACCAATGGATAGACATAGACCGAAACGAAGGAAGTGTGTCGTTTTGCATTTGAGTCGAACGGTGAGATGCGCACCAAGCGATGCACTCCGTTCTCTCCTTTGAGGTAGCCGAAGGCAAATTCGCCGGTGAACTGGAGTGTAACGGTCTTCACGCCCGCTACGTCACCATCTTGGTAGTTGAGTTCGGTGATCTTATAGCCGTTCTTCTCACCCCACATGATGTACATCCGCATCAGCATGGACGCCCAGTCGCAGCTTTCCGTACCACCGGCACCTGCGGTGATCTGAACCACTGCTTCGAGACTGTCTTCTTCCTCGCTGAGCATGTTCTTCATCTCGAGGTCCTCGAGAAGCTTGGCGAGTTTGGCGTACTGTGCCTCGATCTCTGATTGTTCGGCTTCCCCTTCTTTGAGGAACTCATACAGAACCTTGAGATCCTCCTGCGCCGTGACGATTTCATCAAAGGCTTGGGTCCAGACCTTCTTCTTATTGATCTGCTTCACGATGGCTTCGGCCGCTTTAGGGTCATCCCAGAAATTGGGGTCATGCGTCTTCTGCTCCTCGTCGGCGATCTGGGCCTTTTTGTGGTCGATGTCCAAGTAGCTCTTCAGCGCCGCCAGGCGGTCGTCTACTTCCTTGATGTCGTCAATGGTAATCATGCTTCGCGAAAGTACGAATGCAGGAAGACAAACCTCAACTGCAACCTCAACTGCAACCTCAATTACTTTTTGGTCTTTGATCAGATGAACCTGCCTGCCTGAGGCAGGGTTGAATTTTAGCCTGGTGCAAGCGCCGTAGGTGCGGCACATCTAGAACATGAAATAAACCCAAGACCATGTAAAAGCTGCGTAGCTGCGACATATCTCTCCGGGTTAGAAGCTAAATGGTGAACGGTGGAACAGTGTAGGAGTGAACGGTGATTAGGCTCTAACCGATAGCTGGTAGCTGGTAGCTGAAAGCCGACAGCCTAAAGCAACCCCCCAAACTCCCCCCAGGTGTAACCCTTTCTTAAGAGATGATCGGTCAACTTCTTCTTGCGTTCAAGTTTTGAGCCTTCTTTCAGGCTTTTCTGCTTCTTTTCGATGAGCTTTTTGAGGGTGGCGGTGTATTCCTCGTCGTCGATCTCGGTCATGGCGGTTTCGATCAAGCGGTCGTGGATCTGGCGCTGCTTGAGTTCCATGCTGATACGGTACTTCCCCCATTGTTTGGTGCGGAAATAGCCGCGGGCAAAACTTCGGGCGTAGCGCTCTTCGTTGAGGAGGTCTTCATCCATCATTTGGAGGAGCACCTGATCTACTTCCTTCTTATACAAGCCCATGGAGTAGAGCTTGTCGCACACTTCCATGTGGCATCGATCGCGGTAGTTGCAAAACGTGCGGATCTTGATGATGGCCTCATCGACGGGTATGCGTTTCTTGGGGATCATTCCTGCTCAAAGAAAGTCAATGGGATTGAGTTGAGGTGAGTTTCCTTTTTTTAACCACAGAGGGCACGGAGAGGGCACAGAGGACACAGAGGTAAAATACATCACCCTTTTACTGCGTACTGCGCACTGGCCTGCCGGAAGGCAGGCTCACAAACTGTGCACTAAAGAAAAGCGCCTCGCGGCGCCTTTTTCTTAAAACAGTATTTCCTTTCCTTCTTTGTCCAAGAACTCGTAGTCGAGGAGTGCGAGGGCCGTCTTCGGCTCCACGGCGATCCACTTCTTGAATTGCTTGAACCACTTACGCTGGTAGCCGTACATGTTCTTTTGCAAGAACGCCGCTACGAACGGATGTGCATTGAGGGTGAATTGCTTGTCTTTGTTCTCCTCAAAGATCGCCTTGAGGTTGTTCTCGATCTCGTCGATGATGGTGATGGCCGCTTGTACTTCGCCCTTACCGTTGCAGGTTGGACAAACTTCTGCGGTTTTGATCATCATTTCCGGACGAACCCGCTGACGGGTGATCTCTACCAAACCGAATCGACTGACCGGCAACACTTGGTGCTTGGCCCGGTCGGCATTCATAAACTCACGAAGCTTATTGAGGAGCGTTTTGCGGTTCTCCGCCTTACGCATATCGATGAAGTCGATGACCACCAATCCGCCCATGTCGCGCAATCGTAGCTGTCGTGCGATCTCCTCGGCGGCTTCGATATTCACCTTGATGGCGCTGTTCTCTTGGTTGGCTTCTCCTTTGGCCGTATTGCCGCTGTTCACGTCAATGACGTGCATCGCCTCGGTATGTTCGATCACGAGGTAGGCGCCACTTTTCATGGTGACGTGCTTACCAAACAAGCTTTTGATCTGCTTCTCGATACCGAAATGTTCCATGATATCGGTCTTCGCCTTGTGTAGCTTGACCAGTTTATCGGCATCGGGAGAGATCGTCTTGAGGTAAGATGAAATATCCTTTTGGAGTTCCGGACTATCGACCACGACTTGACTGAACGAATCGTTGAGCAAATCGCGCAACATGACGTTCGTACGGTCGATCTCACCTAGAACTTTTTTAGGAGGCTTTGTAGAAGTAAAGTTTACAAAGGCCTCTTCCCACCTTGCGTAAAGGTTACGCAGGTCGGCATCGAGTTCGGCAACCTTTTGGCCTTCGGCCACGGTACGCACGATCACACCAAAGCCTTTCGGCCTGATGCTCGATATCAATCTCCTGAGACGGTCGCGCTCTTCGCGCTTTTTGATCTTCTGAGAAACTGAGATTCGGTCTCCAAAGGGAACAAGTACGAGGAATCTTCCTGCGATACTCATCTCGCAATTCAATCGCGGTCCTTTGGTTGAAATGGGTTCTTTCGCAATCTGAACGAGGATGTAGCGGTTGGGTTTAACCACCTGCTCCATCTTGCCGTTCTTATCAATATCCGGTTCGGTCTTGAAGTCAACCAGACTTCCATTATTCCGCTTACCGGTAACTCCTTCAGAGGTAAACTTCTGAAGAGATGCGAATTGAGGCCCGAGATCGTGATAATGTAGGAACGCATCTTTCTCGTATCCTACATCCACAAATGCCGCATTCAATCCTGGAACTACGCGCTTTACGCGTCCCAGGAATAGGTCGCCAACGTTGAAGCCCTTATCGAGCTTCTCGTTGTTGTATTCGACCAGACCTTTCTCCTCTAGAAGAGCAATATTTACTTCACCATCCCCGGAGCGAATGATCAGTTCTTTGCTTTTATCACTCACTGTAGATGTATTTGATTGGACCCGGGGTCAGTAGGGAAGAATTACTTCTTCTTCTTGTGACGATTCTTTCTCAAACGCTTCTTGCGCTTGTGAGTCGCCATCTTGTGTCTTTTTCTTTTCTTACCGCTTGGCATCTCAATTTGGTATTTGATTCAACATTGTCTGAGCTTCCTCTCGGAGCTCCGAATTATTTTGATCCATCTCCAGAAAAGCCTGAAGATGAGCTCTCGCTTCAACTGTCTTCCCCAAGTTCAGTTTGGCCATTCCTAACCAGTAATTCGACTCTGCGAATTCAGGATCGATCTTCTGAACGATATCAAACCGCTCAACGACCTTTTCCCACTGGTTGGTCTGTGCCGAGAACCTACCCAAGTGATACTGAGCTCTGAAGTTCGACGGATTCTCTTCCGCGATCTGTCGGAGCAACAATATCCCCTGCATCGGTGATTCGCTGGCGATGATAGCCAAGGCCGAATCGATCTGATTCTCAACCGTGGGCGGCTCATTGTTGGCCACTTCCTCCGCAGAGGCTACCACATCACCCGCGTGGCGGGGAGCAAACATGAAAAGAACGATCAACGCGACGGTGATCCCAATAGCCAGGTAATGCTTCGTGCTGAATCCGGCCATTCGACCCGTCTTACTTTACCTTCACATTTTTCTTCACCTTGTCTACGAATGTCTTCGCAGGTTTGAAGGCTGGAATGTTGTGAGCAGGAATAATGATCGTCGTGTTCTTGGAAATATTGCGGCCCGTCTTCTCCGCACGCTCCTTCACGATGAAGCTTCCAAATCCACGCAAATACACATTCTCACCTCGTGCCAATGAATTCTTGACACTGTTCATGAACGCCTCTACAGTGGTCAATACCTCTGTCTTTTCTACTCCAGTCTTTTCCGCAATTTCCGTTACGATTTCTGCCTTCGTCATTATTTTCCTCTGTTATAAACTTTTGATATTCAGTGTTTTTACCGATTTCAAAAAACGGACTGCAAAGATAGAATCATTTTAATACGTTGAAAGCCAAGGGGCAAGTATTTTCGCGTCTTTGATGGAGGAATTACGATCAGCACTGCGCAATTGGTACCTGGAGCACAAGCGTGACCTACCTTGGAGAGAGGCTCCCACGCCCTATCACATCTGGCTATCCGAGATCATCCTGCAGCAAACTCGGGTGGCGCAGGGATTGGAATACTACCATCGATTCACGGAAGAGTTCCCCACCGTTCAGGACCTCGCCTCTGCCGAGGAAGATCGCGTACTCCGCATTTGGCAAGGACTGGGCTATTATAATAGAGCCCGCAACCTGCACGCCGCGGCAAAGCAAGCAGTTCATGAATTCAACGGACATTTCCCCGAGTCCTACGAAGGACTTTTAAAACTGAAAGGCGTCGGAGCCTATACCGCTGCCGCGATCGCTTCCATAGCATTTCAACTTCCTCGTGCTGCTATGGATGGCAATGTGATACGGGTGATCGCTCGATTGGATGGAATAACGGACGATGTCGGCAAGGCTAGCACTCAGAAGCAAATACAGGCTCGAGCGGATGAGATGCTGAACACGCTCCACCCGGGCGACCACAACCAAGCGATGATGGAACTCGGTGCTACGGTCTGTACACCAAAAACACCGAATTGCGAAGCCTGCCCCGTGCAATTCGCTTGCACCGCTTATCGACAAGACCTCCAAAGAGAGCTGCCGAGAAAAGAGAAAAAAGTCAAGCGCCGTAGCAGGTACTTGCACTACATGGTACCCACTTTGGCAGAAGAGACGCTCTTGGAGCAACGCGGAACCAACGACATCTGGGCGTCCTTGTACCAATTTCCCATGATCGAAACCTCAGACGATGAGGAGTTGCAATTGAGCCAGATAGAAAAGCGCATCGGAAGTGATGACATCGAGTTGGTTCGAGTGAGAAAAGCGGCCAAACACGTCCTGAGTCATCAGGACCTACACGCCACCTTCTACCATGTAAAGGTCAGTGAGTGGAATTCTCCCGAGGGAAACATCGTCGCCTTGGAGGAACTTAGTACGTTTGCCCTCCCGAGACTCATCGATCGCTATTTGGAAAACTACGCGGTGATCGATGGCAAAAAGCGGCATTAA
>Ga0181576_10004192_pt1 | contig 10477 bp, 9 predicted proteins | sample 101ome_22_FD_132464 | JGI IMG/M metagenome (GOLD analysis project Ga0181576, IMG submission 132464) | Coastal salt marsh microbial communities from the Groves Creek Marsh, Skidaway Island, Georgia - 101412BT metaG (megahit assembly) | ecosystem: Environmental > Aquatic > Marine > Intertidal zone...
CGATCCGTTTGAGGCAGAGGTCCGTGATGGCCGAATGTTTGGACGGGGAACTGCCGACGATGGTGCAGGAATTATTACCCATTTCAGCGCGCTCAGCGTATTGAATGAGCTCGTGCCAGGCGGCGGGGGATTGGGCGTCGTGCTGTTTATCGAAGGCGAAGAAGAAAGCGGCTCGCCCACATTTGCGCAATTGCTTGACGAGCACTCAGAGTTGCTCCACGCAGACCTCATCGTGGTGGCAGATTCAGATAACCCACGCCCAGATATCCCAGCCCTGACCACGAGCTTGCGCGGTGTCGTGGGGGTCACCCTCAGTCTTCGAACGTTAGCCAGCTCGGTGCACTCCGGATTATTTGGGGGCCCGGTTCCCGATGCGCTGACCACCCTGGTGCGTCTTCTCGCCACTGTGCACGATGAGCAGGGCAATGTTGCCGTGTCGGGCCTCGTTGATGCATCACACATTGAGGGCGATGTCGACGAAGCAAACCTTCGTGACGAATCTGGTCTCCTCGAAGGAATTGAACTCTGGGGGAGCGGGTCGCTGTCGAGCCGGCTGTGGGCAAAGCCCGCGATTACGGTGACGGGAATTGATGCCCCCGCGACGAGCGCCGCATCAAACACCCTGCTCGCGACCGCCTCGGCCAAGATCAGCCTCCGAGTTCCTCCTGGAATGCCCGCATCTGACGCTAAAGACGCTCTCGAGTCTCATTTGCGAAGTGCCTGCCCGCAGGGCGTAGAGATGGTGCTTGAGAACTGGGAAGTGGGAGAGGCATTTTCCGACGACGCCTCCGGAGCTCTCGGAGCTGAGGTTGAGAAGGCCTTGCGCGACGGCTTCGACCACGACGTTGTGCGCCAAGGACTTGGCGGGTCCATTCCCTTTATTGCCCAACTCCAACACGTCTTCCCCGATGCTGAAATCGCCGTGACTGGTGTGGAAGATCGTGAGTCTGCTGCCCACGGACCGAACGAGTCTGTGAGCCTCGACATGCTGGAGCGAGCCGCACGATCTGAAGCGCTACTTCTCGTTCGTCTCGCTTCTGGCGTGTGAAGGTGACCTCAAGCTTTCGAGGTTTACAATTGAGGTCTAGACCTAAAAAGGGAGTGGAAGTTAATGTCAGCTCAGGTTGAGGCAAAGGCCCACGGAGTCGTACTGACCGATCAGGCTGCGGCAAAGGTGAAGTCGCTAATCGACCAGGAAGGTCGCGATGACCTTCGCCTCCGCGTGGCTGTGCAGCCGGGTGGGTGCTCGGGACTGATTTACCAGCTGTTTTTTGACGAGCGCCTGATGGAAGACGACCTCGTAGTGGATTTTGACGGTGTCGAGTTGATCGTCGACAAGATGAGCACGCCGTATCTCGACGGTGCCACTGTAGATTTCGAGGACTCTATCCAGAAGCAGGGCTTCACCATTGACAACCCCAACGCGCAGGGAAGTTGCGCGTGCGGAGATAGCTTCAGTTAAGCCATTTTTCGGCGTGGTAGGAGACTGCTCGCGTTGTTGAGTCGCGTACACTGGAAGACGAGTTTCGAGGAAGGCACTTTGTGAGTTCGGTTCGTAAGCGTTCGCTTCAAGTCACGGCATTATTCGCCGGATTGTCCCTTTTTCTCGCGGGGTGCACCGACCAGGTCATGCTGGGCTGGCTTCCTACCGAGCGTGGTTTGACCAACCAGGTTGACCGAGTCATTGACTTGTGGAACGTTTCCTGGATTGTCTTGTTCATCATCGGAATCATCACGTGGATTCTGATCATTTGGGCAGCTGTGGTGTATCGCCGCCGCAAGGGACAGTCGGGAACCCCTGCGCAGCTTCGATACAACATGCCCATTGAGACCTTCTACACGATTGTTCCCTTGATTTTGGTGCTCGGTCTCTTTGCCTTCACCGCTCGTGACCAAGCGATTATCGAGGAGCCGCTCCCAGACCCTGATGTGTCAATTGAGGTCTACGGCAAGCGCTGGGCATGGGACTTCAACTACCTGAGTGAAGACGTTTACTTCTCGGGTATTCAAGCGCAGGAGCTTCCTGAGGGTCCGATTGATGCTGCGTCACTGCCCACGCTCTACTTGCCAGTAGATGCAAAGGTTGAGATCAAGGTTGAATCCCGCGATGTCATCCACTCGTTCTGGATTGTCGACTTCTTGTACAAGAAGGACATGATTCCAGCCCGCACCAACTACTGGTATTTCATCCCTCAGAAAGAGGGCGTGTACCGCGGTAAGTGTGCGGAACTGTGCGGCGAGTACCACTCGTTGATGTTGTTCAACGTGGAGGTCGTCAGCCAAGCAGAATTCGACCAACAAATGCAGGCTCTTCGTGACCAAGGAAACATTGGCCGCCTAGGTGCCGAGTACAACGTGCTACAGAACTTGCCGGGAACTGACGCCCGCGCTGAGGGAGAGTAATCATGACTCAGACAGCTCCACGCCCATCCGTCACTCAGATCCCTCAGGGTCTGAGCAACGCCGGTGTCGCGCGTAAAGGAAACTTGTTCGTCGAGTGGCTGACCACTACCGACCACAAGAAGATTGGATATCTCTACCTCTGGACCTCGTTCCTGTACTTCCTCCTTGGTGGAGTGATGGCGTTGATCATTCGTGCCCAGCTGTTTGCTCCAGGCCTCGAAATCGTTGCAACCAAGGAGCAGTACAACCAGCTATTCACCATGCACGGCACGATCATGTTGCTGATGTTTGCAACTCCTCTGTTCGCAGGGTTTGCCAACGTTCTCATGCCGCTCCAGATTGGTGCGCCTGATGTGGCCTTCCCGCGTTTGAATGCCCTGGCGTACTGGTTCTTTAGCTTTGGATCGCTTATTGCGGTAGCTGGGTTCGTAACCCCGCAGGGAGCAGCGTCATTCGGATGGTTTGCGTACTCTCCTCTGTCAAGTCAAACGTTCAGCCCAGGCTTGGGTGGTAACTTGTGGGTCTTTGGCTTGGGTCTGAGCGGTTTCGGCACGATTATCGGTGCCGTTAACTTCATCACCACCATCATCACGATGCGTGTTCCCGGTATGACCATGTGGCGTATGCCGATCTTTACCTGGAACACCTTGGTGACATCGATTCTTGTGCTTCTTGCGTTCCCCGTCTTGGCGGCAGCAATGTTGGCTCTTGGATCAGACCGCGTGTTTGGGTCCCACGTCTATGACGCAGCAAATGGTGGAGCGATTTTGTGGCAACACCTCTTCTGGTTCTTTGGACACCCTGAGGTGTACATCATTGCTTTGCCGTTCTTCGGAATTATTTCGGAAGTACTGCCTGTCTTCAGCCGGAAGCCGATTTTTGGGTACAAGACTCTGGTCTACGCGACCATCGCAATTGCTGCACTATCGATGACTGTGTGGGCACACCACATGTATGTCACCGGTTCGGTGCTGTTGCCATTCTTCGCACTGATGACGATGTTGATCGCCGTGCCAACAGGTGTGAAGATCTTCAACTGGATCGGAACCATGTGGCGAGGCTCGGTTACCTTTGAGACTCCCATTGTGTTTGCTCTTGGGTTCTTGATTACCTTCGTCTTTGGTGGCCTCACCGGAGTAATTCTTGCGGCACCACCGCTGGACTTCCACGTGTCTGATTCGTACTTCGTTGTGGCTCACTTCCACTACGTGGTCTTTGGAACCGTGGTGTTCGCGATGTTCTCTGGCTTCTACTTCTGGTGGCCAAAGTTCACCGGAAAGATGTTGAATGAGTCCCTTGGGCACATTCACTTCTGGACGTTGTTCATTGGGTTCCACATGACCTTCCTAATCCAACACTGGCTCGGTGTCATGGGTATGCCGCGACGTTATGCGACGTACATGGAAGAGGACGGCTTCACCTGGATGAATCAGCTGTCTACCGTCGGATCGATTGTTTTGGCGCTGTCCATGATTCCGTTCCTCTTGAACGTGTATCTCACTCACCGCAATGGTGAGAAGGTCACCGTTAATGATCCGTGGGGTTACGGCCGCTCGCTTGAGTGGGCGACGAGCTGCCCTCCTCCTCGCCACAACTTCTCCTCGATTCCCCGTATCCGCTCGGAGTCTCCTGCGTTTGATTTGAATCACCCGGAGCTCGCGCTGCCCCTCGAAGTGGGAAGTGGCCGCGCAGGCCAGAAGGCAGGCGTCTAAGGATGAAGACCAACATTGCTGTTCTTTATGTGCTCGCAGCATATTTTGTCGTGCTGACTGTGGTCTACACCGTGTGGGCGCACATCGAGTGGGGCCACACGGAGTGGGTCGGCTCGATTGCTATCGCGCTCAGTGGTGTCCTGAGCGTCTTCATCGCGTTTTACCTACAGGTTCAGAATAAGAACCAAGGTGGGGTTCTCCCGGAGGACCGCCTAGACGCTGAAATCGATGATGGCGACCCTGAGCTTGGTTACTTTAGCCCGTGGAGTTGGTGGCCGGTTTTCCTCGCGGGGGGTGCAGCCTTAGCCATGGTCGGAATGGCTGCGGGTGTGTGGGTTGCCCTTTACGCACTGCCGCTCGTTCTTGTTGGCCTCGTGGGGTGGACCTACGAGTACTACCGAGGATATTTTGGTCGCTAATTCACCGACGGTTCGGTTGGCAACTGTTGCCGACCAGGAACGGGTGATGGAGCTGGTGGGAAAACTAGGCTCCGTGTTCGAGCTTGATCCCAAGAAGTATGCGGAATCTTTTTCCTTTGCGATTTCGGATACCGATCGCACCCTCGTTCATGTCGCTGAAGCAGGGGGAGTAGTGGTGGGGTATGCCCTGACCACCATCTCGCCTCTGCTGTATTCAAACGGTCCTTCGGCACAGCTTCAAGAAATTGTGGTGGATGACGAAACTCGCATTTCAGGCGTTGGCACAGCCCTTGTCAGGGCCGTTGAGGCCGAATGTGAAGCAAGGGGAGTCACCCAGCTCACAGTGGCCTCACGCCGTGCGGGTGGCTTCTACGACAGGCTTGGTTATAGCCAACAAGCCGAATACATGCGTAGATTGTTCTAACGATGACTTCTGTGTCTAGCCCCCAGATCACGTTTCTTGGTGCTGCGGACACGGTCACAGGCAGTCGGTTCCTCCTCGAATACGGCTCCCACCAGATTCTCCTTGAGAGCGGGCTCTTTCAAGGGCCCAGAGAGCTTCGCCAGCGGAACTGGGATGACCTCCCCATTCCGGCGGACCAGCTCGACGCGGTCCTCATTAGCCACGCGCATCTCGACCACTGTGGCTATTTGCCACGCCTCTATCGCCAAGGATTCCGAGGGCCCATCTACTTGACGCCGGACACGGCAAACCTGGCCGCAATTGTGTTGCGCGACTCGGCCCACCTCCAAGAAGAAGACGCCAAATACGCCGCCGAGAAGGGTTTTTCAAAGCACAAGGTTCCCCTGCCTCTCTATGACGAGCGGGATGCAGAAGGCGCCATTTCCCTGTTTCAACCGGTGAACTTCTCCTCCTGGAGAGATTTGCCCGGAGGGGCTCGGGTGCGATTCCTCCCCGCGGGCCATATTTTGGGCGCATCACTAGTCGACATTGACCTTCCAGGGGCCAGGCTGATCCACTCGGGTGACCTTGGCCAAGGCGAACACCCGCTGCTTCAAGGCCCCCACACCATCCCGGCAGAGCGCTACGACGCGGTCATGGTCGAATCTACCTACGGCAACCGTGTTCACCCACCCCGCGATGAATCGCTCGCAGAGGTGATTTCGGCCACGATTAACCGAGGTGGAACGGTGTTGATCCCCGCCTTCGCGGTTGACCGCACAGAGGTTCTCCTGCACGCCATCAACAAAGATATGGAATCAGGGGCCATCCCCACGGTTCCGATCTACGTCGATTCACCCATGGCAATCAATGCACTAGTGGTCTATCGCCACGCAATCGACGCAGACCACGTCGAGATTCGGCCAGAAATTCGTGACCACCTGCATGCCTCTGATGTATTCGACCCGGGAACCCTCGAAACGCTCCGCACTCCAGATGAGTCAAAGAGCATCAATGGCGCTCCGCCGTGCATCATCGTCTCGGCGTCAGGAATGGCAACCGGAGGGCGGGTGTTGCACCACCTTAAGCGTTTGCTCCCCGATCCGCTCAACAGCGTGATTCTGGTGGGGTATCAAGCCCGCGGAACCAGGGGGGCGTCTCTTCGTGACGGTGCCGAAGAAGTGAAGATTCACGGACATATGGTGCCGGTACGCGCCGACGTGCACGATCTACAGTTCTTCTCGGTTCACGCCGACAAAGACGACGTCGTGCGGTGGCTAAAAACGGCTGAGATTGCTCCCAAACGCATCATTTTGATTCATGGAGAAAATGACCAGCGCAAAGAACTTGCACCCGTCGTCGAGGAAGCCACAGGCGTACCCGTGGTCACTCCCGGATACGAAGAAACCCTGACTTTATAGCCAGGGTTTCTTCGGGGGACTCAATGTCCTAGTGCTTTTGTGACTCGAGCTCTCGCTGGTCAACTGGTGCGACACGGTCTTCGAAGAACCAGCGTGACACTGCTGAGCGGAGTCGAATACCAGTCGTGATTTTGCCCTGCTTATTGGGGCGAACAGTCACTGGCTTGTATTCCTGGAAGTCGAGCAAGCGCCAACGCTCGTAATCGTCGAGCTGCTCGTGGACTTCGATGTACTCTCCACCAGGAAGGCGAACAATGCGACCCGACTCGTAGCCGTGGAGCGCAATTTCGCGGTCCTTACGCTGCAGCGCCAAACAGGTGCGCTTGGTAATCATGAAGGCAGCCACAGGAGCGAGGAAGAACAGCACCTGCAAAGAGGTGATGACACCCTCGATTGAGAGCCTGAAGTGAGTTGCGATCAAGTCAGAACTTGCTGCAGCCCACAACACGGCATAGAAGCTCACACCGGCAGCACCGATTGCGGTGCGGGTGGGGGCGTTGCGGGGACGCTCCGCGATGTGGTGCTCGCGCTTGTCTCCAGTCACCCATGCTTCAAAGAAGGGGTAGAGGGCGACGAGCGCGATGAACACGATCAACACGATGGTAGGAGTCAGCACGTTCATCGCGAATGTGTAGCCACCGAGGACGAACTCCCAGCCTGGTGGGACCAGGCGCAACGCGCCGTCGGCGAATCCGATGTACCAGTCTGGCTGGGTTCCTGCTGACACCGGTGAGGGGTCGTAGGGGCCGTAGTTCCAAATGGGGTTAATCGTAAACAGCGAGGCGATCAACATGATCACACCGAAGACGATGAAGAAGAAACCGCCGGCCTTCGCGGCAAAGACGGGGAGGACGGGGGAGCCCACCACGTTGTCATTGGTACGGCCAGGGCCTGCGAACTGGGTGTGCTTGTTGACGACCAGCAAGACCATGTGGATACCCAGGGTGGCGATCAAAATCGCGGGCAACAACATGATGTGCAAGACGTAAAGGCGGGGGATGACCTCGGTTCCGGGGAACTCTCCGCCAAAGAGGAGGTAGGAAATCCAGACACCAATCACGGGGAAGGCTTTCACCATTCCGTCGATGATGCGAAGACCGTTTCCGGAGAGCAGGTCATCAGGAAGCGAGTAGCCAGTGAAGCCTTCAGCCATTGCGAGTACAAACAGAGCGAATCCGATGACCCAGTTGAGCTCGCGAGGCTTGCGGAATGCTCCCGTAAAGAACACGCGCAGCATGTGAAGGCCAATGGACGCAACGAACATCAGCGCCGCCCAGTGGTGGACCTGGCGCATCAAGAGACCACCGCGAATATCAAAGGACAGGTCGAGCGCCGTGTGGTACGCCACCGACATCTCAATTCCCTTGAGCGGGAGGTAGGAGCCTTCATACTCAACCTCGGTCATCGAAGGGTCAAAGAAGAAGGTTAGGAAAGTTCCCGAGAGCAAAATCACGACAAAGCTGTAGAGGGCAACCTCACCCAGCATGAATGACCAGTGGTCGGGGAAGATCTTTCGACCAAGAGTCTTCACGGCAGTTGAGATGCTCGTGCGCTCGTCGATGTAGCTCGCTGCAGCGCCAGTAAAGCGCATGCCAGGACCCACAGGGGTTTCAGTCTTTGCTGTCACGGTGCTCATAGTTCACGCTCCCAGAAGCTCGGTCCAACCGGTTCAGTGAAATCACTTTGTGCTACCAGATATCCTTCCGCATCAATGGTGATAGGAAGCTGTGGAAGGGGCCGTGCCGCGGGTCCAAAGATAACTTCACAGTGATTTGACACGTCAAACTCAGATTGGTGACAGGGGCACAGCAGGTGGTGGGTGTGCTGTTCGTAAAGCGCCACGGGGCAACCCACGTGGGTACAAATCTTCGAATAAGCCACAATTCCCTCGTAAGACCAGGATTTGCGCTCTTCGACCTCGTTGAGGTCTTCAACCGGAAGACGCATCAACAGCACTGCTGCCTTCGCCTTTTCTTCGAGCTTGTGCTCGTGCATTTCTGCGAGACCCTCAGGGATCACGTGGAATGCCGAGCCAATTGTGACTTCAGAGGCCTTAATCGGAACACCTGAGGGGTCGCGGGTCAAGCGTGTGCCTGCCTCCCACATGGTGTGCTTGAGCACATCGTTGGGGTTTTCTTTTGGCGCGAGGTCCCTAAACAGTGCAACAGCGGGGATAGGGGTGGCAAGGAGTGCACCGATCATGGTGTTGCGCACGAGGGAGCGACGGGTGAAACCCGATTCCTTGTTGGCCTGCGTGAACATTCCCGCAGCGACTTCGCGGGTCTCGTCCGTTCCACGCACAGGGTGGCGCTCCTCGACAAGTTCGTGTCCGTGCATGAGCGACTTCGCCCAGTGGACTGCTCCAAAACCAATTCCCAAAAGCCCGATGGTGATTCCCAGGCCCGTGAAGAGGTTGTTGAGTCTGGTGGAGAGAACATCACCTGGGGTGATGGGGAAGGCGTTATAGGACACCGCGGCAATGATGCTGCCAACAATCGAGAGACCAAAGAACAGTGCGATGCGACGCTCCGCCTGCTTCTCGAACTTCTCGTCCATATCCGTAATGCGGGGACGCTCGGGGGGCAAGCCGGGGTTTGACGCCTGGTCGCTGGGGACCACTGCGGCTCCCACTTCAGGCTCATAGCTGTAGTCGTGCGAATCTCCGCCTGACTTCTTCGCCATTGAGTTCTCCTCTAATCGATTCAGACTTAGTTGGATTTAGCGGTCAGCCAGATTGCGATGGCAACCATGACTCCAAGACCGATAATCCAGACAAATAGACCTTCAGCTACCGGGCCGAGGCTGCCGAGGGTGAAACCACCCACCGAAGGAGCCTCATCGAGGTAGGCGAGGTAGGTGATGATGTCGTTTTTTTCCTCAGGAGTGAGGTTCATGTCATTAAAGACCGGCATGTTCTGGGGGCCAGTGACCATCGCGGCGTAGACGTGAATGGGGTCAACATCTGCAAGCCCTGGAGCCCACTTGCCCTCAGTCAGGGCTCCACCCGCACCAGCAACGTTGTGACACATTGCACAGTTAATGCGGAAGAGCTCAGCACCGTTAGCGGCGTCGCCGTCTGCTGCGTAGTACTTGGGATCTGGCATACCAGGTCCTGGAGCCAGAGAAGCCACCCAGGCGGCAAGAGCGTCGATTTGGGGCTGGGTGAACTGCGGTGGCTTGCGCTCAGCCTGGGGGCCAGACGCCGCCATGGGCATACGGCCCGTTCCGACCTGGAATTCGACAGACAGTGCTCCCACGCCAATCAGGGAGGGGCCAGCGTCGGTGCCCTCTCCGTTCGTGCCGTGACAGCTTGCACAGTTGGCCAAGAAGAGCTTTCCGCCCTCATCGACTAGCGAAGCTGCATCAACCGTCTGAGTTTCGGCACTTGCGATACCTGCGGTGGTGGCTGCATATGCGCCACCGGTTACAAAAAGACCAAGAATCATCAGGGCAACACCGGCAAGTGGGTGCCTACGGCCTCGCTTGCGGGGGAGGGGACTGGTGTTCTTCATATCGAGTATCGATCTCCGGTAGTCGGGGGTTTATTTCAGGACGTAAATCACGAGGAACAGGCCGATCCAGACCACGTCCACAAAGTGCCAGTAGTACGAAATAACGATGGCGCTGGTTGCTTCACGGTGGGTGAATACCTTGACCGCGTATGCGCGTCCAATCACCAGCAAGAAGGCGATCAGACCACCGGTCACGTGGAGACCGTGGAAGCCAGTGGTGAGGTAGAAGGCTGAGCCGTATGCATCGGAGCTCAGCGAGAGGCCTTCAGACACGAGCATCGCGTACTCATAAACCTGGCCGGCCACAAAGATTGCGCCCATCGCGTAGGTGAGGAAGAACCACTCGATCATTCCCCATTGGGTGGGCTTCCAACCGGTCGCGCGCGCTTGGAGACGTTCTGCTGCGAACACACCGAACTGCGCTGTGACGCTCGAGAGAACCAAGATTGTGGTGTTGACCGCCGAGAACGGGATGTTCAGAAGTTCAGTACCCGACTCCCACAGACCAGGGGAGGTGCTGCGGAGGGTGAAGTAGATCGCGAAGAGGCCCGCGAAGAACATCACCTCGCTACCGAGCCACACAATGGTGCCTACGGCGACGGTGTTC
>Ga0181576_10004199_pt1 | contig 10465 bp, 5 predicted proteins | sample 101ome_22_FD_132464 | JGI IMG/M metagenome (GOLD analysis project Ga0181576, IMG submission 132464) | Coastal salt marsh microbial communities from the Groves Creek Marsh, Skidaway Island, Georgia - 101412BT metaG (megahit assembly) | ecosystem: Environmental > Aquatic > Marine > Intertidal zone...
TCAATAAACTCATATTGGGACGGAATCACAATATCCGGCTCCACGCCTCGCATCTGAGTCGCCCCTCCGTTGATACGGTAAAACTTTTGTGTGGTGATCTTGACCGCTCCAAGAGGCCTGTATTGGCTGAATGCTGCATTCAGGCTTCGGTCGAGCTCATAGAACCGCTGAACCGTACCCTTTCCAAAAGAGCTCTTCGAGCCCATTACGACCCCTCTATCATAGTCTTGAATGGCAGCCGCAAGGATCTCAGACGCTGAAGCGCTGTAGTGATTCTGAAGCACGACCAGCGGACCATCATAAGTAACATCGCTGTCTGTATCTCGCATAATATTGGCTCGCGAAAAGCGGCCCTTCACTTGCACCACGGGTCCGGTTTCAATGAAGTGACCCGTCATATCGATGGCGTCTTTCAAAGATCCACCGCCGTTTCCACGAAGGTCAAGCACCACGCCGTCAACGCCTTCAGCTTTCAGTTTCAACAGTTCTGTCTTCACATCCACCGCGGCAGAGCGACCCCCTAAACGGTTGAAGTCAGCGTAGAACTTGGGGAGCTTGATATACCCCACTCGAGTTCCATTTTCCTCAATGATGGCTGATTTCGCATAAGTTTCTTCCAAGACTACGATGTCGCGAACGATCGTAATTTCCTTGATCAGACCGTTGATTTTCTTGATCGTCAAGTGAACCTTGGACCCTTTTGGCCCACGGATCAACTTTACTGCGTCATCGATACGCGTATCGGTTACGTCAACCGGAGCCTCGCCGTCCTGAGCAACCTTGATGATCAAGTCGCCCTCTTCCAATTCGCCTTGCATATAAGAAGGGCTTCCAGGAACGATGCGCACCACCTTGATGTAACCATCCTTTTCTTGCAACTGTGCTCCGATTCCTTCGAGCTGGCCGCTCATGGATATATCGAAGTTCTCCTTGTCCTTCGGCGGGAAGTACCCGGTGTGTGGGCCATACACATTCATGATGGCGTTGAGGTAGACTTCTTTGAGGTCGTCGCGTTCCCACTTTTCTAAGCGGTCGAAGAACCTGTCGTTGCTGCGCTGCATGTTTTTTCGCGCCTTGGCCTCCATTTCGTCAAAGCTCAATATCGTGATCGTGTCATTGTCCTCGGCGGCACTCTCTTGCTTACGCTCCATCTCGTGGATGCGGGTTAGTGCTTCATACTTCAGGCTCTTGAACCAAAGATCTTTGAGCTCCTTCTTGGATGAACAGAAATTCCGTTTTTCCTCGTCCAGTTCTAACGTTTCATTCGTACTGAAGTCAAGGGGTTCCTCTAAGATCTCAGTGTAGTATTCTCTTGCTTCAGAGGTCCTTTTCATGAAGAGGTCGAAGCTCAGGTCGAAGAAAGTGAACTCGCCTTTATTGATCTGGTCATCGATCTGTGTGCGGTACTTGTTCAGCTCCTTGAGGTCTTCCTGAAGCAGAAAGCGCTTATTGTAATCCAATCGCTTGAGGTAGAGGTCAAAGATGTCCTGAGACATTTCGTCATCCACGCTTCGTGGGCTTAGGTGATTAGAGCTAATACTCTTGATCAAGACCTCTATTAATACCTTGTCCTTGGTTTGTTCGTCTGGAGAGAGGTAGGCTCCTTTATCGGCACTTGTTTCGTACAGGATATAGGAGCAAAGGAGAATGGCAGAAGCGGTAGAGAGAAGAATCTGAAGACCTCGAATTCGCATAAGGAAAATTGGATTTACTACGGTTAGACAAACAAGCTAACGCACGGATTGATATCAAATGTAACCACCCGTCCTGTACCTTTAGCGCTCTTCTATGTGAAAAGAATCTAACTATGATGAATCGTTTACTCTTGATGATGACCGGTTTGGGTCTCATATTTTCCACCTCTCATGCTCAAAGCCAAAAGCGAGTCGCAACCCTCAATCTTCAGCTAGGAACCTTTGAAGTGCCTGTGGATAGCGACGGAAAGTTGACCCAGGCAGATATTGCTGGCTGGCAAACCGTCCAAGGACGTAAAGTTGGTGTGGTTGCCCTTGAGCAATGGCCATCCAAACAAGAGCAAAGATCAATGAAGGAAGATGGGGTTGAGATCCTAGGGTTCCTGCCCGAACGCTTCTATCTCGTTGCTGTAAATGCTGGAGCCAATTTGGGTGTTATCTCTTCTGTTGGCATCAATCAGGCTGGGTCCTATCTAGATGAGTACAAGTGGGTGGCCGACCCCGTGGCTATTCCCTCACGAGCAGCAATGGGCAATAACCAGGTGGCGATCGTGGTACGCGGTTTCAAAGGTTTTTCACTCGAGAGATTGGCTTCGGACCTTCAGGCGCTGGAAAACATCGAGATTCGCGAGGTCAATGATGTGTTTGACTACATAGAGATCGCAATCAATGAAGAAACCCTTCCTGAGGTAGCGGCTATCGAATCGGTCGAAACGATCGAGTGGAGATATCCTGACGGGGAACCAGAGAACCACACGAGTCGCACGCTTTCAAGAACCCGCTTCTTGAGCTATGACAACAACAGTGGATTGAACTATGACGGCTCCGGGGTGTCCGTAGCAGTTCAGGATAATGGGGCTATCGGCCCGCACATCGATTTTCATGGAAGAATCGCGGCTCAATTCACAGCTGCCGACGAAGGCGATCATGGTGACCACTGTTCAGGTACGGTGACCGGCGCGGGAAACTTGAATCCGCGTCATCAAGGACAAGCCGAAGGGGCGGACCTATACATCTACAAGGCGTGGCCTGAGTACAACGGCATTGGAAGCATTGATTCGCATTATTACAACTACAACATCTATATCACCAGTACTTCATACAGTGATGGTTGTAATGCGGGGTATACGGCTAGAACAAGAACGGTGGATCAACAAGCTTACAATTTGGACCGATTGATCCATGTGTATTCAGCGGGCAACTCCGGCACATCGAATTGTGGCTACGGAGCGGGAAGCAACTGGGGCAACATTACCGGAGGTCATAAGATGGGTAAGAATGTGATCACGGTGGGTAATGTGACCCTGACCGATGGCTTGGCTACTAGCAGTAGCCGAGGCCCCGCACATGATGGGCGTATCAAGCCAGACATCTGCGCGCAAGGAACCCAAGTCACCTCTACTATCGCTGGAAACACATATGATACTTACACCGGGACAAGTATGGCCTGCCCAAATATTGCGGGTTCATTGATCTTGCTGTATGAAGCCTTTGAAGATCACCACGGTGAACAACCGGACGGTGGTTTGATGAAGGCCATTGTTCTTAATACAGCCGAGGATCTAGGAAACACAGGACCGGATTTCAAACACGGCTGGGGGCGTATCAATGGCCGAAGAGCCTATAAGGTGATCAGTGAAAGCACCTTCTTGAAAGACTCTCTTTCTTCGGGAAACAACGAGCACATCCACCAGATTTCAGTGCCTTCTGGGGTTAAGAGACTGCGCGTAATGGTGTACTGGACGGATCCAGCCGCAAGTATTGGCGCATCCACTGCCTTGGTGAATGACCTCGACCTGCTTGGCTTCACACCCTCACTCGATACACTCAGGCCATATGTATTGGACCCAACACCCAACATCACCACATTGAATCTACCTGCACAGCCAGGTGAGGATCACCTGAACAATATGGAACAGATCGAGGTGTTCGATCCGGTTGCCGGAACCTATTCCTTTACGATTTCTCCCTATTCTGTTCCTGTAGGCCCCCAGGAGTATTTCCTGGTGTACTACATGGAAGAAGACCCATTGACGCTTACCTACCCGATAGGAGGTGAACCTTTTGTGCCGTTCACCAATGAAGTTATCCGTTGGGATAGCGAATTGGAAGGAAACCTCTCCATCGACTATTCCATCGACGGCGGCTCCACGTGGAGCTCAGCAACCTCTAGCGTCCCTGCGGCACAGGGGTATTATTCGTGGTACGTTCCTTTCTTGAATGAAGGCGATGTGAAGGTGAGATTGGTTCACGATTCGGCATCCGTTCAGTCGGAGATCTTTTCTGTGATGACCGTTCCGGAAAACATCCAGATCATGTATGCGTGTCCGGATTCGATCGGGCTGATGTGGAATCCGATCGGAGCGGCGCTTTCCTATGATGTCTATAAGCTTGGCGACAAGTACATGGATTCAATTGGAACGTCAACTACGGTTGAGTTTGTGGATTACACGTCAAACCCATACAGCGATATGCTCTGGTATGCCGTTTCTTCGGACGGGCCCGACGCAGCGAAGAGCATGCGTTCGATCGCAGTGAAGAAAACGCCGGGACTGCAAAATTGCTTCCTCGGAAATGACCTCAACGCGCTGATGGTTTTACCAGATGTCTCTGTGCTTACGGCCTGTCATGGCGGTGAGATCAATGTCAGCTTCTTGGTGGAGAACAACGGAGTAACCCCATCCTCTGCCTTCCAAGCCAGTTTGATCGGCCCGAACGGAGTGATCGCCTCGGATTCTTTTACAACTAGTATTGCCCCTCTTTCGATCGACACGTTTGACTTCACTACGCCGGTCAGTTTGAGCACAGGACTCAATGCTTACCACCTAGTGTTGGACATGCCGGGTGATCAGAATCATTACAACGACACAGCGGAGAAATACTATCTAGTAGACACGGCCGCCGCCCTTTTACCGCTTTGGGAGGAGCATTTTGATCAAATGAATTTCACTTGTAGCGACGAGGCGAATTGCGGCGCAACCACTTGCGAGCTTCCTGAGGGCTGGATGAATGTGGAGAACGAACTCTTTGACGACATTGACTGGAGGCTTTATGACGGGACAACTCCGTCATCGTTCACGGGTCCATTGGGGGATAACTCTACACCGGGCGCTCAAGGTAAGTACGTTTACCTCGAAGCAAGTGGTGATTGCGCATTTCAAGAGGCTCGACTGGTTAGTCCTTGCATTGACTTGAGCAACGCGTCTGGTGCTATGCTTACCTTCTACTACAGCATGTACGGTGTGGACATGGGCGAACTTCATGTCGATGTGTACGATGGGTCCGATTGGAATTTGGATGTGATGACACCACTCAGTGGAAATCAAGGAAGTGATTGGCGATTTGCCGAGGTAGACCTTAGCGCATTCAATGGTATGAACATCAATGTGCGCTTCAGGGGGATCATTGGAGATGATTACCGAAGTGATATGGCGCTCGACGACATCAGCATCATTCATCTTCCGGTGGCCAACTTTGAGTATTTCACACAGGTCAATGGCCAGACCGTTTTGTTCAACGATCTAGGCGAGTATGCAGATAGCATGAGCTTCGACGTGGGTGATGGCACTTCTTTGTTTGATACGGTTCCTGCCTCACATGACTACAACCAGCAGATCGCGTATTCGGTTACTCAGATCGTCAGCAATCCATTCGGCATGGACACCATGAGCGTTGACATCGTGAATTTAGGTGCCGATGATCAAGCGTCATTCGAAGCAGCGATTTACCCGAATCCGGCCAATACAAATATGACGATTGAAGTAGATCAGCAAGGCGTGATTGATAAGGTGGATTTGTGGTCTGTCGATGGTCGATTGATCAGTAGTACATCCATGCGATCAGTGAGTCTTACGACGCTGAATGTTTCTGACCTAAGCGCTGGCGCATACGTGATCAAGATCCATTCAGGTCATGTTTATGAATACCCGATCATGATTGCTCATTAGGCATCTTGGCACTTGAATTGTGTAGAGTTGTTACGAGAAACTTAAGGGATGTGGAACGACTCCGCAGAATCCGTTTATTTGAACCGCCTAAAAAAGCAAACCATATGAAACTCTTGAAATTCACATTGCTAATCGGATTGATGACCACAACCATGCTCGCTTCTGCGCAACATGAAGGTGTTGCAAGCGATAGGGATGGTGTGGTTTTTTACATCGAGAGCATGCCAGCAAACCAGTATCGTCACTTGGGAACGGTTGAATGCTCAGCTTTCAGTCCTGATGCAATTGATCCCCTCTTGGATCACGTCATTAAAAATGCACGTAAGAACTATGAGGAATTCGACGCGTTGATCTTCCGTTCCGGAAAAGGCCTGTGTAAGGCAGACGTGATTCAGTTCTATCGCGACCCCAAAGAGCGCCGAAGTAGAAGCCGCCGAGGTGATGAGCCAGAGGTGAAAGATGAGCACAAGCAGTCCAAGGCACAACCTAGGGACGGCACGGTGGTCTACATCAAGAACAACCCCTCTAACCCATACGAGCTCCTAGGAAAGGTGGAAACACCTGTGACTTTCCGCTCGAAGGACGTCGAAGAATTGATCACCGAAGTAGTGAAGATTGCGAAGTCTCGTTACCCAGACTTAGATGCCGTTGTCATCATGGAGGGAACCGAACTGAGAAAGGCTAGCGCAATAAAATATAAATAGCACTCAACCCGCTTGGGTTGGAATACGTCTTAACTTGTGATTCCATGATCACAGATGACGTAATAAAGGCTTGCAGTCGAAACGATCGCATTGCACAACGGAAGGTCTACGAGACCTATTACGCCGTTATGTTAGCGATCGTTCGTCGTTATATCCGTGATCAGGAGGAGGTCTTGGACGTAGTGAACCAAGGTTTTGTTAAGGTATTCCAGAAGGTAGATCAATACCATTTTGAGAATTCTTTCGAAGGATGGTGTAAACGTATCGTGATCAATACAGCGCTGGACCACCGCCGTTCCAGTAATCGCTATAAAGACTTCTTTTCTTTCGACGCAATTCTTCCATCCCATCAGGTTTACAACGATGGCGTCAACAATATGTCCGTTGATGAACTGATGGAGGTCATCGACAGTATTTCACCGATCAGCAAGGTGGTGTTCAACATGTTCGCCATCGATGGTTACAGCCACAAGGAGATCGCTGATCAGCTGAATATATCTGTTGGCACTTCGAAGTGGCATCTCTCTTCTGCGCGCAAGCAGATCCAATCCAAACTCAAAGTAGCCTATCCCTCTCTGGCGGTCCTCTATGGATAATTTTGAGCACAATATCGATGATGTCTTTCGAGAGCGTTTCGAAGGACTGAATGACCATTCAGTGGATCCAGCCAGTCAGTGGTCTGCGGTGGAGACAGCGCTGGGAGCGGGTGAAGCCGTGGTTGGCACCTCTGTTGCGTCAACAAGCTCCTCCGTGTGGTCTATGGCGGCCTCATTTGTTACTATTCTGACCGTAGGAGGATTGGTGTCCATGGACGCTCCCCTTCATGTAGACCAAGAAAGAGTGATCGGAGTATCAGCACAAGCCGCGATCGACAGCCCATCAATACCAACGGAAAGCGCCGTCTCTTGGGCGGAAGCTACCCAACTCTTTGATGGAGGTCAAGACCAGGGGGACTCTCAAGACGCGGTGTTGGCAGAAACATCATATAGGTCTGATGACGCGCACAATGTGGAGCTTTCAGCTTCCGATGACATATCGATGATCGAGGAGTCTGTCGTCGCATTCGATGAGTCTACAAGCGCGCGGGATGAACTGACAAGGGCCTTAGAGCATGCGGCTCGTCGAAGCGGTTTGAATCGCATGGCTGCGTTGAGCTTCCTTTCTTTTACTCAGGGAGTTTTGGAGCGAAGCATTACTTCTGAGCCGGCTTATGTAGTCTCTGACGACCGCTCGGAGGGGTTATTTGTTCGTGGCGGTGTTCGCTTCGGTAGCGGAGAGAGCAACTCTGAGTATGTTGCTGCAAAGTGGAGGGTGAACAATGTTCTTTCTTTAGGTTATCAAATGGACATAGCGCCTAAAACGTTCATCACATTCGAAGCCGGTCACTTGAGAAGAAGTGGTAATGGCATCGAGCGCAAAAGAGGGGTTGACTTCAGCCCTGTATTGAATGTGTTGACGCCGTCATACAGTCCTGAGGATATTGCTACGGCAGAAACGGTATTGGAAGATGTAGATGAAAGCTTGGTGGCCACCACGATGGACTACATTCATATGCCTATCATGATGCATGTAGAGATGAATGATCAAACACACGCTGCCGTTGGATTCTTCGCTGATTACCTCCTGCGAGTCAAGAATGAATCGTACATGGTGTACAACTCAAGTGACTATGTGAGTGCTGAGGTGAATTTGTTTGATGACAATTCAAGAGAAGGTCTTAAGCCGATCCGCTTTGGTTTGACCGCGGGCTTTCAGCGACAATTGGCGCCAAAGGTCTATGCCGATGTCCGCGGCATGATTCCGATCACAAGCCAGTATGATCGTAAGAGCGACTTCAGGTTGGAGAGTGAGCCTACTTTCTTGGAGGATCCAAGTCAATTGGTAGATTTCCAGATCTCTTTAGTGTACAAGATCTAAGTGAAGAGCTTGCTAGAATGAGTTCTGCTTGTACTTCTTGCGCTTACCGAAGTTGAGCTTCGGAGCTTTGAATTTGCGCTTTTTCTGCTTGATGCGCTTGCTGTTGTAGCTCTTATTTTTCCTCTCACGACGTTTATCGTGCTTCTTTTTCTTAGGATAGGCCTTGATTCTCTTGCGCTTCTTTTGCTTGAACTCTTTGTTCGAATAAGAAGGAACAAACGCCTTGCTTACGGTGAATTGCAAGAACATGTAAGTGTCATTGCTCTGTGATCCACCACGAGGCTGATTCTTCGTGTACCAGTTTCGGTCCGGGACGTTCTGAAGCGCGACACTTGGGTTGGCGAAATAGGCGGCCAGCTTTCCATCTCTTGCTCGGATGGCGTCATTGTCATAGAAATAACCACTGGCATCATCGATGTAATCAGTGGAAGTAAAACGCATGCCGAAGTCCAGACCAACGGTGAAGTTCTTATCCAACAACATATAGACCCCTCCTCCTAATGGAAAGCTGAAGGCCAAGCGACTATAGTTCGAGGGTCCGTCTTCGAATCCTTGTCCCTCAGTCCTCAATGGTTTGAGGGCATAGTACTGGGTTCCTAACTTGCCTTTTGGATTGTAGTAAAAGAGTCCGAGTCCCCCACTGAGATAGGCACCAAAGCGATTGCCATCAAAGATCTTAGTAGTGCTAGATCCGGCAAAGTGTATGAAGCTTGGCTTGAAGATGTGGAACTCATAAACACCACCGAGTTCGATGATATTGGACTTGAAGTTTAGGTTTCGATACCTACGATTGGGATAGTTTGTGAGGGCATCGTCGCCGCGAACCTGAGCGTAGCTCAACATTCCTCGAATTGCGTGATACTCTCTCACAAAGTAGCGTGCCCCGGCTGAAGCAATCCATCGGGTCATGGTCGGCTCGTAGTCGAAGATAAAAAGTTGTCCAGGTGAGTCTTGACCTCCTAGGTCTCCCAGAAACCCTGAGGCACCCCCTCCTCCCATGAACTCAAGTCGTGTCGACTTCCAATCGATCGAGCTTTTCTTGATCTTAGGGTTGTTATACAGACGCACACTACCCTTCTTGTTCGGAATCGAAGGGTTGGTAAGCTTTTGTGCAAATGCGTGCGTATTCCCCAAGACGAGAAACACCCCAAGCCACAATCCTATTTGTAATTGACGCAAGTTCATATGCAATCCTTACAAAGGTAAGGGACAAACCCTCATGTCCAGAACGAAAGAAGGTAGGGTTCGTTGCCTATTAGGCGGATTGAAGTGTGAAGTGGGTGATCTCTGGCAAGATACCGAAGCGACCGGGGTAGCCGATGTAGCCGAATCCCCGATTTACGTAAAGCTGCTGATTTCCTTCACGATACAGGTCCGCCCACTCCGGATAGAAGTAGCGAACGGGACTCCACTTGATGCTTCCTACTTCAATGCCAAACTGCATGCCGTGCGTGTGGCCAGCAAACATCACATCGATCTGTGGAAATTCTGTGACCACTTGCTCTTTCCAGTGACTAGGGTCATGTGAAAGAAGAAGCTGCACGGTGTCTTTTGAGAGGCCTTGAACAGCGGCGCTCAGATCACCGTACTTTGGAAATCGCCCTTTGCCCCCCCAGTTTTCTATGCCTACGACCGCCAGCTGTTCGCCATTCCTTTCGAGAATACGGTGCTCGTTGATAAGGAGGTCCCAGCCCAATTCCTGTCGCTGTAATTGTTTGAGGAGTTCGAGGTTCTTCTTCTTCTCTTCTAGCGAATTCCAGGGTACATAGTCGCCGTAATCGTGATTTCCCAATACGCTGTAAACGCCATCCCTCGCTGTGATCTTGCTGAAGACGTCGGCCCATTCCACCAATTCATCTGCGCGATTATTCACTAAGTCGCCTGTGAAAAACACGGCGTCAGCGTTCAGGTCGTTGATCATTTCGACCCCTCGCTCTACGGCGCGACGGCTCCAGAACGAACCGCAATGCACATCCGAGATCTGAGCTATGGTGTATCCCTCAAAGGACTTCGGTAGCCCCTTGATCTTGAGGGTACGCTTTCGTATGGTGTAGTCATGCGCTCCACTCACTACGCCCCACGTCATCGAAAGGACGGGTAAGGTCGCTGATAGCGCGCCCATTCCGGCCAAGAATTCATTTCTGCTGATTCCCCCATCTACGGACTTTACTGTGGGGTTCAATTTTTTCCATACCCATTGCAA
>Ga0181576_10004204_pt1 | contig 10460 bp, 5 predicted proteins | sample 101ome_22_FD_132464 | JGI IMG/M metagenome (GOLD analysis project Ga0181576, IMG submission 132464) | Coastal salt marsh microbial communities from the Groves Creek Marsh, Skidaway Island, Georgia - 101412BT metaG (megahit assembly) | ecosystem: Environmental > Aquatic > Marine > Intertidal zone...
AGAATCTAAATCTTCTTTTTCAATTTCTTCGTTTTTAGAATCTAAATCTTCTTTTTCAATTTCTTCGTTTTTAGAATCTAAATCTTCTTTTTCAATTTCTTCGTTTTTAGAATCTAAATCTTCATCGGATGATTGTCCCTCAAGTACTATTTCATAGATGTCATCACGTATAGCACTTAAATCTTTTCCATTATCAAAAGATTGATATCCATTTTCTCTTAAATGAGAATGTGCTGCTAATTGGTCTTCTTCAGTTAAAGTATTATATTCAATGAATATAACTTTAGGTTTGTATTTTGATAAATCTAGTTGTTGTAAAATTTCCCAATCATAGCCCTCAGCATCACATACAAATATATCAAAATCTCTAACATGATATTTTTTCATCAAAGAATCTAATGTCATGGATGGAACTTTAACTGTCACACCAAAATTATTTTGAACATCTATATCACGTTGATAATCACTACCAAAACCATTTTTAGGCGGATATAAAGTGCTCATTCCTTTATACCCAGGGTGAAGATCTTCTTTTTTTATTGATTCTACGGGTATTGTAAGCATTTCAACTGTGCCATTTGTATTTGTGATAGCTGCTTGCACAAATGTGTAATTATCTCTATCTTTAAAATTTTCTTTTAATTCTTCAAATAAATGTGGAATAGGTTCAACCAAAATAGCCTCCCATGAATACATGTCTAAATATCCTCTGAAATCATCAAAACTAATTCCATCCATTGCACCTATTTGTATAACTTTGGTATCTTTTTTATTTTGACCAATATAATGTAACGTTTCTGTTAGTATATCCATAATAAATTAATATTAATTTTTTTTGTTTAAATTGAATAATCGTATATAACTTCTGAAATTCTATGTGCATCAATTCCATTTTGATTTCCATAAAATTTTATCAAATTGTCTTTATTAATTTCAAAGAATTCTTTTCTATTGGCAGCAGTTTTAAGACCATAATCGACTGTATATAATTGATGGTGTAATCCCATGAAATCATTTTCTGGGTGATAAATGTGTTTACATATTCTAGATCCACAAGGATGAAAATCTAAAAATAAATCTAAAATCTCAATATCAAATTGTTTACTCATGACACTAGAGACCACTCCATTAATCCATTCATCTGGAACAGTCCAGTCATTGCCATAGAAAGCATAAATGCTTTCTATGTGTGATTGTTTAATCATTCCATCCCACAAATTAAAATATGTTTGTATATGATTTGTATCATGAAACCAGAATCCTCTCAACCACCCATCGAATACAGTTATTTCACTAGCCGGCACTAAGCTAAAATCAATATTTTCTTTTTCAAATAATGATTTATAATTAAACATTATATTTTGTTGATCAAAAGCCCAATTCATTATTGGGCCAAAAAAAACATTTTTATCTGAAGCTTTTGATTTATAATAGTCTAACACCCTTTCGTACTCTCCATGATAATTTATCAAACAATCACAGTCCAAAAGAGCGAATTTGGTAATGTTATTTTTAATTAACCATGGAAGTATATAACGATGTGTAGAAGCTGAGAATCTAATACCTTTCTTCATGGATTCTGTTAATTTCTCCATGTATAACTTATTATCAGTTTCTTTTATTACCGGTTCATGTTTTCTACTAAAATCATCTATTAATTCATCCGAATCTAAAACAATTAAATTAAATTTAATATTTAAAAAATTTAAAGTGTCTTTTACTAACTTTGGCGTCGGAGTCATTAAAACTACATTAGCATTTTTCGGCACAAATTTAAACCCAGACATAACTGTTTTCACAAACTGAGGACCAACAGCATAATATATAAAATAAAAATCATTCATTATTTTCTAAAATAAAAATTTTCAATTAATAAACAATTCATTTCAGATTCTCTAAATATTTTAAATGCATCTGATACGGTTGATAAAATTGGTTTTCCATTTACATTGAAAGATGTGTTTAATAACACGCCAATACCAGTTTTTTCATTAAACATTGTTAATAAATCATATAACCATTCATTTTGTTCTCGAGTAACAGTTTGAACTCGAGCAGTTCCATCTACATGTGTGATTGCTGCCAATTTTTCTCTCCACTCTTCTCTAACTTTTGGACAAAAACTCATCCAGCGTGACTCGCCTTCCCATTCAAAATACTTTGATACATCTTCGAGTCTTACAACAGGAGCAAATGGTCTATACCATTCTCGGTGTTTAACTTTTTTATTTAAAATATCTTTCATGTCAGGTATAGATGGATTACAAAGTATACTTCTATTTCCAAGTGCTCTAGGACCATGTTCAGCCCGTCCTCTAGCTACACCAACTATCTTACCTTCTGTCAAATCGTTTACTAAATCATTCATTTCTAACATGTTAGTCTTAAAAGCGAATTCTTCGTTTTGTATACGATGGCCAATTGTATCTAAATCTAATAACTCGGTTCCAGCATAAGTTAAATCAACCGGTTTTTCCGGCTTCATTCTATGTAATAGTATTCCTGCTGCTATGCCACAGTCGTTTGGATTTGGTCCTATAAATACATCTTTATTAAATTCTTTTTTAATACGTGTGTTTAAAATTATATTCAAAGCACATCCGCCTGTTATGCAAATAGGCAAGTTTGGATATTTTTCCATATGAGGTTTAACAACTTCTATAAAACATTCTTCAAATGCTTTTTGATTAGTCGCAGCTACATCATATTCTACTTGTCCTTCTAATCTATTATTAATATCAAAAGTAACATTAATTTTTTTACCCAATTCATCAATTTTTTCTTGAAAATTTAATCCATTAGGATCTTTTTTATAAAAATCAATAAAATGAGGTAACCATTCTTCATTTACATTTCCATATGGAGCTAATCCCATTAATTTTCCAGGGTATACTAGATTTCCGATTGAAAGATCATTAAAAGTGATATCTTTTAAATAGTGAGCAAAAACCATATAAGGAAATCCTAAATCATATTTAACATGTTCATAATTCTCATATGGGTTAATAACAGATTCAAGTAATTCTACTGAATTTTCTCTCGTTGCTTTATACACATTAAATTTACCATCATTACCACCCCCATCAAATGAGAAAATTAATGCTTCTTTATATGGAGATTGATAAAAACATCCAGCTGCATGTGATTCATGATGTAAAGCGCCTTCATGATTTTTAAATTTAATTCCCATGAATGCTAAATCATGTTTGCCGTCAAGTATAACATCGGTATTTAATAGATATAAGTTTTCATATTCATCTATATCTATATCTAGATATTTTTTAATATAATTCGGTATATACTTTGCTAGAAAAAATAAATCCGAATTTTTAGGACACATATACTGCGCCATGCCGGAATTCTTGTAATTTAAAATTCGTTCGACTTCTAAAACTAAGCGAATTTTTCCATCTTGTTCAACAGCATATGAAGAATTGTGTGAACCATAAAAACTTATATTTATTTTTTTGACATTTTCATCAACTGCGGTGATTTCATCAACAGTAGTACCTTTATTAATTGTGACAACTTCATCCAAAGCATTTTTCAATTCCGTTAATTCATCACAGTTAAAACTAAAAAATGTATCTTTCTCTGTACCAATAGTATAACACTCATTTTCTAAATTGTGAGCAATTCTTAAGCTTTCACTATTATTATTCTTCAATATAACATTACTCTCGTATTCTTTTTTCATAATCTTTAAATTTTACCATTTTATAACTCAATTTAAAATAACTGATTAATATTACAAATTTTAAAAAATGAATCAACTAAATATTTTACATTTAAAAATTTTTCGTAATATTCACGTGCTTGTTTTGATATTGCATTTAATTTTTCTTCATCATCAATTGTTTTTTCAACCTTATCAATTATAAGATCAGCAATATCACTAGTTTTATAGTAATCAGCTTGACCTATTGGATTATCACCATAATATTGATTTGCATGCGGCGAGTAAAAATCAAATGGAATATAATGCACATCTGGAATTAATTCGGCTGAGAATTTAGTCTTTAGTAATGGTCTAGCACATGGGATATTGAGACCAAAATACTCGTAATCTCTAACTGATACTTCGCCTGCTCCATTTAAACTCAGACCCATTCTATATTTGGATAACTTATTATAATAATCACCGTTGCGGATCTTTTCAAAATATGATGGTCGATTTGGATCATCTCCTTTTATTTCAAACAACGGGTGTTTAACTAAAATATCACAAATATTACCTCTTGGTGAATATAATGTTGTAATACAACAAATTTTTCTTATTTTTGAATCAATTTCATATTCTGTGACATGTTTTTCAAAAAAATCAGTACCCGTAACATTATGGTATTGAGACCCACCTAAGTACGGCATAAAATTAAATCTTTTTATTTTATATTTATCATATATTTCTTCATTTGTTAATCGTACACCCAATCCTCCTATATATTGAACTATTTTATATTTATGTTTTTCAAAATGATCCATCCAAGCTTTAGAAAATTGACCTGCGAAGGCGATGCCATCGTCGCAAAAACTAAGAAATATTATTTTATTATTAATAGGGTTTCTAATTTGAAAACTCATCATTCCACGAGCTTGTCCAACCAATCCATCGCCTGGAATTGCGCAAATTGAGTGATTCGGCGTAATCGTTTTGAATTCAATTTGTGGATGTGATGTTTTAAGATTATTTAAAATTGATCTAAAAACTTCTGACACAAAAGGAACACTCCCAGCCATTGGGTCAAAATAACACTCCAATAATAATTTATCATTTTCCATGACTATAAGTAGTTTATTGCTTTTTTTTTTACTATAAAATATTTTCAACTCGTTCTGCCCATCCTCTGGAATCACTATAACCCCAATACACAACTTTCTTAGGCATTTTGTCTAAAAATAGATAGTCTTCATAATGAATTGTTGCATTTTGGTACATAAATTTTTGTAGTTCAGGCCCTTCAATAAATTTAGTATTAAGTCCAATTCCATTTTCATCATCATATGCTACTAATATTCTAACATAATCTGTTGCTGGCATTTTATCTTTTGTAATATTAACTAAATGATAAAAAGAAACTTTATCATCGTTATATTTTTCTGTTTCATCTGTTTCATTATTAATTAAACTTAATGATGGAATTAAATTTTCTCTAGCAGCTTTATTAAAAGTTTTTTCTTTAAAATTAAATCCAGTATATTTTTCATACTCAGCCAAAGATCTTTCAGTTCCCAAATCGTATCCTGTTAAATCAAAATTATTATCTTCGACTCTAAATAATTGTCTATTTTTCGCCCTAGCAGTATCTTGTTGAGTACTCCAGCTATGATCGCCTCGTTTATATTGATCATCCCAGATTAAGATTCCATTTCTTTCTTTTCGTTCCATCGAATGCCATATAACAACTTTATTCAAATTAAATATGTCATATCCATTTGTCCAAGATCTAAGTGTTAAATTGATTTCTTCTCCGCTAAAATATAAATCTACATCGTGTTTTATAGTTTTTGCCCAATGAGAATCTGCAAATGAAAAATGACCTGATAAAAACCTAGCAGGTACAGGCTTAGATAAATCGACAGATGGATTATAACTAGATGGTCTTATAAACAAAGATCCGTGTGGGTAAAAACAAGATGCTATAGATTGATAGGGAATTTTAACTCTACCAGCCGGATCATTATGTGGTTCATAAAATGGCAAATATCCTCCAATAATTGGTTTTTCATATCCATCTTCTTTTAATCCATCATGTAAATCAATTAATATTTCATCCCAATTTTCAACAAATCTATGATGGCTATCTAATTGTAATACATAATCTTCATCGGTAATCATTGTATTACACTGATATCTAGCAAAAGGCAATCCTTTAGCTTCTGTATAGTGTATATCTATGATTTTGAATCTTTTATCGTCTCTGTACTTATCTATTTTTTCAAAAGTATCATCGGGATTATCTTGGTAACATATCCCAAATACCAATCTGTCAGGATTTTTTGCATTTTTAATAGCATCTTCTATGGTAGGTACTAATTCTGGATCTCTATATGCTGGTATGTGTAAAAATATTTTTCTTTCATTAGCTGTTCTTTTCGTGTCGATCTTAAAGCTTTTAGATTCATCAAAATCTTTCCATAAACTAATTGGATTTTTAGGCCTTATTCTCTTTTGTGATTTTGGTATCGGAAGTTCCAATCTATTCATCCATCCCTTCGATTCACTATGGGGCCATAAAATAAATTTATCAGGAACCCAATCAATATAAGCAGATCTCCATATTCTATAAAATTGATCCTCAGGGCCTGACATTATTAATTTCATAGATGCCTCTTTATCTAAATCACATCTAATTTTGTGACCATCATTATCTAAAAATTCTACAACAATTAAATCATAATCCTTTTCAGTAAATTCTCCTTCCCAAATATCTAAACAATGTTCAAACTTTTTAATAAATGAGTTATTGTATTTTTCTTCATCATCAATCACAGGATTTGGCGCTAAATGAAAATCTAAAGTATATTGTTGAACTCCCCTATCTCTGAATCTTATGCCAGCATATTTTTCATAATCATCCAATGATCTTTCAGAGCCAAGCCCATACTTTTCACAAGATATTGGACTATCCATATCAACGCCTAATATTTCTGATACTCTAGCATAAGCTTTCATGTTTGCTACATTCCAATCACTATGATCATCCCACTGTCTTATAGCTCCCTTTCTAGTATAATGGTGCCAAACAACACATGTATGTGGGTGAAATAAATCATATCCATGAGTATAAGCTCTAACAGCTATACTTATTTCTTCTCCATAAAAATATAACTCAGGATCATATGGAACATCTTTAACAAAAGTCCCATCAGCAAAAATAAAATGTCCTGACATAAATCTAGCAGGAACAGGACATTCAATATTCCTCCAATTATCTAAAGTTGCCGGTCTAAAGACGGGCGGCCCCTCAGGTAAAAATCTATCGAAATTAAGTTTCCAGGGCTCTCTAATTTTTCCTTCATCATTTCCTTGACCTGGTTCGTACGAAGGAACATATGCTGATAATACCGGTTTTTTGTGTCCTTTGTCTTTTAATTGATTCATCATTTGAATCAATTTTTTGTCCCAATCTACTTCGAATCTATGATGACTATCTAACTGCATCATATATTCTTCGTTGTCATATAACTCATTTAGTTTATTTCTAGCCCAACAAACACCTTTAGCATCTTTATAAAATACATCTATTAACTTTATTTGATCATTATTAGCAAATTCTTCCAATGAATCATTTTCCGCGTGTTGCCAACAAATTGATATACACAATCTTTTTGAATTTATTGCTTTAGAGAACATGTCTCTAAGCGTCGGAAGTAATTCATCATCTCTATAAGCAGCAATTTGTACAAAAATTTTATCATTCAAATCTTTATCTGAAAAAAACTTTTCAACCTCCGGCTTAACAGATTTTAGGTTGTCTTTCTTTTTTACCGGTTTTTTTCTTATTGTTCTTTTTCTCGGCACAGATGTTTTTTTGCACAATTGATTTTTAGAAACTTTTTTATTAGCCATAACTTTAATTTAACATTTAATTTACATATATTTTATAAACACATTCAGATTAAAAAAAACTATTTTTTGTAAAAAATATAATATTATAATTGTATAACACTTGATATAAACTTTTTAACTTCTTTGAATTATAAATTCAAATGGATCGTCTGTAGTTCCTTGATGGGGATTTTCCAAACCAAGTGATGGTTGATTGTATGCTGTCCACTGTTCAAAACACTGTTCACGAATTGATTCATATGAGTAATTAAATGGATACTTGTTAACGCCATCGTCAGGTGAAGGATCGTTGGGGTTTTCCTCTCCACATATACAGTATTTATCTTCATCAAAGCTACATGGGAAACTTTCATCGGTTTCTTCATCAATTTCTATTACATTAGGAAATGTTGTAGGACATGACAAAGCAATATCTTGCCAGGGCGATGGGTTGGCGCTGCCTCCATGTTGCAGAAAGGTATCATTTAACATCAACATAATATAAGGTGTTCTACTAGGAGTAACATTGCCAAGTGAATCCATCGTAGCTTTTGCCAAGTTTTGTGGATTATAATTTAGATACGCTCTTATAGCAGCATATTGGTTATCTTGACCAACATCATTACTTGGGGTGAAAGTAGGCGAATTTTCATCAGCCATAGCTTCACATGTAATACTATCATTAAGAACAAACACTTTCACATAATATACGCCGCTACTATATCCAGGAATCGTACTTACACTTGGTGTTACACTAATACTTGGTGTTACACTTACACTTGGTGTTACACTAATACTTGGTGTTACACTTACACTTGGTGTTACACTAATACTTGGTGTTACACTAATACTTGGTGTTACACTAGCTCCAGGTGATAAACTAGGCGGTGGTGTTACACTAATACTTGGTGTTACACTAATACTTGGTGTTACACTAGTACTTGGTGTTACACTAATACTTGGTGTTATACTAGTACTTGGTGTTGTACTAATACTTGGTGTTACACTAATTGATGGTGTAACACTGATTGATGGTGTAACACTGATTGATGGTGTAACACTGGGTGATGGTGTTACACTTACACTTGGTGTTACACTTACACTTGGTGTTACACTTACACTTACACTTGGTGTTACACTTACACTTGGTGTTACACTTACACTTGGTGTTGCACTTGGTGTTACACTTGGTGTGGGAGACGGCTCACAACAATCTGTAAAATATGTTGCTGAATTGTCTTTTACAATACTAGTTAGGTATCCACCTAAGCCACATCCTTCTAATGGTTCTGTCAAATCTTTACTAGTACTATTTAATTCAATTTTATTGATAAAAAATGTTCCAGATAAAAATAAATTATTTTTCCCGTCATCAATTATATCGGCAATAATATCACCACTTTGATTATTTAAAACTAAAGTTTTTGGTTTAATTTTATCTCCCGTTTGACTTATAGTTAAATTTACAACCGATATATCATTAACTAAACTACTAGACATGTATGAATTATTATAACCATTAATACCAAATATATTATAAGCATTATTATAATTGTTATAGTACATTTTCTGGATAGTATTATAAACCTGTCTTTGATAAGTACCATCTAAATTTAATGGATTAGTTTCTGCATTATAGTGTTGACTCCCAGATGGATAAAATACTGAACCTGATGGAACATATTTTCCAATTTGAAAATTGACGATTTGTTCGGGTTGAGATATTGCTAAATAATCACTATTTGTTACTAATGTAGTTTCGCAGCTACTAGAAATATTATCATTACAATAAACTACAGGAGAAATAATTGGAAATAATGTTTCACCCACATTGCCTAAAATTAAATCATCTAAAATAGTATCAATTGATTGTTTTTTAGCAATTGTAAACGGGGTGATTATTATATCTTCATTTTTAAAAAATTTAATCATTCTATTATAAATATATCAACCATAAATAATAATATCGCTCAATAAATAATAAAGAGCGATATTAGATACACATTATAAGTCTGAAATTATTTATTAAAAATCTAGTCTGACTTTAATCAATAATTCACTATCAAAACTTTTTTGTACAGGCTTACTTATTTTGCCTATTGCTATTAATTCATTATTTGCATTATATAAACCTACACTTGTAATGTAAGTTCGGGGATTATTTATTAAATCTTGATAAATTATAGTACCTTTTGTTTTTCCATCACTACCATCGGAAACAAATGTTGGATTATTACTATAATTAAAATCTTTATTTTTTACTCGAACAAAATAATTGGTACTTGGAACAAATTCACTTCGTCTAGCAGCCATTGTTTTAGTAGAACCTGATATAGCATTCCAAAATGATCTTTGCCATAACCTCCAGTATCCGTCATACGAATTAGTACTATCATAAGCACTATCATTTGATAATCTACTATCTATATCACTTGATCGGTAAAATCCAACGATATCATTTGTTTCTTTAGCATTAAAAATAACTACCCCATTTTTTGGATAGAACAACCCAACGCCAGCATATACTGGACTGCCGTTCAACAAATATGGCGTAGGAACACCATCCACCACAGATCCTGAAATTAAGTTGTAAACATTTTGTTGTTTATTTATTACCTGAGAGTCATCTATATATGAAAATTCTCCCTTACCACCTTTTAAATTAATTTGAAGTTGACCAGCATCCAGTTGATCTTTAAATTTATTAGGACTAAAGTTAAGAGCAAATATTTGTTGACCATCTACTAATGTCGTTAAACTTCCAGAAGCAAATGAAAATAAATCATCACCTGGTTGTAATAATGTGTTAGAATATTGTGAATATATTACTTTTGTTTCATTTGTTAAAACAGGAACGCTATTATTTGGATCATCAAATTGTGAACTACCACTATTAGCATAATCGCCGTAT
>Ga0181576_10004206_pt1 | contig 10454 bp, 8 predicted proteins | sample 101ome_22_FD_132464 | JGI IMG/M metagenome (GOLD analysis project Ga0181576, IMG submission 132464) | Coastal salt marsh microbial communities from the Groves Creek Marsh, Skidaway Island, Georgia - 101412BT metaG (megahit assembly) | ecosystem: Environmental > Aquatic > Marine > Intertidal zone...
AAAAGTTTTTCTCTAGAAATATCTTTCTTTTGAAAAGTACCCATGCTTCTACCTCTATTTAAAACTGTAAAACTATTACCAACTGGGTAAGCATGGTGAACATTGTGAGTAATTAATATAACTGCTAATCCTTGTGAAGCAGCTTTCACTATATATTTTAAAACCATAGATGCTTGATGAACACCGAGTGCCGAAGTAGGTTCATCTAAAACTAAAACTTTTGCTCCAAAATAAATAGCTCTTGAGATTGCCAAACACTGTCTTTCACCACCAGACATTGTCCCAACAGCCTGTGATGGATCTCTAACATCAATACCTATTTGACCCATTCTTTCAGCAGCAATCTTATTAGCTTTTTCAATATCAAATGTTTTTAATAAAGGTAAACCCTTTTGAGGTTCTCTTCCCATAAAGAAGTTTCTAGTAACACTCATTAAAGAAACTAAAGCAAGGTCTTGATAGACAGTTCCTATTCCAATATCTAGAGCATCTCTGGGGGAGTCAAATATAATCCTTTTATCTTCAAAAATTATTTCACCCTCATCAGGTTTATGAACACCTGCTAAAGTTTTAATTAAAGTTGATTTTCCAGCACCATTATCTCCAAGGAGACACATGATTTCTCCTCTTTTTAATTTCATGGTCACATCTTTTAAAGCTATTACTTTACCAAAAAATTTACTGATGTTATTAAATTGAACTAAATATTCAGACATTATTTTGTTTCTGTAACTTTTTTTCTAATATAATTATTAAATACTACAGCAATTAACATCATTGCTCCCAAAAAAACTTTGAACCAATCTGTGTCTACATCTGTATAAAATATACCCATAGAAACTGTTCCAAAAATAATTGCACCTAAAGCTGCTCCAATTGCTGAACCATAACCTCCAGTCAATAAACATCCGCCAACAACTGCTGCAGCTATTGCTTCTAATTCTTTCAATGTTCCTCTCATTGTATCTGCTGATCCTGCATCTAATACTTGAATACATGCAAATATGGTTGAAGCAACTGCAGTGCCAATAAATAAGCTAATTTTAACTCTTCCAACTGGAACACCAACATTTGTAGCACCAACTTTGTCACCACCTGAAGCAAAAATCCAATTTCCATATCTAGTTTTCATAAGTATCCAAGTTGCAAATAAAGTAAGAGCAATGAACCATATTACTGAAGGTGGAATTCCTGTTGCTAAAGGAGTACCATCAGTTCTTAACTCAATTAAATTCATTGATCCAAGCCAAGTGAACAACCATTGAAATGTATCAGTAGCAAATATCCATGCTATTGGGTCATCTTCTATTAAAACCCTTAAACCAGGAACTTGCGTTCTTCCAGTTATCAATCTTGTAATCGCTAAGGTTGCTCCTCTTAATATAAATAGCATTGCAAGTGTAACAATAAATGATGGGAGTCCAGATTTGACTACCATTATTCCGTTAAAGTAACCAATTAAAACTGCCATAGCAAAAGCAAAAACAATTGCCATCCATAAAGGCCATCCCCAATAAATAGCTGGTATTGCAATACAGATACCGGCAAAACCAATCATAGAGCCAATTGATAAATCAAATTCTCCACCAATCATCAACATAGCAGCGGCAATAGCAATAATTCCTAAATTAGCTGATACATCTAAAAAGTTTAATGTTCCATAGGCGCTAAACATTCCTGTGTCACCAGCGACAATTCCAAAAAATATGAATACTAAAATTGCTCCACCTAAAGCCCCAAGTTCTGGCCGATTCAGTAAAACTCTTAATGGAGAAATTTTTTTAAGTCTTTCATCTTGTCCACTTTGTTTTTTGGATTGAATGCTATGTGACTTAACTGACATAAAAAATGATTTGAAATATATAAAATAAGGCCTGAGTAATATTACTCAGGCCTTTTTAATTATTTTTATCTATAACCTTGAGCTGCCCACTTAATTACTTTTGAAGCATTGTCAGGAGTTACAAATCCAGGACCAGTCATAACTACACCAGCTGGCATTGTTCCCCATCTCATATATTGTCCAAAAATAGCAATTGGTAAGTAACCTTGTAAGTATTGTTGTTGGTCAATTAAAAACTCTACTTTACCTGCAGCAGCAGCTTTTAACATGTTTGGAGACATATCAAATGTTCCAAGTTTTACAGATCCAACTTTTCCAGCAGCTTCTAAAGCTTTAAGAGCCGCTTCACCAGATAAACCTGCACCTAAAGTTAGGATAGTGTCATATCCACCACCTAATTTAGCAGCAACAGCTTTTTGAATTTCAGTTGGGTCATTAGATGTACCTAAAATATCTACAGATCCACCAAAACCTTTTTTGAAACCAGCACATCTTCTATCTAGTGCAACGTTACCTACTTCATGGTTAACGCATAATGCTTTTTTACCACCAGCAGCTTTCATTTTTTGTCCGCCACCTACACCAGCTTCAAACTCAGTTTGACCAACGTGTGCACTTATTCCTAAAGAAGCAAAGTCGTCAGATCCAGAGTTCATTGAAATAACTGGAATACCAGCAGCAATTGCAGCTTTTACTGATTTTCCTAAAGCAGCAGCATCTGGTAAAGTGATCACAATACCTTTTGGTTTTTGTGATACAGCATTGTCAATTAGTTTTGCCATTTCTACCATGTCAAAAGTAGCAGGTGCTGTGTACTTACAAGATATTTTCATATCTTTACATCCAGCATCTACTCCATTTTTAGCAACAGACCAAAAAGGATCGTTTGCTTGACCATGAGAAACAACAATTATATCTACTGCTAAAGCTGATACAGACATCATTGCCCATGCAGCAATAGCTAGTATAAAGTTTTTTATTGTTTTCATTATTCCCCTTTAAATTAAAGTTAACTTTTAAAATCAAAACTTAATCAAACTATGCTTTAGTTGTAAAGTCGATAGGTTGTATTCTAGTAATAGTTGATTCAATTAAAAAGTAAGTTTTTCAAACTTTTTTGAAATGAGAGATTTTCTTGCAGCGTTTGCTATTATTAAAGCACGTCTGCCTTCCTCAAATTCAGCAAGTGGTCTAATATTTCTTTTTATAAATTTTGCAAAGTCATTTAATTGATTTTTGTAGGCATCTTTATATCTCTCTATAAAAAAATTTAACAATGGCGCTTTGTTAGAAGTTGAGCTTGATGAATACAATGATATTTCATTTTCTCGTTTATTTTCAGATATAATCATTCCTTTAGAACCAAATAACTCAACCCGTTGATCATATCCAAAGCTACAATGTCTTGAATTAGTAATAACGCATTGAACACCATTTTTTGATTGTATTATGCATGATGCTAATTCAAAATCTTTAATCTTATTAAATCTTTTATCAGAGATATTGCTACCTGATGCTATTATTTTTGAAGGCTCATCTTTTCCAAGATAGAATCTAACTAAATCAAAATCATGTATCATCATATCTCTGAAAATTCCTCCAGATTCTTTTAAATATTTTATTGAAGGAGGAGCTGGATCTCGACTTGTAATTATTATTTTTTCTAATTTTCCAATTTTACCTTTAGATAATTGTTTCTTAAGAGTGTTATGTCCAGGGTCATACCTTCTATTAAAACCAAGTTGAATCTTTGGATTTAAATTTTTAATTTTCTTTTTGCACTGATTAATTTTTTTAATACTTAAATCCAAAGGTTTTTCACAAAAAATTATTTTTTTATTTTTTGTACCCTCAAGAATTAATTTAATGTGAGTAGAAGTTGTGGATGCTATAAATATAGCTTTTAAATCTTTATTATTAAAGACGATATTGGGATTATAAACAGCTTCTGCTTTAAGTATTTTCGAATATTTTTTGGTTAAATTTCTATCTATATCGTAGACATATTTTAAATTAAAATCTCTATTACGCATCAAATTTTTTCCATGCATAATTCCAATTCTACCAAGTCCAAATAAAGCTATATCAATCATCTAAATTTTGTATTAAATATATCTTAACTAAAAAAATTCTTATGTCAGTAAAATTAGGAGTAGCACCAATAGCATGGAGTAACGATGATATGCCAGAACTAGGTGGTGACACTTCATTAGAACAATGTTTAGATGAGGCGAGTCAAGCTGGATATATTGGAATAGAGTCTGGTGGAAAATTTCCAAAAAAGTCATCACAATTGCTCCCCAAACTAGATCAATTTAACCTTAAGCTTTGTTCAGGCTGGTATGGAGCTAATTTAAGAAAAAATACTGTAGAGGATGAAAAGAAATCAATTCAAGAACAATTAAAACTATTTAAAGATTGTAATTCACCTTGTATTGTTTTTGCAGAAGTAAGTGGATCAGTTCAAGGAGATCCAAACAGAAAATTATCAAGTAGACCTCAAATGGAAAAAGATGAATGGGATAAATTTTGTGAAAAAATTTCAGAGATGGGAAAGTATCTCGCTGATCAAGGAATGCCTCTAGCATATCATCATCACATGGGAACTGTTATTGAGACTCAAAAAGATACCGAGAGACTTTTAGATAATACACATGAAAGTGTAAAATTAACTCTTGATACTGGTCATATGTTATTTGCAAAAGGGGACTCTAAATCAATACTAGAGAATTACAGTGAAAGACTTTTGCACGTTCATTGTAAAGATATTAGAAAAGATGTACTTGAAAAATCTCTAAAAGAAGATTTAAGTTTTAGAGGAGCTTTTCTTGAGGGCGCATTTACAGTACCAGGTGATGGATGTATTGATTATAAACCGTTATTTGATGTGTTGAAAAATAAGAATTATTCGGGATGGTTAGTGGTTGAAGCTGAACAAGACCCAGCAAAAGCGAATCCATTTGAATATGCAAAGATTGGCTACAAATATCTTACAGAAACTTTAGAAAAATCTGGAATTAATATCTATAAAAATTAATTACCTATAAAGAGAAGTTAATTCGTTATTGCCTGCAGCAACACATGGTGATTTAAAACATGTACCAACTACCCATTCAGAACCAGGTTCAGATAAAAAATTAGAAGACATCACAAAAATTACTCCCATTTCAACTGATTGTCCTGCCTTGCCCTCAGCTTTTATTCTTGGATCTGGGTCTGTTTTTACTTTTGTGTCAGACGAAAAAGGGTTTTCTATATTTAAATTTTCATTTATGTATTTTACGATTTTCGATGAAACCCATTCCTCATTACAAGCATCACCCCAAACGGTTTTTTTGTCCTGATCATTATTTCCACAGTTGTTTATTTCGTCATTTATAAAATCAACTACTTTTTGATGGTTTTCTTTTACAAGATTTGCTTTCGCTTCAACCGCAGGTCTAGTACTAGCAGTCCAAATGAGCATACCAACAACATAAATTACAGATAAAGACACCAAAGTTTCTAATAGACCAAAATTTTTTAAATTAATTCTCATAATTAAAGTTTAACAATTTTAGAGTTGTCTAATTTTTTTTCAAAAAAATCAATAATATTTTGTATCGTTTCTTTTCCCATTCTAATCATACATTCTTCAGTAAATGCCGCAGTGTGAGGGCTTAAAAAAACTTTATCATTTTTTAACAGCGGATTATCAGATTTGGGTGGTTCAGTTTCAAATACGTCTAAACCTGCGCCAAAAATTAAATTTTCTTTCAAAGCTTGATCTAATTCGATTTCATTTATAATTCCACCTCTGGCTGCATTAATAATAATACAGTTTTTTCTCATTGTTTTTAAAAGGTCAAAATTGATAAGATTTTTGGTCTCATTATTTAGTGGGATGTGTAAAGATATAGCATCCATATCTCTTACAGCTTCTTTTAAATCATTAACTTTTTTTCCACCAAGAGAATTTATTTTTTCTTCATCAACATAAGGATCGTAAACAAAAACATTCATTTCAAAACCTAAACATCTTTTGATAAGTGCTTGCCCAATTCTGCCAAATCCAGCAATAAGAATATTTTTTCCCCAAAGTTCGATTGTTTTTGGTAATTTATTTCTATCAGTAAATTTTCCAGATTTTACTGATTGATCATACATATCTTTTCTTTTTGAAATATTTAAAAGCATAAACATAACGTGTTCAGCAACCGCAACTGCATTAGCTGTTGCTGTAATAGTTAAAGTTGCTCCAATTTCTTTAGTACTTTTTAAACCAATATTATCATAACCAACACCGTGTCGAGAAATAACTTTAAGATTTTTTGCAGTACTAATTATTTCATCTGGTAATTTTGCTGTTCTTATGGAAACAGCGTCACAATCTAATATTTTTTTTTTCAAATCCTCATTAATCTCATCAAATATTTCAAATTCATAACTTGGATTTCCTTTTAATAGATCAATGCCTTTTTGATGTATGTTTTGAATTACAAGGATTTTCTTTTTTGCTGACACTTTTAGTATGCTTTTGACTCTTCTTTATTTGTTGAACCTTTCATTTTTTCAACTATTGCTTTTGCACCAGCGCTCATTGCTCTTTGATCTGCTCCAATGGTAACAAAATTAAATCCTTTATCGATCATTTTAAGTGCATACTCAGGTGTACCATTATGAATTCCTGCAAAAATTTTATTCTTCTTTGCATGTTCTAAAATTTTTAAAATTTGAGAATAAGCTTTTGAGCTTTCTGGTTTATCAAATCCTGGTTCTTCACCTATTGCTAAACTAAGGTCTGCAGGTCCGATATAAATACCATCAATACCTTTTACAGACATTATTTCATCAAGTTTATCTAAAGACTCTTTGGTTTCTATCATTGCAAATTTAAGCATTTCTTGATCTGCATGTTTAGCATAATCAGATCCCCCATAAATAAGTCCTCTTACTGGTCCAAAACTTCTATAACCGTTAGGCGGATACATACAAGCTTGTACAAACTTTTCAGCTTCTTTTTTATTACTGACCATTGGACAAATAATTCCATAACAACCAGCATCTAATATTTTCATAATTTGACCTGGTTCATTCCAATTTACTCTAGCTAATGGAGTTACATTTGTAGATGAAATAGTTTGCAACATTGGAAGAGCGTTTGAATAATCAACTAAACCATGTTGCATATCTATAGTTAGAGAGTCCCAACCTTGTTGAGCCATTGCTTCTGCAGAAACAGTGCTTGGTATCTGAAGCCAACCATTAATAACTGGCTTTCCCTCTCTCATCATTTTTTTTATCTTATTTTCTCTCATTTAATTTTTAAGACCCAGATGAGTGTATTTAATATTTAAATAATCTTTAATTGCCATTGATCCACCCTCACGTCCATAACCAGTTTGTTTAATTCCTCCAAATGGTGCTTCAGCAACTGCTACAGCAGCTGTATTAACAGCAACACACCCAGTTTCCATTAATTCAGATGCTTTGTGAGCTTGTTCCATAGAGTTTGTATAAACATAACTACATAAACCTAAGTCATTGTTGTTTGCTCTCTCAATTACTTCATCAAATGTTTTAAACGAAAGCATAGGAACTAATGGTCCGAAAGGTTCTTGTTTCATAATTGTAAAATCATCTTTAACATTATCAAACACAGTTGGTTCGTAAAAATAACCTTTATTAAAACCAGATGGTCTTTTTCCGCCAAGCAAAACTTTAGCACCTTCTTTTTTGGTTGTTTCTACAAGCTCTTCAATTTCACTAAGTCTTTTAGCAGTTGTCATTGGACCGAGTTGAACACCATCCTCTAAACCATTTCCAATTTTAAGTTTTTTTGTTTTTTCAATAAATTTGTTTATAAATTCATCTTTTTTACTCTCTTGTATATAAAATCTATTAGGTGATATACAAACTTGACCATTGTTTCTAAATTTCGCTGTGATTGCCATATCAGCCACTTTATCAATATTAGAATCCTCAAAAACTATAAAAGGAGAATGACCACTAAGCTCCATAGTCACTCTTTGAACTTTATCAGCTGCTTTTTTTAAAATTAATTTTCCAACCCTTGTAGATCCTGTGATTGAAACTTTTTTAACTATGTCTGACTCAATAAGTTGTTCTGAAATAGAAGCTGGATCTCCTGAAAGCAAATTGACGACTCCTTCTGGCACACCACATTCTTTACATATATCTACCAATTCCATAACTGTTCCTGGAGTAATTACATCAGGTTTACATATAACAGAACAACCTGCAGCAAGGGCAGTAGATATTTTTCTTGAGGCCAAAATTAATGGAAAGTTCCATGGTACCAAGGCAGCAACAACGCCAACGGGTTGATAATAAACATGCACACGTGTATCAGGAAATCTACTTTCTACAGTCTGGCCATAAATTCTTTTTGTTTCCTCTGCATTCCATTCAAATATATCTGCTGCACCACCAGCTTCTCCTACACCTTCAGCTAAAGGTTTTCCGACTTCAAGGGTCAACCATTTTGCAAGTACATTTTGTTTTTCTCTAATTTTATCTGCTATCTTTCTTATAATATACGATCTTTGCCAAGGTGCGGTATTTCTCCAAACCTTTAATCCTTTTTCTGCAGATTTCAGAGCTTTTTCAACATCTGCTCTTCCAGCTTTTGAGGCTTTTCCAATTATTTCTTCAGTTGCTGGATTGATTACTTCATATGTTTCATTTTTTTCAGATTTTTGCCATTTACCATCAATGAATTGTCCAAATTTTTCGTACATAAAAAATATTTCTAAGTTTTTTTAGTGAAATTTATTTATAAATTTGTTTTATATACTTAATTATGAAAAAATTAAAGCTTACATGTGCTCATGCAATAGTTAAGCATTTAATTGCTCAAAAAATATTAATTGATGGTAAAAAACAACCACTTTTTCCTGGAGCATTTGGTATTTTTGGTCATGGGAATGTTGCTTGTTTAGGTCAAGCTTTAGAGGAAAATAAAGACAAACTTCCAACATATAGAGGTCATCATGAACAAAATATGGCTTTAACTGGTGTTGCGTATTCAAGAGCTAAAAGAAGAAAACAAATTTTTATAGCAACAAGTTCAGTTGGTCCAGGATCCACAAATTTAGTTACAGCGGCTGCTGTTGCAATGAGTAATAGAATTCCAATTTTGTTTTTACCAGGAGATACATATGCAAATAGAATGCCAGATCCAGTTCTTCAACAAGTTGAACATTTTAACAACCCTGGAATAACTGCAAATGATGCTTTCAAACCTGTTACAAGGTATTTTGATAGAATTACAAGACCAGAACAAATCTTACAATCGCTACCTCAGGCTATACAAGTTATGATAGATCCTGCTGACGCAGGTCCGGCTTGTTTGTCTTTATGCCAAGACATTCAAGGTGAAACATTTGATTATCCTGAGGAGTTTTTCAAAGAGAGAATTCATGCCATAAGAAGACCAAAACCTGATGATTTTGAAATTAAAAATGCTGCAGAAAAAATAAAAAATTCTAAAAATCCTATAATTATTTCTGGTGGAGGTGTTTTTTATTCTGATGCTATGGAAGAGTTAGGAAATTTTGCAATTAAACATAACATTCCTGTTACTCAAACTGTAATGGGTTATTCAACAATGAAAAGAGATCATTCACATTTTCTAGGACCTATTGGTGGATTAGGTGGAAAGGCTGCAAACAATTTTGCAAAAAAAACTGATCTTGCAATAGCCATAGGAACTAAGTTAGCAGATTTTACTACTGGATCATGGGCAAATTTTGAAAACCCAAACTTTGGTTTAGTTTCTTTAAATATTACAAGACACGATGCAAATAAACATTTGGCTCAAGCAGTAGTAGGGGATGCAAAAGTTTCTTTAGTTGAACTATCTAATGCACTAGGAAATTGGAAAGCAAATGACGATTGGTATCAAAAATCTAGAGATGAATTAAAATCCTGGAATGAATATGTAGATAAAGAAAGTGGTCCAACAAATCAAAAATTACCAAGTTATGCTCATGCTGTTGGAGCAATTTATAGAAACTCAGATCCCTCAGATATTGCAGTAACAGCGGCTGGTGGTTTAGTTGGAGAGGTTGTTCAAGTTTGGAGACCAAGAGAACTAAACACTCATGAAACTGAATGGGGATTTAGCTGTATGAGTTATGAAATTTCAGGTGCTCTTGGAATTAAAATGGCAAACCCAGATAAAGATGTAATTGCTTTTGTTGGAGATGGTTCATATCTATTATATAATTCTGATATTTATTCTTCGGTTATAACTAATAATAAATTAATAATTATTGTGTGTGACAATGGAGGTCATGCTGTGATTAATAGGCTCCAACTTTTCAAAGGGGGAAAAGAATACAATTGTTTATTAGAAAGCTCTAATACACCAAATTTGGTTGGAGTAGATTTTGCTAAACATGCTGCAAGTATGGGAGCTAAATCTGAACAAGTAAATTCTATTTCTGAATTAGAGGAAGCATTCAAAAGAGCAAAAAAATCAGATGTAACTTATGTTATATCTATAAAAACTCATTCATATCAGTGGTTGGAAGGATCTGCTTATTGGGAAAGTCCAACATTAGAAATTCCAAACACCAAAGAAAATGAAGAAGCTTTAAAATTACAT
>Ga0181576_10004209_pt1 | contig 10453 bp, 10 predicted proteins | sample 101ome_22_FD_132464 | JGI IMG/M metagenome (GOLD analysis project Ga0181576, IMG submission 132464) | Coastal salt marsh microbial communities from the Groves Creek Marsh, Skidaway Island, Georgia - 101412BT metaG (megahit assembly) | ecosystem: Environmental > Aquatic > Marine > Intertidal...
AAATCTTTTCAGAAAAATTAATCTTGGAACAGATTATCTAATTGAGCAAAAAGATCGTGTTACGTCAAAAAAGACGAGAATTATTTCAGCACATCAGCAAGTCATTAGATATGATATTGAAAGCGATGAGGACATCAATAAACTCTCTGAACAGAGCTTAATAGATTTATACAAATCAATTATTAATGATTTTGATTTGGTTGTTCTTTCTGATTACGGAAAAGGTGTTATTACAAATCATGTCGCCCAAGAAGTTATTAGAATTGCCAACTCATTCAATATTAAAGTTATAGTTGATCCAAAAGGCTCGGACTATTCTAAATATACTTCTGCTTATCTTTTAACTCCGAATAAAAAAGAGGCTTCTGAGGCAACCGGTATAAATATTTCAGATCAAAAATCTATTAAAGACGCCCTAATTCATTTAAAAGATTTTTGTAAACTAAATATTTCTCTAATTACGCTAAGTGAAGATGGTATTTCTTTATTTGATGATCAATTTAGGACTCATCCAACAGTTGCAAGAGAGGTGTTTGATGTCACTGGAGCTGGTGATACAGTGATTGCCGCTCTTGGTTATGCCTTGGCCGTCAAGCAAGACATTGATTCTGCAGTAATTCTTGCCAACTTAGCAGCAGGCGTAGTGGTTGGAAAGATTGGTTCTGCAACAACATCATTTAAAGAAATTATTAACTACGAGTCCTTACTCAACACTTCTGATTGTGAAGCAAGTGTATTATCTTTAGTAGCATTCATTGAAATTTTAGATAATTTAAGAAAATCTAAGAAAAAAGTTGTATTCACTAATGGTTGTTTTGACATTCTTCATATGGGTCATGTTAAATATTTAGAGAAAGCAAAAAAGCTTGGTGACATTTTAGTTGTGGGAATTAATTCAGATAATTCTGTAGCAAGATTAAAAGGAAAGAATAGGCCAATTAATTCTCTTAGAGACAGATCATGTGTCTTGGCTTCACTTAAATCAGTAGATTATGTTATCCCATTTTCAGAGGATACTCCAATTGAATTAATCACTGCTATAGTTCCTGATATTCTGGTTAAAGGTGGTGATTACAAAAATAAAGAGGTGGCAGGAAAAGATATTGCAAAAGAACTTGTTCTAATTGATTTTATAGAGGGTAAAAGTACTTCCAACACTATTAGAAGAATTCAAACGAAATGAAAGAAATAATTAAAAGCGAACTTAAACTCCACAATGAAGTTTCATCCAGAATGGAGGGGCTTTCTAGTTCAATTGAGTCTATTGCAAAATTAGCTATAGATACTATTAAATCTAATGGGAAGATTATTTTGTTTGGTAATGGTGGTTCTGCTGCTGATGCTCAGCATATCGCTGCAGAACTTGTTGGCAGATATAAAACTAATAGAAAAGGTTTAGCCGCAATAGCTTTAACTACTGATACTTCATCTCTAACAGCAATAAGTAATGATTTTGGATATGAGAAAGTCTTTAGAAGACAACTTGAAGCTCTTATAAATAGTAATGATTTAGTTATAGGAATAAGTACCTCTGGTAATAGCTCTAACGTTATCAATGCCCTTGAATATGCAAAAAGTAGCCATGTAAAAGCAGTTGGTTTTTCAGGCGCCACAGGAGGAAAGATGAATGACATTTGTGACATCAATCTGGTTGTTCCTTCTAATGACACTCCTCGAATTCAGGAGATGCATATACTTGTTGGACACACTATTTGTCACTTAATAGATGTTCATTTCTCAGATTAAATTTAAAGCTGATTCAATTACTTCTTTACTACTAATTTTCTCCATACAGTCATGGTGACACAATGGACAAACTCTTTTCATGCAGGGTTGACAGTTCATTTCTTTTTTAATTATTACTGACTGGATATTTCCCCATTGACAAGTTTCTAAATGATTAGTTGGACCAAAAATTGATACAGTCGGTATTTTTAGTGCTGCAGCTATATGCATAGGACCTGAATCACCAGTAATCAGAACTGACATGCCGTCTATAGCACCAATAAGTTCTGACAATGTTGTCTTTCCACATAAATTCTTGAAGTTATTTATTTGTGCATTCTTTAATCCTAATTCTATTTTCTTTGCAACATCCACCTCATTTTTCCCTCCAATAATAACTATATTAAATTCAGAAGAAAGTTTAATAGCAACTTGTATAAAACCCTCTACCCTCCATCTTTTTGCACTTCCGTATGTAGAACCGGGGTTAATGCCTATAGTTTTATTTAAAAAATGCCGCTTATCAATTATTTGATTAATTAATATAGGGCCAGGGGAAGTTTTTAAAGAAAAAGACTGGTTAATAAACTCATTATATTTTTGGACTTGGTGTAATGACTTATATTTTTCTTTTTTGTAAATAAATTTTTTTTTGGCTCTAATAAACAATAAATAAAAATTTGAACGAAGAGTGTTTCTAAAGGAAACTACATAGTTAAAGTATGGCATTTCTCTGGTCTGAGATAAGAAACCTTTAAACCCTTTTTCAATAGCAAATACATTACAAGCAAAATTATTTTTAGCAAGCAACTCAGCAGCAGAGCCACTAGCAAGGAAATAAAAATTAGCATCAGGAAAAGATAGCCTTAAGTTTTCTATTGAAGGTGAAGCCATCAAGAAGTCACCAAGCCATTTGGGAGTCTCAATCAAAATATTAGGTTGGTTATTTGAATTATTAATATTAGTTATTTTGGAACTCCGGAACTAATGCTCTTATTTGAGTATTTATATTTTTATTATTAGAATAATTTAAAGATTCTATAAGAATTTTAAGATTATCTTGAAATTGTTTCTTATTTGATATTTTGTCTTCAGTAATAAATATATTCTTGTTGTTGGTTTTATTTATTCTTCCAGAAATACTTAGCTCTTCAAATAGTTTTTCACCCTTCCTTAGACCAGTAATCTTTATCTCAATATCGCCACTTGGGTTATTTATATCTTTAACTTCAAGACCACTTAGGTGAATAAATTTCTTAGCCAAATCAAGAATTCTTATTGATTGCCCCATACTTAGAATAAAAACCTCACCTTCTTTACCCATTGAGCCTGCTTGTATTACAAGCTGAACAGCTTCAGGTATTGTCATAAAAAATCTTACTATTTCCTGATGTGTAACAGTAAGTGGCCCTCCATTTTGTAGTTGTTTTTTGAATAATGGAAAAACTGAACCGCTTGAACCGATAACATTTCCAAATCTTACTATACTGAACTTAGTACCTTTGTTTCTTTCAGAATAAATTTGAACAAGAATTTCTGATATTCTTTTAGACGCACCCATAATATTGGTTGGTCTCACAGCTTTGTCTGATGAAACTAGTAAGAAATTTCGAACCTTTAGTTTAATAGAGGATTTAATACAAATTTCCGTGCCTAAAATATTATTTTTTAAGCCTTCTTCAGGATTAATTTCCAGCATTGGAACGTGTTTATAAGCAGCAGCATGATATAAGGTATCAATCTTATACTTCTTTAGCACATATTGAATTAGCTCCTCATTAGTGACTGAACCCAATACAGGAATTACTTTTTCACATTCTATCTCCTTTTCTATTTCATAAAGTGCTGATTCGGAATGATCAAAAAGTATAAGAATCTTAGGGTCTAATTTAATTATTTGTCTACATAACTCGGATCCTATTGAACCTCCTGCACCAGTAACTAATATATTCTTTCCCTGAATATTTTGTCTTAAATAATGATAATCGGTCTTTATTTTTTCTCTGGGCAAGAGATCTTCAAAATTAACATCTCTAATATCATTCACGGCAATATTTCCATCTATGATATCGCTGATTCCAGGTAATAATTTTATAGTCAAACGATATCTTTCTAAAAAATTAAGAATTTCATATTTTTCTTTATTTTTTATACTTGGAATAGCAAGAAAGATTTTTTTAATACGGAATTTTTTAATCAAAGTTCCAATTTGACCTCTTGAGAAAACTTCTAAACCTCTATAGTATTGGCCTAGTTTTTTTTGATTATCGTCAATAAAAGCTATGACATTGTATTTTGAAGAATATTCCAAAATATTTGCAAGTTGAACTCCAGCATGGCCTGCTCCAAAAATCAATACATTATCTCTTGAATCATTCTCATTCGAAAATATTTTCCTTCCTACTATTAAGCCTCTCAGGAAAACCCTAATGCCTAAAATGAGAAATAAATTGAGCAAAAAATTAATGAAGAACAATGAGCTTGGAAAAGAAATGTTATTTATATTTAGCAAAGTTAATAACATAAAAGACACTAGAAAAAGAGCAATAAATATTTTTTGTAAAGATTTTATTCCTAAATATGTTAGGGAAAATTTATAGATATCAATTACTAAAAAAATACTTACTGCAATAAGAGAATATCCAAATATTAATAAAATTGGATAGTTGAATGATTCAAAGTCACCCGTTCTCAGTGCTGAAGCCAGATATACCGAAATTAAAAAACTTGAAAAATCGAATGAAACAAGAGTAGCCGATTTGTATTTATGAAATTTATTATCCAAATCTGATAAATTTTTTGAGAAAAATAACTGCTACCGAAAACCAAAAACCAAACAATGCAGAAAGTATACTTTTAAAGACAAGAGCACGACTTGAATCATGATAGAAAGTCATTGATTCTCCAATATAATCAGTTTTATTTCTAATAAACCCCTTGTCTACAATTGTTTGAAGACGATCTCTTCTGTCTATGAGTGAGTCTAGTTTAGCGGTGCCAAAATTATCATTTAAATTTGATAATGTTTTAAATGACTCACTTAATGATTGTAACTCAATATCTTTAAAAGTTTTATTATCGGATTTATTTAAATAGGTATTAATTCTTTTATTGAGACTAGATATTTCTGAAAGGTATAAGAATTCAATATGCCTAACTGTTTGCTCTTCTAACTTCCTAATATGCTTAAGAATTTTATTAAAGAGCTTATCCCCCTCTTCTATAGATTGAGTTTTTATTTCAACACTTAGAAAATTTTCTGAATTTATAAGTGCAGAGACATCTTCAACAGTTGCGTCAATATTGGGAATATTTCTACCATAAAAAACAAAATCTAATTCATTTTCTAGGTCGGAATTTTTTGAAAGCAATTCGGCTTTATAGTCATCCCATTGGATAAGCTTATAGAAATCTCCAATTTTTATAACATTTGTTAATGAGTAGTAATCTTTTACCTTGGCGTTACTAAAATATGCCAATGATAGAAAAAAAACTACAAAGAAAATAATGAGATATTTATTATTGACTAGAAGTTTAAAAAGCTCAGTTAAATCGATATATTTCTCATCATTGTCGATCTTTATAAATTCTTTCATACTAGCTTAATGTTTTATTCCTTTTGATTTAAATGCATATTTTACAGTTAAAAAAATTATTTTAAGATCCATAATTGTTGATCTATTAAGAAGATAAAAATAATCCAAATCGACCTTCTTACTTATTGTTAAATCATCTCTTCCATTAATTTGTGCCCATCCTGTTATTCCAGGGGAAATTGATGATATATTTAATTTTGTTCTTCTGGAAATTAAATCGTATTGATTGTATAACGCAGGTCTGGGGCCAACCAGACTCATGTCACCCTTTAATACAGAGATTAATTGTGGAAGTTCATCAAGACTAGTTTTTCTAATAAATGCACCAAACTTAGTTATATATTTGTCAGGTTCTTTGAGTTTATGGGTAGCTATGTTTGGAGCCTCAATTCTCATTGATCTAAATTTTGGCATATAAAAGTAAGTGTTATTCAAACCGACTCTCTTTGACCAAAATAATGACGGACCAGGTGATGTAAACCTAACAAAAATTCCAATCATAATCATAGGAAGAAAGAGAACAGCAAGCAAAAATAAAGCTACAATAATATCAATAATCCGTTTCATTTATTTGAGAGAGTTTCTTATGCGTTTTAAAACCTGTTTTTTTCAGTTTCTCGGATGAAAAAGCATCGTCAAAAAAAAGTTTCTGATAAAAATCTTTACTTAAAAATTTTAGCAGCTCTAAAAAGAATGCTGGTAATGTCCACTTAGGTATAGTTTTCTTATTAGCCGACATAAGAATTCTGTATATATCTGAGATTGAATACATTGTGCCGTCTGTTAAATTAAAAACTTGGTTTCTATAGTTCTCATCATTCACAAAAAAACCTATAGAACGAACCAAATCATCTATATGTATCATTGATTTAGAATTATCAATCTTAGAAATTGGTGGCATAATTCCTAATCTAATCATTTTGACTAAAATGGCCAAATTACCTTTCACATTTGGACCATAGACCAATGAAGATCTTAGAATAATATAATTAATTTTTGATTTTTTTGTTATGGCTTGAATACACCTTTCAGCCTTAAGTTTTGTCAAACCATAGACATTTAATGCTTCTTTGCAATCTACTTCCTCAATTATCTTTCCATGCAAAGGTTTACACACTCGCACAGAACTCATAAAAATAATTTTTTTAACGTTAGACTGTACACAAAGTTTTGTAACTTTCTTGGTAAAGTTAATATTTGAGTCGATATATTTCTTTATATTCTTCTTGGAATTCGTACTAACATTATGAGCATTTCCCGCCAAATGTACTAAAACATCTATATTTTTAAAGTCACTAACTTTTAACTCATCATAATGTTTAAAAAAAACTTTTCTGTGCTTTGAGTCAAAATCTCCTGACCTATGAAAAAGTACAAGTTGATAATCTGTTTCTTGCTCAAAGAAACTTATTAGTTTTTTTCCAATTATGCCATTTGGCCCAGTAATTCCAATTCTTATCACTTAAAATTTCTAGAAAGACCTATTACAAATCCGATTACTCTCGAAACATCGTAAACCAATCCAGTAATTGGCAATAATAAGAAAGTATTAAAATTTAGCAAAGGTTTATAGACACTCGACTTTAAGAAAGGAATTACAAAGCCTCTTATTAGACCATAGGCTATAGAAAAAAATAGAGATAGTTTTAAACTAAAAAAAGTAAGCACAACAAAACAAACAAATAATGAAAGATATATCTTTGGTAGTCCAAAGTCATAAATACTCGCAGATGCTTTCGAGTAAAGAATAGTTTTAATAAAAACTTTTAACAATGAATTTGCATAATTTACACCCATATATTCAACATTGGGTATCTCAGGCATATACTTTTTAACTCCTAATATAAGAACTTGTTTTTGCCAGGCTCTGTCATAACCGGCTCTTGAATTTTCGAGAAATAATCCAATTCTATTAAATACAGATTTTTTTATTAATGAACCAGGAATGCATGCTCTTTTTGTTCCAACGCCATATGTTTGCGAAACAATCGCTGTATCTATGAAACTATTTCCTTTTAATACGCAAAGACCTGAAATAATTTCGAAATTATTAGAACGAATTCTTTCAACCTGTTTTTTAAGCCAGTTATCTTGAAAATTTAAACCACAATCCATAAAAGCTAAATACTCATATTTTGCCATTTTTATGCCGATATTTTTGGATGATGATGGAGTTTTGCTATTACTAGCAATATTTTTATAGATCTTGCTATAACTTGAATCATTGATAAATTTATCAATGATCTCACTTGTATTGTCAGTTGATGAAGAATTAACCAAAATCACCTCTTTTGGTTGATAACTCTGAGATTCGATCATTTTCAGAGTAGACTTTATTGTCTGCTCTTCATTGTAGTAAGGAACTATGAGTGAAACGTTTATTTTTGTCCCTGCTTTAGATATTTTTTGTACCATTCTATAGATAGATTGAGCCCAGAATTTAAATCGATAGTCGGAGTCCAACTAAAATACTCCTTAACTTTTTGATGAGACATAAATTGCACACTAATTTCTCCCATGGCATGTCTTTTTTCCATTTTTTTAACTATTTGTTCATAATCCGAGAAAGGGATTTTTGAGTGAACTAAATCAAAAACTTCTCTTACAGAAACAGGTGTTTCTGTGCCAGCATTAAAAATTTGTCCGGACAATTCCTCTTTATTGTCAAATAGGGATTCACTAATCAAAATATAAAGATTTATTACATCATCAATGAATAAATAATCTCGCTTTTGCTTCCCATCACCCCTTGGCTCAAAGTCAGCATATCCTAAGGAAGACCTTATTAAATCAGGTATTAATGCTGAGAAGTTTAGTTGCCCAGGTCCATAAATATTAGAGAATCTAGTTATTACAATTGGCAATTTAAAGATTTCATTGGCAAATGACTGGGCAATCATATCTGCACAAGCTTTTGAAACATCATATGGATACTTAGCTAGTAAAGGGAAATTTTCTTTATATGGCATCTCATTTGAAGGATATTCACCATATGACTTATCTGTAGATGCCATAACAACAGACTCAACATTATGCCCACATAGTCTTATAGCCTCAAGAAGAGTATATGTTGCTCTAGTATTACTCTCAAAAGTTAAATACGGATTTGTCATGCCAATCCCGACCTCGACTTGAGCAGCTAAATGAAACACACAATCAATTCTGTTTTCACCCAAAACACCAATCAATGAATTAAGATCATTTAATCCAACATTTACTAATTTAATTTTTTTATTAATTCCCTCGAAGAAGAGCAATGAATGCTTATGATTTGTTCTGGTAATTCCAATAACATTAGCTTTAAGCTCAACAAGCTTTTTTGCCAAATTAGAACCAATGAATCCTGATATCCCAGTAATTAATACGTTTTTATTTTTCCAATTCATATAAATCTTTTAGATCGTAAAGTTAATATTTTTTAGTTTTTCTTCAGCTATATTTAACTCATGAATATTATTGATTGTAAGATGCATTCCATGATGCTTAAATGAAACCATGTTTCTCTCATTTACCATATAAGTCAAAAAGTTCTCAAAACAACTGAAGTCGTCCATGTGAGAGAAACACTCCTTAGAAAGAATGATGTATCCAATATTAATCCAAATATCAAGTTTTGGTTTTTCCAAATAATTTTGAACGATAGAATCTTTGTTGGATTTAATTACCCCGAAATTAGAGACCAATTCCCAAGTGGTAATTGTAGCTAATTTACCTGATTTAACATGAAATTCTAGTAAATTAGCTATATTAACATCAGAAATAGTATCCCCATATAAAATCAGAAAATAGTCAGTTCTTAGAAATTCTTTAACAGATTTAATGCGCTCAATAATATCAACATCTCCAGTGTTAATAACTTTTATGTTTTTACTAGCGGGATAATCTCTAAAGTGTTCTTCTACTCTTTCTGATAAGTAACCAGATAATACAAAAAAGTCCTTAATCTTATAAGTACTGCAGTGTTCGATTACATAGTCAACGATTGACCTTCCTGAAACTTTGATTAATGGTTTTGGAGTTAAATTAGTTAAAGGCTTTAATCTTTTTCCTTTGCCGCCAGCTAGAATGAGACAGGAGAGATTATTCATAGTTGATAACATACAGAAAACATCATTTTACTCTATAAACTTTTGATTTTAAGTTATCAAAAAAATAATATAGATCCCAAAAATTCTCCATCTTTTGAATGAGAGTTTGATGGTTGTCTATTGACCAAATATCAATTCTTTTGTAGAGTTTTACAGATTTAAATGCCACACCTGATCCATATGAACTTGTATAGACATTATTAAATCCCGCATTTTTAAGAAAGTCAAAAACCAAATCATTACCTCCTCCAAAAGGCAAAGAGAACATAGATGTTCTCAATTTAGCTTTTTTAATTATATGCTGAAGATTTGAAATTTCTTTTTTTAACTCTATATGACTAAGGGTATCCAATTTAATATGACTATACCCATGCATTCCAATTTTCACATTATTTTCTCTCAATATATCTAGATCGTCAAAACTTATAAATTCTTTTCTTCCGCTGAAAATATTTGAACCAATTATAAAAACAATTGAATTCATTCTATTTTTCTTTAAAACAGGTAACGCATTAATAATGAAATCTTTGTATCCATCGTCAAATGTAAAAATTATTTTTAAATCTTTATTGAATTGACTTTTGTGAGCTATCTGAAGTTTTTTTACAATATGAACCAATTCTTCAAATTTTTTTTTTGACATTGAATAAATTGATTTATCTTTGGCTTGATGCGAAATAGAATGAAATATTAAATTTATTTCTTCATCATGACAAGATAGCTTGGGGCGGAAAAGTAATTTGATTACTATTGAATAAATTTTTTTAATCATTTTTTTAAGAATTAAATTTTTCTTCTTTTAAAAAGAAAGGATATTTTAAATAAAAGTACTATTAATCTTTTCTGAGAAATGATAATTAACTTTGGTGAGGATATGGCCTGCCCTGCAAATCCTTTTTTAAAAAAATAACCCCCAGGATTTAATCGCTTATCAATTCCTCCAAAATTAAAATACTTTATAGAGCTGTGACTAAAGAAAAACTTAAATGTGCTTGAAACCCCATGATATGAAGCATTAATAGACCTTCCTAAATTGTTTGAGGA
>Ga0181576_10004212_pt1 | contig 10450 bp, 7 predicted proteins | sample 101ome_22_FD_132464 | JGI IMG/M metagenome (GOLD analysis project Ga0181576, IMG submission 132464) | Coastal salt marsh microbial communities from the Groves Creek Marsh, Skidaway Island, Georgia - 101412BT metaG (megahit assembly) | ecosystem: Environmental > Aquatic > Marine > Intertidal zone...
CCCGCCCCCTGCCGGCTCCCCTCCGCCCCGGGGGGCGGGCGGGGACCCGGGGCGCGACGGCGGCTCCTTCCCCCTGCCCCCCCCCCCCGTCCCCCCCGTCCCCCCCATTCCCCCCCCCCCCCCCCCAGGCTTTCTCGAGGACTCGACCACGTTCACTGCGGCTCAAATTGGACACGTGCGGTCTGTGGTGGGTCCCCGCGTCGCGGCACAGCTCGCCCTCGACATCGACGTCGCCCGACCCCGCCCCGCGTCGGCCGGCCCCCTGCGCCTCGAGGTCGGTCCCCTCGACGACCTCGTCGGCGCCTGGGACGTCTTTCGCGAGTGCGCCGGACCAGGGACCGATGCCTCCCCCTGCCCCGCGGCCCGCCTCGCCCCATTTCGGGCGCCCCACCTATTTGGACCCGACGGCGGCGTCGACGCCGATCTCGTCGTCTTTGTCGGTGCCTCGCGCGTCGGATGTTCGCCAGGCGTTGCCGCCTCTGCCCGACGCCTCACCTTGGACCCGATCGAGGGCCGGCCCCAGTCGGCGGCCGTCAACCTCTGCCCGGGGGACCGCGAGGGCGACGACCCTCTCGCGCCCCCGACGACGCTCTGGTCGCCCGTGCCTGCAGGGGAGGTGCGGAGCGGGGGGGACGTCAGGGACGCGCAGGTCCTCTATCACGAAATCGTCCACGCCATGGCAAGAAGAGTGGGTCTGCGACAAAGGGCGCGCCCGCGCGGCATCTCCCGTCTCGTTTCTCTCGTCCTCTGCGTTCCAGCGCTCCACCGTTTTCCCTCCTCGAGTCGCTCCGCCCCGATCCCCTCTGCACTTCTGCAGGGCGTCGTCTACTCGGCGGTGTCGACGTGGCAGCGCACTGGGGACGCGGACGACGCGTCTGTCGTCTATGGGGACCCGTGCGCGGGCCTTCCCGGCTCCCAGACGGGCCCTTCGGCCGACGTGTTCCCCTGTGCGGCGTGCCCCCCCGACCCGTCGGGCGCCCAGGGCGTGAGCCGGTGCGGCGGCCTGGCGCTGCGCGGTTCCGACGGGGCGGCGTGGCTCGCCACGCCACGTGTCGTCGCCTGGGCGGCCGCCGCCTCGGGGTGCTCCTCCGTCCCCGGCGCTCGTCTGGAGGATGGCGGCGGGGGTGGGACTCGCCTGTCTCACTGGGAGGGACGTATGTTCGACGCGGCGCTGATGAGCGCGACGTCGTCCGTCCGGGGCAAGGCTCTGACCGACCTTGAGCTCGCGGCCCTGGCCGACACCGGGTGGTGGCTGCCCGCCCCCGGCCTCGTCCGGCCGATGGGCCTGCTCGAGGCCGGGGCGGCGCGGCCTTTCGATGTGGCACCGGGCTGCGGCCCGTCTCTGGACGGGCAGTGCCGGGTCGCATCGACGACGGGCGCCGGGGATGGCGGCGTACCCGGCGCCCCCTCCCACATCGAGCCCCACTGCCCTGTCGACTTTGACTCGGCGGTGTCCCCCTCCGAACCCGATCGGGACCCTCCCAGTGTGTGGTGCGGGTGGGATCTCACCTACTTTGGGCCCTGCCTTCCGCTGACGGACGGGCGGTGCGGCCACCCACGGCCCGTGGGCGTCGCGGGCCTGTGCGCCGAGTGGGGGTCCCGGTGCCTCCAGCGGGCGCGACCCGACGGCGGCCGTGATGCGTCGTGCGTCGCCTATTCATGCGACGACGCGGGGGAACTCTGGGTCGACCTGGGTGGAAGAGGAGCTGGAGGAGGACGTCGCGTCCGGTGCCCCGCCGGGGTCTGGGTCGACGCCGCCGATGGAGCCGTCGTCGCCGACGCTTACCGAGCCGCCGAGACGCGCGCCTGGGGGCCTTGCCCATCCAACGACTACGTATGCGGCAACCTGACGTGTCCGAACGACTGCGGCGGGCCCGCGCGTGGGAGGTGCCTTGACGGAACCTGCGTCTGCTGGCCGGGCCACGCGGGTGACGACTGCCTCATCGACGCCGACAGGGCTCCGCCGCGGGCGCGGCCCTGCGGGGAGGGTGGGGTCAGAGAGCAGGCGGCGCGCCTGCTGTCCGCCCTCGGGGCGATGGTCTTTCGCTGACTTCCGCCTCGGGCTGGACGGGCGGGAAGGAGAGGGCGTGAAAGTGCGGCGAAAGACGCTGGTGTCATTCAAAATCCATCAATCCCGCCCATCGCGCCACGACCTCGGGGTCGCCGTACCATCCCCGCGAACCCGGCGAGTGCGCCACGCCGGGCAACCGCGTCAGGCTCGTCGCCCCATCCCACCCCGCCGCCGAGACGGGCGTGACGCCATCACCGTCGGCCCCCCTGGGATCGGTGCCGGGACTCAACGCCGTTGAGTACGAGGCGAGAGCCGCCAGTCTTGCGACGGCGGCCCCGTCGCGCAGGGCCAGCGCCCGCGCGACGGCCCAAGGGCGCGTGTCGGCGGCCGAGGCGGCCGGGAAACCTGTCCCGATCACGGCCTCGAACCGCACCCCCGCCGGGCCGCGGGGGCAAAGTTCGCGGGTGAAGGCCAGCGACGACCCTCGCGCAGCGTCCGAGAGCCCGTCGCCCTCGATCGCCACCGACCGGCGCTCGGCGACGCGACCGAACGGATAGCGCTCGAGGCTTCCGTGTGGTGCGCCCAACGTCACAACCGAGCCCACAGCCGGGCGCAGACGGCTTCGAGCGCGCGCTTCCGCGGGCGACGTGGGACCGTCGTACGGTCGCCCCTCGCACAGCCAGAGACGTGCCTGAAATCGACGCAGGAAGACGCTCGGGGTGGGAGGGGGGGATTGGATTGGCAAGTGTCCGCAGCCACCCCGATGCAAACCCCACCCCGCGGCCAAACTCGCCAGCCACCCACCCGCGCTGTGCCCGACGAGCGCGACAGAGGGCCCGTCGTCGCTGTCGTCTCCGCCTCTTCCTCCGCGCTCGAGCACCTCGGCCACGGCATCGTCGACGGCAGCGAGGTACCAGCCAAAGGCGCCGCCAACGACGGCCCGCCACCAGTCGCTGCGGTCGACCCCGGCGACGACAACGACCGGGGGACCAACGGGGGCCGCGGACCCGGCGTCTGAGCGAAGCTGGAGCGACGCCTCGAGCGACGCTTTGAGCTCGTCGTACGCGTCGGCTCCCTGCAGAAAGCCGGGGAGGACCACGACCGCCCTCGGCCAGGCGGCGTGGCGGGGGGCGAGGCGACGAGGGTGCGACGACGCGGCGTCCCTGCGCCGCGCCGATGCCCCCACGGAACGACCGAGCGGGCGAAGCAGCACCGCGATAGACGGCCGAGCCCCGCGCGCTCACGTGCAGTGAGGTGTTGCGGCCTTGCATAGCAGCGAGGCATGGCCGCGACTCGAGACTCGTGGCGCCCTGCCGGAGCTCAGTCAGTCAAACTCCCCCACTTCATCGCCGACGCATGATCCGCGACTGAAGACCCTCGGTTGGATAGGTGATTCGTTCGGATTGGGCGAGCGGGTCGGGCGGGAGGGCCATCGTCCGAAACGCCGGCTGGTTGCTGTGCGGCTTCGTTTTGCGACGAGGGCTGGCGCGTCGCGGCGTGGAGGTACTGCAGGATGGATCGAGAATTGCCGAAAAAAGGTTGCCCCCGCCATCGCTTCCCTCTCCATCCCCTTCGCGGCCTGCCGAGCAGGCCTCGCGCTCCGCCGGGCGCTCGCGACGCTCGCGGCCGCCGCCGCCGCCCTCGCGGCCGCCGCCGCCGCCGCCGGGTGCTCCGCCCCTGCCCATCCGCTTCAGCCACCCGCCCGCCTTGCGACCTCAATCTTCCCACGCCTCTCCCGCCCCCCCCCCCAGAAATGGATGTGAGGAAACTGTCGTCCACATTGGGCCGCGCTGTCGTCAGCGTCCTTGCAGCCGCCCTCGTCGCGTCTCTGGCCGCTGCGTCCCCTGCTGCCGCCGCGGTGCGCCCCCACCCCTTTGGGAAGGCTCGGGAAGGATCGCCGCGCCCCCCTCACCCCTCGCTCGATGAGGCCGCCGCGTCCCGCCGTGACCTCGTCGAGTGCTCGGCCAACCGGGCTCCGCTCCGCCTCCACCTCGACTACTCCTTTCTCGATTCGGCCTCGTCCGTCTTGTCGGCCGCCCAGACGGCCCACATCAAAAGCTTCGTCGGGCCCATGGCGAGCGAGAGGAGGGGGGGCCCGGCGCGGGTGCCGCGCCGACGCGTCTCGTCGCGCGTGCGTCGACGCGCCGGCGGTGCGCCTGCCTCGTCCCTCGCCGCCCCCGCCCCCCACCCCTTCCCTCCCTCCCCCCCCCAGTCCAGCGCCGCGCTCGAGCAGTACCTTGACGTGATCGGCCCCACCGAGGGACCGCTTCTGCTGGAGATCGAAGACGGCTTCGAGTACATATGGGACTTGAACGAAGTGTGTGGCGATGGCTGCTCTGCAGACGACGACGCCTATGCGTACAACCGCGCGCCGCACCTATTTGGTCTTCCCTCCGACAGGGCCCCCATCACCGACGCTGACGTTGTCGTCTTTGTTGTCGGCGGGACGGCCGATACCTGCGGGGAAGGCACTCTCGCGTACGCGTACACCATCGCCTACAAAAGTTCACCGAGCGGGGTCAACTATGGTGGCCGTCCGCGAGTCGGCGGGGGAGAGCGGGGTCCGGAGGGCGGGGTCGACTATGGTGGCCGCCGCGGTCGCGGGGTCCGGGGCCGATCTGAGACAGCCAGCGCCAGCCGGCTCGCCCGACGACCCCGCGCGCTCCCTCATACCCCTCGTCCCGCAGGCTCGCCGTCGGGGTATTCCTCTGCCCTGGGTCCGCCGATGCGTCCTGGTGGATCGCGGCTGCGCCCCAGCTCGACGACGGATACGAACAGGTCGACGTCGACACGATGACGCACGAAATCCTGCATGGGCTGGGCTTCGACTTCTCTCAGACCTCTCTGTGGGATGAATCGAGGTACGGCGATCCCTGCAGGAACCAGAAGCAAGGCGGGCCGTTCAAGACGTGTGCAGCCTGTCAGTCGAGGGGCCTAGACGGGAGGGCCCTTCCCTCGGGCTTCAAGCGGTGCGGCGGCCTCGTCATCGAAGAGGGGAACGGCACCACCGACTTTGGCCCCCTGACCTACATCGCCACACCCAACGTTGTCGAGACGGTGCGTGCGGCGACGGGCTGCAACACCGAAATAGGCGCCCTCATCGAGCAGGGCGGCGGATTGGGGTCGGCGTTTGCACACCTCGAGATGCGCACTTTCCAGCCCGACTCGATGACGGCCTCGGGCACTGTCATTCCCAAGGCCTTTACGAATATTTCCCTCGCCGTCATGACGGACACCGGCTGGTTTCCGGCCGCCATCTCGGGGCGCGCTCTCGACTACCGCACCTACGACGGCACGGCAGACGACGACGACATCGTCACCGACGCCTGCAACCACGACGTCACGTGCGCCGTCCGTCTCACGCCGGGCAACTCCTCGATCCCCCTGGCGAGTCGGGGACGGGGGCCGATGGAGGAAGTCGTTGTCCTCTCGCGCCTGCGCCAGCTCTTCGTGCCCGTCGTTTGCAAACAGCACCACTCGACTCTCCTAACCCCTTCCCCATGTATTCTTTTCGCAGTCGCCCACGAACGAGGCGCCGCACTGTCCGTGCCCATATGCGGATTTCGGCTTCGACGGTGGTGTCCCCGGGTGCGTGATATCATTCTTTTGCGAATGGGACCTCCAGGCGGCCGGGCAGTGCTCAACGAGCGGACTCGACGGCGGCTACGAAGAGTGCGGATTCCCACTCTCGGGATTGGCGAGCAACCAGGCGGCCACCTACGGGCCCTACCATCGGTGCCTCCAGTCGAAGCTGAACGACGGCGGAGTTCTCGGCGCGGACTTTTACAAGATGGAGTGCGATGGATCCTCCCTCTTTGTCGACGTTGGCGACGGAATGACGCGGTGCCCGAGCGACGCTTACATCACGGGCAAGAAGGGAGACGACGGCGACATCGACCGCACGGCGGCCTACGCTGCGGGACGCCTCTTTGGTCCCTGCCCCGACAACGCGTACGCCTGCTCGGGTCTCACCTGCCCCGACGACTGCAACGGGCTCAACGGTAAGTGCGTCAATGGCAGGTGCGAGTGCTTTTCCGGATATCTGGGAGAGGCGTGCGAGAAGAGAGCCATGGACGTGCCCCGCCGCAGCGAATGCGGTTCGTTCGACATCGACGAGGCGTTCAAGTTCGACACCACCGACGACGGCGACGCCCCCTCGGCCGCCGTGGGCGCATTGATGGCCGGTTCCGTGCTCGCGCTCGCCGCGGTGGCCGCGCTCTGGTAGAGGGGGGAAGAGGCCGTCTGAGGCGTCGATGGTGAGCTGCGTACGTTTCGCCTTCCCCCCCCCTCCCAGTGACGTTGCGAGGATCGAAACTGCGCCAGGGATCCCCGCTGGTCCGGCGAGTAGCTCAGAATTGCCGCGGTGGAGGGCAGCCAGGCGTGGTCGGCGTGGAGAACGTCGTCGGTGACTCCTTGGTTCGATAAGCCGTGGAAATGACGGAGCTCGGCGCGGGCTGACGACGTCCGTCTATTACTGTCCGCAGAAGATGGCCGGGCTGAGCCGGCTGGTCCCTGGGGTCGCGCAACGTGTGCCCCCAGCGGCACCGTCTGCCTCTTTCGCCGACCTTGTCTTCCGGCTACGGCGGCGCGACATCCCTTGCGCCCCCCGTGCCGCGCACTCGACCGACGCCGGCCTTCGCACGTGCCGCCATTGCAAGGAGCAGTTTGACCCCGCGACCAACGGGCCCGAGGCATGCCGTCGTCACACAGCCCATTTCGGGGGAGAGTCGGCGCGCAAATTCGAGTCCGCGTTCACGGGGGGAACCAGCGACACGCCGGGATCGGGTCGCGTGGTGGCCTACTGGCACTGTTGCGGCGCTCCCGAGTTCGACGCCCCGGGCTGCACGGCGAGCCCGCATGTGGGATTCGGGGACTAACCCCCGAGCCCCGCTACGCGAACGAAGAGAGGACACCATACCAAGGCCAGCGGGACGGCGGAGAGACAGTAGAGCCGCAGGACAACGCGTGCGGCGAGCGCCGCCATTCGTTGCCGGGCCCTCTCGACGTCGGCGTCGCCCACGCCGCCTGACGAGCCCTCGTCCGTCAGCGGCAGATTGAGGAGGACGAGAAGATTTTGCGCCGGCGGCATTGCCGCCGTGAGGAGGAGGGCCAGGCGAAGGACCCGCGGCCCCACATCTGCGGGCCCGACGGGCGCGGGGAGGAGAGAGGCGAGGGGCGAGGCCGTCACGAGCCAGATTCCCGCCAGCGGCACCAGGACACCGCGGGCGACAAGGCCAGCGAGCACCACGCGGCGCTCTGTCGGGTCGTCGGGTCGGAGTGCGGACAGCGCGAGCCGTCGGATGGTCTGACGGCCACGCCGCGCCGCGCTGGTCTTCGGTGGTGTCGGCGGGGCGGCGCTCAAGGACGCGGCGAGAACGACTGCCGTCACGGGAAGCGTTCCCGGAGAAAACACGCCCGCAGCGTCCAGGACAAAGCGAGCCAGGCCGGCGACCAGCCCCGATCCCGACCCTAGCGCAAAACCAAGAACGCAGCCCGCGACGACGCCCCAAAGGGGCGGCGACATCAGAGTGCGGACGATGTCGCCAACGGCGCATATCCGCCGCCAAGCCTCGGCCCGGCGCCTCCGCGCCGCGGGCCAGGCGGGGGGATGCAGGCCGTCAGGGGCCGCGCCTTTGTCATCGGGGGCGACGTCGAGGCCAAGCAGCTCCCGCTGCAGCTCGTGTCGGGCGAAGCGCTGCCCAGGCCCCCAGAACGAGGGAGACCACCCGCTCAAGAAGAGCGCGATCCAGGGCGCTGCGAGAGCCTCGGCCGCGGCTGGGGAGCCGGCTGCAACAGCTCCGGGAGCCGACAGCAGCGCCACGAGGAGGGCGAGGGGCAGCGTCAGCGAGTTGCCTGCGGGCGAGGGGAGGGAAGAGGGCACGAGTTGATACGGTGCACCCGGCGGTCAGAGCGCCCCGCCAGGGCGCCGCCCCGCCCCTAACCCGCCAAAGGAACAGATAAGCACCGTGAGGGCCCGAACACCAGGAAGCGCAGGAAGCGTCGTCGCGTTGGTCGCGGCTGCGGTGGCGTTCGAACGCGCGCCAACGCCGTCATCGTCGCTGTCGGAGGCCTCAGCCCACGACGCGTCGCCCCACCCCCCCGCTCCGATGACTCCATCTCCTTCGTTGTCCACCTCCCCCCAGCTCGAGGCGAGGGCCGAGGCGAGCCCAGGCGCGCCCACCGCGGCAGCCGTCGCCGCCGCCACGGCGGCGTCAGCGGCGTTGCGCCGGGCCGACCGGCGTTGCCGTCGGCCCCAGAGCCCGTCGAACAGGCGGTTCAGGACAAAATGGACGCCCCCAACCGGCTGCGTGACGACAAAAATAGACAGGCCTCTCCCGACGACAAAACCCGCCGCGATCTGGGCGCAGGCGAACAGGGGGACTGCGGCCAGGCGCGCGAGGCCGCCGGGGCCACCTGGGGCCGCCGTCGACACCAGGCGCGATACTCCCGTGGCGAGGGTACACGGAATCAGACACCAGTAGGCGGTGCGGCTCAGGGCGGCGGCCGTCGTCCTTGCGGGCAACGTGGGCGCGTCAGCGGTGGGCAGGCGCGTCAGCCCGACGACGAGGACCAGCGCCAGCGCCAGCCGCCCCAGGCCCGCCAGCGACGCTGCCATGACGGGGTCCAGCGCCAGCGCCAGCGCCGTGGGGGAAGGCGGGGGGAGCGGCAGCACGCGGGTCGGCGGCAGGCGGCGATGGCGGCCCGCGTTGCGGGGACAAGACGACAGCCTGGGCGCCAGGCACGGCGCCGACGAGGCCACCATAACCGAGGAGCGACCGCGCCGCGCGCATCTCGTGCCGTCAGCAACCCGGCTAAACCGCATGAGACCGCGAGACGCTCGTCTTTCACGCGGGGAAAGGGCCGGTCTGCAGCCCGCGCGGCGGCGACGGGGTGGCAGCGGAAGGCGGTAACGGGGCGGGGACGGGGGGGGTGGGGCGTCACCGGCGAGGAAGGACGCAAGTCCACCGGCAAATTTCGGGTCCTTTTTGAGCTGTCGCGACGCGGGAAGCCCGTCGGGAAAAGAAATTGGCCGCGGACGGGCCCAAACATCAACTCGACCTCGCCCGCCCGCCGAGGGCCCTCAAGCCACCCGCTCATGGGGCAGTGGAACAGTGGGGCGGCGACGTATGCGCTCACTCTCGTCGTCGGCCCCGCGGTCGGTCTCGCCGGCCTCGCGATCGCGTGCGGCCGCGGCGGCCGGCGACGGGGCCGCACGCGTGGCGCCAGGCGGGCGGGCCACGCCGGTGCATCGTCGCCGCGTCGTCGCGCTGGACGAATGTGCCGACTTCGTCCGAACCAGTCAGCCCCTACCCCCTCTATCTCAGGTCGTGTGCTGTCTCCCGAGGAGCTCCCGCTGCTCCGAGATCCCCGGGACGGGCTGCTGACCATCGTCGGCTTCGGTGAGCGCTGAACTGCCGCCGGGCTGTGGTGATTGACAACCTCGCCCTGGGCTCCGCCCTCATCGCCGGCCGAAGCTCCGCCCCGTCCGGCTTGCTCGCAGACTCTCCGTGAGAGGCCCTCCTCGGCCCTCGGCTGCCGCGTTTCTCTCGCGTCCCCACCACGACCCGTCGCTGCTCTCGCACCCTCAGGCCCCCCACCGCCCCCCTCCTCCCCCTCCCAGGTTCGCTGATGAGCGAGACTTCGGCGCGAACCACCTTTCCGTCGCTGACGGGATTTCGTGAGACGCGGCTGGAGGGGTGGCGACGTGTCTTTGCCCATGTGGCGCCGATCTTTCTGCTGCGGGGCATCGCCGACGTTGAGACGCAAGAGATGAGCTCCCTCAGCGTTGAGGAGGTGAGCGAGCGAGCGCGAGCGCGCGGGCGGGCCGCATGGCGCCCCGCCTTTTGGCCGTCCCCCGACCTCTGCCCATTGCGCTCTCCCTCGCCCGTCCCCCACCCTCCCTCCCCCCAGGCCCCAGGCTGTGGCTGCCAGGTCTGTGCTTTTGAGACGCCGATGGACGCGACCGAGCTCGCCGCCTTCGTCGAGCGAGAGCACGAGTTCCGCTTCGTTGCGGTCGAGGTGGCCGATGACGGCATGGGCGATGGCGCCCCGCGGGCGGGAATTTTGTGCGCGGCGTGGTCGGACGCCGGCTATCGCGACCCCATCGCGGGCCGGTGCACGGAGGCCGAGTTCGCCCGCCGCTACCTCGCCCACGGGGTCGACCGCATCTGGCGCGACGACGTGCTGCCGTGCCCAGTTTACGCGCGGCACTGCGTTCTCGCGAGCCGCCGCCTGAGCGCCACCGCAGCCGCGTCCTTCCTGGACGAAACCTACCTCGCTGATCGGACCACGCCGCTGCGGGCCTACCTCGAGTCCAACCCGCACGTCATGGCCAGCGAGCCCCCGCCGGAGCTCGTCGGGAGGTACTCGGGATGAGGGGGGTCGGGGGGGGGGGGCTTTTGGTACCGTCTGCCCAGTCTCCTGGTCGAAGCATCAATC
>Ga0181576_10004215_pt1 | contig 10448 bp, 4 predicted proteins | sample 101ome_22_FD_132464 | JGI IMG/M metagenome (GOLD analysis project Ga0181576, IMG submission 132464) | Coastal salt marsh microbial communities from the Groves Creek Marsh, Skidaway Island, Georgia - 101412BT metaG (megahit assembly) | ecosystem: Environmental > Aquatic > Marine > Intertidal zone...
GCGGGGGGGGGGGGGGGGGGGGCGGGCCCCCCCCGCGCCCGGGGGGGGGGGCGGGCGGGGGGGGGGGGGGGGGGGGGGGGGGGGCGCCCGGCGCACCCCAGTGGGGACGGAACTGGTGACAGCGCCGACCCAGGCCGCGGCCGCGATCGGTCTCACCTCTTCCTCAAGGACGACTCGGATCTGGGCCTCCTCGGCCCGGGTCATGGCCGAGGCGAAGGCTCGCCTGGGCTGCACGATGGGTTGGGGGGGTCCAGGGCCGCGACGACTGGGGCCGAAGCTGATCCGTCGGCGCGCGAGGTGGGGGACGAGCCCGAACAAGACGGGGGTGTGGTGCCCGCCGCCCCCGCGACGCCCCGTGGCGGCAGTCGGCCGACATCTCCCGGCACAGCCCGCGCCCGCGCCGAGCGCGCCGCCGCCGTCCACGCGCGGCGGGCGGTTGAGGCGCGTGAGGCGATGGAAGCTCAGTACTCGCACGCCCTCCGCCTCCCTGGTGGAGTGAAGGGGCGTCCCGTGGGGTGGGTCCCGGCATCGACGGCACCAGGCGCTGTGCCCGAGGCGGGGGCCCGGGGTGGGTCGCCGCGCCGGCGCTCCCCTATACGGCGCCGCCGGGGTGCCAAGGGTGCGACGGCACCGGTGGCGACAACTGATCCAGAGTACGAGGAGGAGAAGAAGGCGGCGGCGGCGACCCCCATAGAGGAACGTAAGCCGTCGTATGCGGCCGTCGTCGGTGGGTTCCCCGACGATTTAAACGACAGCGGTGGTGGGGCGCCCGTCCACGCTTCCCGCGACCTCGCCGCGATGGCCCTGGGCGAGGGCCGGACGTCCTTCCGTGACGGCCTCAGCGGCGGGGGCACTGGGCACGACGCTTCCGGGTGGTCCGCGGCGGGCGGCGACGATGTCGCCCCGGCTTCACGTGCGGCGGCAGGTGGGGGGTCGCTCGAGAAGGCGCTGAAGCTTCACCTGTCCGCTCGCAGCGGCACAGGCATGGGCGCGGGGTCAAGCACAGGGGGAGGCATTGGCAGGGGTGGGGGAGAGAAACTGACATTGACTGGGACGGGTCCGCGGGGGACGTCGGGACGGCAGGGGTAGAGGAGAAGGTCGACTAACAACGACGAGCACGGTCGCGATTACCTGAACTAACGGCAGCATCCCGCCCCCTTAGTCCCAGCCACTCAGAGCTCATCCGAACCCTGCGCGGCGCCGCTGGCGCCCGCCGCCGCTTCCACACCGTCCTTCCCGACAGTCCGCGACCGGTCGATGAACTCCTGGAACGCCTCAAGGGTCCGCCCTCCGTCGTAAGGAGTGATCTCCCCTGTGGCCCCGGACACCCAGAAGATGGTAGGGAAGCCCTTGACGCTCATGCGCGGCTCAGGTACGTCGTTGGCCGTGGCGTCCATCTTCGCGATTGTGAGACCGTCGTCATCTGCGTAGGCGGCACCAAGCTCCTCGTAGGTGGGGGCGAGGGCCTTACAGTGGCCACACCAGGGAGCGTAAAACTCGATGAGGACGTCCTTGCCGCCGAACACCTCGGTCTGGAAGGCGTCGGCGACGACGACACGGACCGGTCCGGCGTTGTCCGCCTCGGCAGGGACGGGCTCCGACTTGATGTGAGGGACAGCGCTGCCATCGGCAACGCTGGTGGCGAAGGCCTTAAGCGTGGCGGCGTCGATGCTGTCGGAGGCAGGCATGCGGTACTTGCGGTCAGCGGCCGGGTCATGGGCCGTGACGACGGGGAAGGGACCGCCCTCGACCCCGAAGTATTTGGCGGCGCCCTCATTGGCGGTGCCATCCACAGCGAGGTAGTGCACCTTGTGGTCCCCCTCGAGAGACGTCGCCGACACCTCTTTGACCGCGGCGCGGAGGGCGGCGTCGGCAGCCCAGTCATCAGCGGTGCCGAAGACGAGGATCTTGGGGTGGGTCGTTGCAAAGGCGGCAGCGAGGCCTGCGGCGTTGGCGGAGTCGCCATTGAGCTGGAGGACGGAGGGAGTGGAGTTCGCCTGGATGAAGGCGGCGAGGGCCGCGCCGTCGGTGGCGTCGCCGTCGAACGCGACGACGGGCTCGTCGAAGGAGCGGAGGAGGACGACAGGTTCGGTCGAGCCGGCGAGGGCGTCGGCACTGTCCACAGCGCCGGCAGCGGCCTGGGCAAAGGCCACGGGGCCACTGCGGCTCTTCTCGGCGAGGGCCGTGAAGGCGGGCGACGCCTCGCCGCGGACGAGGAGCACGAGGGGAGACTCCTTGACCGCCGCGTCCAGGGCAGCAGCATCGCTCAGGGTCAGCGCCGCGGGGCCGGCCAGCGCCGACAGCGCTGACACGATGCCAGCCGCCTCGCGGGGCCCGTTGTACTCCTCTGCGTTGTTGACGTCACCGTTCCGGAATACCTTGATGGTGGGGTAGCCCTTGACGCCGTACTTGGACGCGAGCGCGCTGTGCTCGGTGGCGTCGACGGCGGCGAGCTTGATATCGACATCGACGCCGACGGGGCGGGTCTCAAGCGTCTCGGCAGCCGCCTTCCACTCCGGGGCCAGCTTCTTGCAGTGGCCGCACCAGGGAGCGAAGAACTCGACGGCGATAAAGTCGGAGGAACCGACGACCTGTTTGATTTCGGGGTTGGGGGTCGGGTTGAGCGGGGCGGCACCGCAGGGGTGACTGGGGCAAAATGTGCGCCGAGGCACCCCGTGGTGGCCTCGGGGGGATTCTGAGCGGGTACGAGGGGTACAACGCGGATTTTCTGGGCCAATCGACCCCAGAAGTGGGGGGTGATCGAGGCGAGGCGGTCAAAACGATCGGAGGGAGGATACGTGGTGGGCGCCGCCCTGCAGCCTCCCGCTCGCGCCCTCCCTTCGCGGGTCGCGGGCGCAGATCCGGTCTCCACAGAGAAGCGGAGATGCAAGGACGTCGGTGAATCCGTGGATCGGGGTAATCTATACCCAGGCTTGGCGCGCAAAGGCCGCAAAGTTGGGCGCGACGGACGCCGTCGACTCGTCCTGCGTCGCGTGCGAAAGCGGGCGGGCCCCGCGCGAGGGCACTTCGGGCGCACAGATCTTCCACGCCCCACTCGCGTCGTTGAAGTCGTCGGCCGTGAGGTCGAGCACCTCCGCCTCGACTGCTCCACCAAGGGTCAGAGCCCCGACGCCGCAGGCCGCGGCCAGAGCAAGAGTCGCGGTGCGAGCACGGTTAGTGAAGGTCATCCTTTCTGTACGCGAGAAGAGACAGGCGGGCTGGGCGAGGGCCCCTATTGGTTCACCCACCACGGCTTCTCGCGAGACCCTCATGACCTCCTCAGCGTGTGAGACACACGCTTTTGGCAGCCAGTCCCTGTGCCGCATAAAAGAAAGTTGAATCTCCGTTTGAGGGGATCGAGATGGCACGAGAAACAGTAGAGCCGCCGCAGCGGAGCAGCCCTCCTTGCCTCGGACGGCCAGGCCACCACGTCTATCTTGGCTCTTTATCCGTGTCCGTTTCCGACTGGGTCTCGCCCTCGATAGCTGCAAGATCCGAAGACGACCTCTCGACGACCTCAAAAGTCGAAAAGGACGCGGGAGCGGCCCCGTACACAGACGCCGCCGCCACACCCAATGTTGCCGCCACAGCCCCGCCGCTCGCCCCCGTCGCCTCCATCAAAGACCCCGAAGCAATCTTCGCCGGCTCGTGCCAGGCGTGCCAGATCGCGTGCTTCCCCGATGTGGCGGCGATGCGCGCACACTGGCGGACCGAGGGCCACCGCGCACGCGCTCAGGGTGGGTCTGCCGCCACCGCTGCTCTGCAAGGGAGGGGAGCCGAGGTTGAGGCTGGTTCCGAAGGGGGCGACGACGATGACGACGATGAGGGGGCCTCCTCGTCATCCGGGTCCGATTCGTCGTCGTCCGAGGCGTCGTCTCTCTCGTCCGTCCTGACCGACAGCCCCAACGCCCCGGCGCCCCGGCGCCGTCACCGTGGCGGCCCCGACGGGTCGTCGGGCTCAGGCGGCTCCGCGGCGTCGGACGACGCCGCAGGCGCCACCGGGCCGCGCGCCGTCCTCGTCCGCCCCCTCGCCCCCCATGGAGCAGGCCTCTCCGTGTGGCGGGTCGCGCTGCCTGCTCCAGCTCCAGCCCCGCCCAGGACGGCTGCGGACCCCCCATCTGGCTGGGAGGGCCCTGCCGTCGCCCTCCTTCGAGCTCGCCCCCTCCTCCACCCCCTTCCCCCCTCGCCGCCCACCACCGCGGCCCGCCGGCGCCGCCCGCCCCGCTGGGCCGTCGTCCTCGCCCGGGGCGGGCGGTTCGCCGCCGCCGTGGCAGAGATCGGCGCAGGTCCCTCGGCGCCCCGGATGGCCCTGTGGGATCGGCGGGGCCGGCGCCACGCTGGGCTCGGCGGAGTCGGGGCTGGCGCCGGCGCCCGCGGGGGCCGCACCGACCAGGAAGACGCCGACGACGACGAAAATGACGCCGACAACCCTGACGACAACCCGTCGGCACCTCCGCCGCGGGCGCGGGGTCTCCCGGCGCCCCAGCCAGGGGGCGGCCCTCGGGGCGTCTCGGCGACGGCCACGGCCGGAGGCCAGGCGCGCTCGGCAGCGGGGGTGGCGGGGAACCCCGTCCCCGGACTCGTCTGTCTCGGCCACGGGGCCGCGTCTCGATATGTCGTCCGGGCGGGCCAGGGGGGACGGCAGGCCACCAAGGACGCCACCAAGGCGAGTCTCACCCTCCCCATCTCAACCTCTCTCTGTGTCTCTCTCCCTCTCCATCTCTCTCTGCCTCTCTCTCTGTCTCTCTATCTCTCTCTCTCTTTCCCACTCTATCTATCTCAACCCCTCCCGCTCCCGCTCCCGCCCCCAGGGAGGCATCAAGTCCGGTGGGGCTGCGCTCCGGAGGGCGGGGGAGGACTCCCTCCGCGACGACATCGCCCGCCTCCTGGGGGGGGGCGGGGGGCCCGGGGGGGGCTCCTCGGGGTGGCTGGCCCGGCTCGTGGCCTCGGCCGATCGGATATTTCTGCAGACGAGCCGTGCCGACCGCCCCGCGGTGGACGCGGCGCTGCGGGCGGGCCTCGACGCCCGGCGGGCACGGGCGCTGGCCCGTCGGGCGCGGGCGCGGGCCGCTGGGGGTGGAAGAGCGGAAGCGGTATGGGACGACGACGCCTCGTCGTCCGGGTGGGAGGACGACGGGCCCCCGGACGGCGGTGCCGACGGCGGACGCGAGGATGCAGCACTGGCCGGAGGCGATGCCCTCGGGCTGGGTGGCCGTCGCGGCGCACGTGGCCCTGCTGGTCGCTTTGCGCGTCTCCCCTTCTCCGCCGGCCGGCCAACGGCCCGGGCTGCGGAAGCGGCGCTCTCGGCTCTCGCCCACGGCCGGTGGGAGGATGGTGATGCCCTAGTGGCCAAGGCGCGGGCCGCCCGGGAGGCGCGGGCCGAGCGCGCCGCTCAGCGGGTGCGGCTTCGTGAGCTGGCCGCGGTTGGGGGCAGGGGCACTGCCGCCGCAGCCGACACCGCCGACACTGCACCTAAAACCCTTCCTCCCTGGGCGGCGCCCCCCACGGAACGACTGACGGCGCACGATCCTTTCAACTCAAATTCAGCGGGGGACAAGTCGCGACGGGGAAAGGAGAGGGAGCGCGTCGCCGCCCGTCGGGCGCGGGCGCGAGATCGCGCCGCCGTTCGGGCCGGGCCGGGGGTGGGGGCGGGGCCGGGGGCGGGGGCAGGTGTGGAGCCCGAGATTCCCCACCCGGACGCCAACCCTGCTGACGCCCCCTCCAGCGAGGATGAGGTCGACAGAGCGGTGCGCGAGGCCCGGGCCGAGGCGGAGCGGGATCGGGCGCGGTATCGGGTCGGGCACAGCACGGCAGGGCCTGTCGGGGGGGGGGGGGGGCGTGGGGGGGATGGCCCAGGCCGGGCCGGGGCCTCGGGGGCCGCGGACGGCCCCTCTTCCTCCGACCTCCTCGCCCAGCTTGCGGCCGAGCGCGCCGCTCGGTCCGCGGCGAGTGGGAGATCGTTCGGGGCCGCCGTCTCCACGTTTGAGCCCCATGCACCTCCGACGCGGTGCAAGGCGGGGCGGGGGGGGCAGGGCGGAGGGTGGGCGCCGCCGGGCGGGCGGCCCGGCGGCTCTGCGCCCGTGCCGCCTGTTCTTGCGGCGCGGGCGGCGCGAGCGGCTGCCGAGGCGGAGGCCGCCGCCGCCGAAGCGGAGGCTCGCGAGATGGCTGCCCTCCGGGCGAATCGCCTCGCGGCAGGCGCCACCGCCACGGCGCGGCGGGCGGGCGCCGCGGCTTCCGCGGCAGACGAGCGGCGACGGCTTATCGCTGCCGCCGCCGAGGCGCGGGCGGCGCGGCGCGAGGTGTGAGAGGCCGACATGCACCCGTTGAATCCTCCCTATCCATTTTATTTTCCTCAAAACCTTGCTTCCCTCATTTCTACGCCTCAGAAATCGTCATTGAGATCACGACCACCGAATATACTGGACTTCCGCGCGCTCCGCCTCCCTCCGCCCATCAACCCCGCCTCAGAGCCCCGCCGCTCCGAGGCGCGGCCCGACGCCCTCAGGAGCCCAGCTGTAGTGTGCGCCGTGCCAGCCTCGCTTGGCGGGGCCGGCCGGAACTCGGGAGCTAGCCCCCCGCCGTGGGGCGGGGGTGGGGCGGGGTTCTCCTCCGGGGAGAAGGCCGGACCAGCGCTCTCGAAGCGGACGGCCGAAGGCCGTGGACGCTCAGGTGGCGGGGCCGGGCCCGGGGCGACGCGGCGGGTCGACCCGTCAAGGTCTGGCAGGACTGCACGTCCGAGCTGAGAATCGCCACGGGGCCTCCTTATCGGCCCGCCCCGAACACTGGCCGCGTCGTCCCAAGCGGAGTCACGCCTCGACAGGCGGCTCACACGCCCCGAGGTGCGCTCATCTCTGCCACCCCGCAGGCCCGCGCCCTCGCTGCCCGCCCGCGACTGCCGACGGCTCACCCGCGACAACTCTCGTGCCCGCATCCGCGCCCGGAGCTTCGAGATGAGTCGGCCCTCAGCATCCGCCCCCGCCACCCGGGCGCTCTTCTCAAGCAAGTGGAGGTGCCGGGCCGCCTCCTGTGCGGGTGACAAGGGGAACATCCCGGGCCACCCCTCGAGGTGCCGACGCAGGGCTCTGCCCATCCACCGGTTGGCGTACTTCTTGACGCACAGCGTGATGTTGCGTTCCTTGCCAGATGCGGCGAATTGGCCAAATTCATCGATGATGCGGCGCTCGCGCATGGCTTGCCGAAGGCCTACGCGTACACGGCCGACGGCGCGGCGGGCTCCGCTGACGACAGTGAGGACCTGCCCGATGAGGTTGATTCCCATTGAGACGCCAAGGCACGCGAGGATCTGTACGCCTGCAGCTCGGCCCTCGGAGAGTGCGCTGGCACCGGTGGCCTCGGCGCGGCCGGTGGCAATTTGTAAGGCCAGGAGCGACGTAAAGGCGAGGACCTGGCGGTAGGGGGTGGGGGGATGTGGGTGGGGGGAGAGGGGGCAGTGACGCGCGGGTCCCAAGGTCGAGGACAGGCGGGAAGGACAGGCAGCAACGACACGCAGACGGCATCCCCCCCCCCACTCCCCCAATCCCAACTCGCCGTCGCAGCCGTGCTCACGGCGTCCACGACCTGCTGTAAAGGTGATGCCAGAGGCGCGAGCCAGAGAACTAAGACGAGAGACACACCCTGGAGGCCAAGGACGACTCCCGTTACGACGACCCGCTCATCCTGATTGGCGCCCGAACCCGCGACAGTGCCAGCCAGGGCGAGGGTGGCCGCAGTGACCAGCAGGCGAAAGACGGGGGCAATCATCCGGAGGTAGCTCTTGATGAAGTAGCGGGCGCGGCGCCAACGCCCCATGCGGCGCGTGCCAGGCCCGACGGGGACGAGGGCACCGCGGTCGAACCGGGGCACGAAGACGGCCTCGTCCCGGGGGTCGCCCGCCTCAGAGTCGGAGAAGTTTCGACCTCCATCCTCGCCCCACGCCTCGGATACTTGACTCCAGGGCCGGCTGGGCGCCCGGGACCGCCGCTGCTCAGGTGCGATGCCGATGCTGTCATCGACGGGGGCGATCTTGTTGCCACCACCCTGGCTGCCACCCTTGCCAACCCGGGCCAGCGCCGCGACGAGGGCCGCCTTGCCACCCACGCGGCCCCACGAGGCAGCCGCTCCCGTCTCATCCGGCACCTGGACCCAGCCGATGGTCTCGTATGTAGCCTCCATGCGAACAACGACGGGCCCCACAAATGCGTGGAAGAGGGGCCCGTAGCGCCGGAGGAGCCGCTCGCCGCGGGGCGTCTGGGCAACCCACTGGCCCTGAGCAGAGAGCCGATTGACGCCCAGGGCGACCTTGAGCCACCCCCACTTGCCTGACGTGTCGCGCAGAGCCAACGCGTGCTTGTAGTCACGTTCCGCCACCACATAGACAAGGTGTCGCTCCTCGGGGTAGGCAAGGAGCTGACTCCGCCACACCCAGGTTCCGCTGAGAAACATCGAGACTGATCCCAGGGCGGCAAGTAGGAGGACGACAAGGTAGGTGCCGGCAACGCCCGACGCGAGCTGGCCGACGCCCTCGCTGGCGACCGGGAGGACGGCGAGGGATGCGAGGGTCTCGATCTTGGGGAAGTCGAGGGCGGCAGGGGTGTCAAAGGCCAGGTCGGCCATGCCTGCCTTTCGCGCTTGGCGAAGGCCAGCCCAGCGCCACGTCAGCTGGATGGAGAGGCGGACGACGGCCACTGCTATGAGGAGGGCGAAGGACCAGAAGATCCGGCGCACTGCCTGCACGCGTTCCAACGATGAGGCCGTCGTCACCGTTGAGGCAGTGACGAAGCCGCCCTCGGCGTCTTGCAGGCAACGGCGATCGTCCGCCCAGCGGGAGAGAGCCCGATTTGCCAAAATCCAGGCGGCATCACGACTTGGTTCGACATCGGGGGTGGTGCTGAGAGCGCGGGCAAGTCGGCGGAGCACATTGGGCCGGGAATCTGTGCCCACGAGCTCGTCGAGCGGCGACTTGATGCCACTCAAATTGATTAATGCCGACGTCGGCTCGAGAAGTCCTTCCTGCACTGACGCGTCAAAGGTGGAGGGAACAAAGTTCGCCATGGCGCCGACAATGTTGGCAGTGTGGATGCTCGAAATGGATGCGACGGCGCTGTTGGACGCGATGACCGGGGCCGCAACTGCGACGCCGACGACCGACTGGGTGGCCATCTCGACTGAGCCGACGATACTGTCGTAGCCTTCGGACGAGGCCCAGCAGTAGGCCGAGATAGAGGCGCCGAGAGACGAGTTGCCCGCGACGTCGAGCAGGCGCGAGTTAGACGCCAGGACGACTGTCAGGTCCATTGGCCCGGATGAAGCTAGGACGACATCAACGAGCGCAACGCCGTTCGAGGCGTCCCAGGCCACGACGGTGACTGAGCCCGGCGGATCAGCGATCGGGAACTCCTCAAGCGAGAGGGCAGCCTTGAGCGTGTCGGAGGTGAAGGTGACTGGCTCACCAAAGTTGAGAACGAGCTGAAGCCCCGACAAGCACGCGAAGTTGAGCCCGCTTTGGGGCACGAATACGGGGGCTGGTGGCTCGACGTCGTCCTGATGGGAGACGTCCTCGACGATGGCGAAGCCGTCTTCAACCGGGGCGGCCGGCCCAGGATCGCCCTCTCGCTCAGCATCGACGATGACGTCGGCGACGGGTTCGTCAGTTGGCTGTGGAGCTGGCGTCGTTTCCTTGACGGGGGCGACCGGGGCCGAGCTCCCATCCGACGACGAAGGCGCGGGGGCGGGCGCCAAGGCCTCGACCGATGACAGATCGCCGAGATTAGAGCCGTCGGGGATGCACGATCCGTTGATGTCAAGCTCATAGCCTGCAATGCAGACGCACTTTGCTCCACCGTCAAAGTTGTAGCACTCTTCGTAAACAGGGCACACCACGCTGCCGTTGGCGCACTCGTCGATGTCGGGGCAGTCGTCGTACTCTGTTGCCCCCTCGTCTCGGGAAAAGCCATCGTTGCAAGGGCAGATGTAGCCTCCATCAACATCGACGCACGTCGTGTTTGCGCCGCACGAGTAGAGTCCATCTAGGCACTCGTTCACGTTCTCACACACAAACCCATCGCCGCGCCAGGCGGGTGTATCGCAAGCGCACGAGTATGAGCTTATATTGTTGGTGCACGTGGCGTGCTTGTCACAGTCGTTGAGAGCATCGGAGACGCACTCATCAACATCGCTGCATTCATAGCCGTCACCAGAGTACCCCAGATCGCAGTCACACGAGAAAGAACCGTGCAGGTTTGTGCACGAGGCATTCGCACCGCAGCCGCCAGCGTCGATAGCTGCACATTCGTCGATGTCGGTGCACTCGAGGCCATCTCCCAGAAAGCCCGAGCGGCACGCGCAGGTGCGGGCTCCAGGCGTATTCGTGCACTGGGCGTCGTCACTGCAACCACCGTTTTCCGTCAAGCATTCGTTGACGTCCACGCAAGTGAAACCGTCGCCACTCC
>Ga0181576_10004221_pt1 | contig 10438 bp, 12 predicted proteins | sample 101ome_22_FD_132464 | JGI IMG/M metagenome (GOLD analysis project Ga0181576, IMG submission 132464) | Coastal salt marsh microbial communities from the Groves Creek Marsh, Skidaway Island, Georgia - 101412BT metaG (megahit assembly) | ecosystem: Environmental > Aquatic > Marine > Intertidal...
CAAAATATTGTCCAAAGCACTCGAAAAAGGCGTCATTGCCGATGGCTCCAATATGTCAGACAAACAGATTTATGAACTGATTTTTGAGCCCGGCTTTTCAACCGCTGATCAGATCAGTGATGTTTCCGGTCGTGGTGTTGGTATGGATGTGGTACGCCGCAATATCTATGAACTTGGCGGCAGTATTGAGATTGATTCCAGACCCGGTCAGGGCAGCGCCATTATCATTCGCCTGCCATTGACACTGGCTATTCTGGACGGTCAGTCAATCCGCGTCGGTGAAGAAACCTATATTGTGCCGCTGGTTTCCATTATCGAGTCGATTCAGGCTAAACCGGAAATGGTTAATATGGTTGCCGGTAAAGGTGAGACCTTTAAATTGCGCGATGAATATCTGCCAGTGATTCGTATGCATGATGTATTTGGTATCGAAAATCCACGCTTTACCCGTGTCACTGATGGTCTGTTAGTGGTGGTAGAGGGTGATGGCGGTAAGTGTGGTCTGTTTGTCGACGAGTTATTAGGACAGCATCAGGTGGTGATCAAGTCGCTGGAGACCAATTACGGAAAAGTGGAAGGTGCTTCAGGCGCAACCATTCTAGGTGATGGATCGGTAGCCTTGATTCTGGATATCCCGGATCTTATGCGTTTGTCACGCAAGATGATTCCCGAACATTTTCTTAAATCGGCCTGATCATGGAGACTATGAAAATGTCTGAAAACGCTATCGAAAAAGACAAGGTTGCCGCAGAGGCACATCTTGAAGAGGGCGGAAACCAGTATCTGACCTTTAATTTGGCTGATGAAGATTACGGTATTGATATTTTACGCGTTCAGGAAATTCGCGGCTGGGAAGAATCGACCCGTTTGCCTAATGCGCCTGAATATGTTCGAGGCGTGGTCAATATTCGAGGCACTATTGTACCGGTTTATGATTTGCGTCTTAAATTCAATCTTGAATTCAAACCTTATACTCAGAACACAGTGGTTATTGTGATTAAGGTCTATAGTCGTGGCCAGGCAAAGAGCATCGGTATTATCGTTGATGCCGTGTCTGATGTGCTACATGGTGCGCATATCGATGTAACCCGTTCTCCGGATTTTGGTAATGAAAATATTACTAAAGCGATTTCCGGACTGGCAACATTTGAAAACAAAATGGTCGTATTGCTGGATGTAGACAGGTTGTTAATGGAACCTGAAGATTCAGCAAGTAATGACAGTGATAATGACGACGAGGAAGTCGCTGATGAATGAAACAGTGGCATCGGTAGCAACAGACGGTCAGTACCTGAGTTTTACGCTGGGTGGTGAAGATTACGGTGTCGATATTCTGCGTGTGCAGGAAATCCGCGGCTGGGAAGAATTGCGTCCTTTGCCGGATACGCCCGAATACGTCAAAGGGGTACTGGATTTACGTGGCACCATTGTGCCGATCGTTGATCTGCGTATTCGTTTGAAAATGTCCAAAGTCGAATACCATAACACAACGGTCATTATCGTCCTGTCGGTCAAGGACAATGAAGGCGAATTCAAACTGGTAGGTGCTGTTGTTGATGCGGTATCCGATGTTCTTGATGTCAAAGCAAAAGAAATCAAGGCTGCGCCATCTATTGCCTGTCGCATTAATGATCGTTATATAAAAGGCATGGTAACGCGCGATAAACGCATGGTTGTTCTGCTGAATGTTGATAAATTATTCAAGCCTAATGAACTTGGCTTAATGGATGCGCTGACCTGACAAGCGGATTATAAAAATGAAAATAGTTGCGGTGTTAAATCAGAAAGGTGGTGTCGGGAAAACCACTATTTCAACTAATCTGAGTCATGCTCTGGCATTGCAGGGTAAAAAAGTGATTGCCGTAGATCTCGATCCGCAGGGGCATTTGAGCGCGAGTCTGGGCATCTTTAAACAACCTCAGCAGGGCATTCATGATGTTATGCTGGGTAATGCCAGCTGGGATAATGTCAAAGTTGAAAGTCGTGAAGGATTACGCCTGATTCCTGCCGGCGTGCGTTTAAGGGAGTTTGAAGAGTTTCCCGGTGACTTCAAAGCTAAAATGCAGCGTCTTGGACAGGCTTTGCAAACTGTTGAGCATAATGCTGATTACATGATCATAGATTGTCCGCCTTCATCAGGTATTCTGGTGGCTAATGCCATTCTGGCTGTGGATGAACTGGTGATCCCGGTATCGGGTGATTATCTATCGTTAAATGGTCTGGCACATTTGATGATAACGCTCAAACGCTTTGATGCCGTGCGTAAAAAGCCGCTGAAAAAACATATAGCCTTGAGTCGTTTTGTCTCCAGACGACGGCTTTCCAAAGAAGTGCTGGATAAATTGAAGCAGTATTTTCCGGGCATGATATTAAAGACGCCGATACGCGAAGCGGCTGCTTTGGCTGAATGCCCCGGAGTAGGCAGAACAATCTTTGAATTTCGGGGCAGCTCAACTTCGGCAGAGGATTTTAAATTATTGGCCCGGGATTTTATCAAGGGGAAAGTGCTCTCATGACTGTTCGTAAAAAAGCTGCCACTAAAAAACGTGTCAGCAAAAAAACCGCTGTTAAAAACACCTCATCCCACGAAGATGTGATGGCGCATGATCCGTTATCCATGATCGACGATACCTTGTCGATGTTATCGGAACCGGTGATGGATGATAATGATTTTGGCGAATCATTGGCTTCTTCTGATAGTGTGCAGGAAGAGCAAACGCTTGATACGGTGTTAAACGAAATGGCAGACGAGCAGCCGCTTGCTAAGATCACCGAAGTGCAACAAGCGGCATTTGCGACGAATGATGAGCCGCTGGAGTCTTTGCAGCCTGAAATGAGCGCGGAAATTAACCCTGACACGACGCAGATCAATGCCGGGGAAGATAAAACAGTTGAATCTGCAGTGGCCGAGAGAAGTAACTGGTCCGGAGGCGAATTGCAGTTGGGCGATAGCCTTACCATCATGGATGCAGATAACCTCAAAAATGATTTTCTTAAAATTATTATTGATGGCATGGGGGTAACGCTGGATGCATCCGAGCTTGAACAGGTTGATGGTGCCGGCTTGCAGTTGCTTGCCGCATTTTATAAAGATGCCATGCGTAAAGGCGTGGCAGTGAACTGGAATAAAATTTCCCGCAGCCTTGATGATGCAGTCACCATGATGGGTATGAAAGAAGCGCTGGGCTTGCGGGATGTGGAAATTGAAGATAGTGGTGAAGGTGTAGCCTGGGGATTGTTCTAGACAATTGGCAAATCTTTACAGCCTGATGGAATAAATATGACATATCAACAATCAACATCTGATAGACCGGATCTGGATTGGAGTCAAATCAACGAAACTGTGCGTATGCTGAATCTGGCAGTCGCGCAAATTGATATGGCGATGCGACAAAGCGATGACTCGATTGGTGCCTTGACCAATTCATTTACATCGATGATTGGCAAAGTCAATGCGATTTCAACAGCACTGGATAATCTGCCATGCGAAGAGCATCAAGCGGAGATTGAATTAACGCGCAGGAACTGTGCGGAAATTGCTCATAGTGTCAATCATTCGATAGTTGCCTTTCAGTTTTACGACAAACTCTCACAACGTCTTGATCATGTTAATCATGCCCTGAAGGCTTTGTCAGGGCTGGTTGAAGATCAGGCGAAAATTTATAACCCGGCAGAATGGGCCGGGCTAAAGTATCAAATCCGTAGTCGTTATTCGATGAAAGAAGAACAGGATATGTTTGATATTCTGTTAGCCGGCGCGACGATTGAAGAAGCGCTGGATTCCTGTCGTGAGAAGGTCACCTCCCTGACTTCTTCCGAAGATGACATAGAACTTTTCTGATAGCAGGCCCTTTATGGATGGTCGTGAGTTTCCTTTCACTCAGAAAGATTTCAAATTTCTGAGTCGTACCATTAACGAGCGCACGGGAATTGTTGTCAGTGATGACAAATTCAATATGTTCTACTCGCGTCTTTCTAGACGCCTGCGTGCGCTTAAATTAACCAGTTTCAAAGAGTATTGCGAGATCGTCAAAAACGATAAAGACGGCAGCGAAACGATTGAACTGACTAATGCCATTACCACCAACCTGACAGCATTTTTCCGGGAAAATCATCATTTTGAGTTCCTGGCTGATACAGTGATTCCGCAGGCGGTTCAGCAAAATAAAGACCGTACATTCAAGATATGGTCGGCAGGTTGTTCTACCGGTGAAGAGCCCTATTCTCTGGCGATGACCTTACGCGAATCGCGTCACTTAACACCGCAATGGAAGATTGATTTCAGTGCCACGGATCTGGATTCGAATGTTGTCAAACAGGCGCAAAACGGTATTTATGCAGAGTCACGTGTTGAAGGTATGAGTCGTTCGCGTTTGCAGCAATGGTTTTTGAAAGGCAAAGGTTCACGCCAGGGCATGGTAAAGGTCAAGCCGGAACTAACGCGCATGATTGAATTTGGTCAGCTTAACCTGATGGATAACTGGAAAGTGGAACCCAAGGATGTGATTTTCTGTCGCAACGTGATTATCTATTTCAACAAGGAAACCAAAGAGCGCCTGGTCGATAAATATGCCGATAGCCTCAAACCCGGCGGTTATCTTTTTATCGGACATTCCGAGTCACTCTACAAAATTACAGATCGCTTTGAACTGATTGGAAAAACCATTTACCGGAAGATCAAGTAAGGCTCCCTGGAATGTTTGAAAGTCATCGACATAATCTGTCCAAACCTTTAAGGGGTTTTGAAGCGATTAATCGCTACTGGGACAAGGAACATGAAACAACTGCGGCTAAAATACTGCCCGGTGAATATTATGTTACCGTCCAGGATGAACTGGTCACAACCGTGCTTGGCTCCTGTGTGTCAGCCTGTATTCGTGATAGCGTGTTTGGCATTGGGGGTATGAATCATTTCATGTTGCCTTTGTCGGATAATGGCGGCTGGGGTGGTTCCAGTGATATCACCAGTACGGCTACACGCTTTGGTAACTATGCGATGGAGCACATGATTAACGATATTCTGAAAAATGGCGCGCATAAAAAACATCTGGAAGCCAAAATCTTTGGCGGCGGAAGGATTATGCAGGCAGCACGAACGGATATCGGCATGCAGAATATTAACTTTGTTCGAGATTACCTTAAGACAGAGGGGATTCCGATCATTGGCGAAGATGTCAGTGATGTATATCCAAGGAAAGTGATTTATTTCCCAAAGACCGGTAGAGCCAGAGTTAAAAAGCTCAAGAAAATGCATAACGATACAATTCTGGTCCGCGAAAGCCAGTACCAGAACAACATTATCAACGAACCGGTTGCTGGTGATATTGAACTGTTTTGATCATGCTTTACTAAGCGATCAAAGCGGTTATTTATAGAGAAGACTTAATGATCAAAGTACTGATTGTCGATGACTCTGCGCTGGTCCGGCAGGTCCTGACAAAAATTTTTAGCGAAACATCCGACATCAAGGTTGTAGGTGCGGCTGCGGACCCGTTTCAGGCTCGCGAAAAAATCAAACAACTTAACCCGGATGTGTTGACATTGGATGTCGAAATGCCGCGAATGGATGGCGTCACTTTTTTGGGCAATTTGATGCGATTACGTCCTATGCCCGTGGTGATGGTCTCTACGTTAACCGAAAAAGGTGCGGATGTTACCTTGCGGGCGATGGAATATGGTGCGATTGATTTTGTTGCCAAGCCTAAACTTGATGTGCAGGAAAAGCTGCATGAATATGCCGAGGAAATATGCAGCAAAGTCAGAATGGCCTCCAAGGCAAGGGTTCAGCCTTTAGCGAAAAGCCGGATAGTCAGCAAAGATCCGGCTTCTGCAGTCAATGTCGACGCTAAGCTTTCAGCAGATGCTGTACTGCAGAAGTCGACCGGTAAAAAACATTTCCGCACGACTGACCGCATCATTGGTATAGGTTCCTCGACTGGCGGTACCGAAGCGGTCAAGCAGGTTCTGGCAGGTTTGCCCCCGGATATGCCGGGTATCGTCATTTCACAGCATATACCGGCGGCTTTCAGTGCACCTTTTGCGATGCGAGCTAATTCAGTCACAGCATTAACCGTGGTAGAAGCTTCAGATCGACAGCAGATTTTGCCGGGCCATGTCTACATTGCACCCGGTGATAAACATTTGATCGTCAAGCGTGATGGTGCGCGCTATATCTGTTCTTTGAACGATGGCCCGCCGGTTAACCGGCATAAACCTTCGGTTGATGTGATGTTCCGCTCTTTGGCAGAAAATGCCGGATCTAATGCTATCGGGCTGATGCTGACTGGTATGGGTGATGACGGTGCTGCCGGCATGGGTGAAATGAAAGAGCATGGTGCAAAAATTCTGGTCCAGGATGAAAAAACCAGTGTGGTCTGGGGAATGCCGGGTGAAGTCGTTAAGCGAGGCTTTCACGATGAAATACTGCCGATTAACAAAATTGCTGCACGTCTTGCCGAGCTGGGCCGCTCCTGAGATGGTGCTCAAGCTTTTGCCATATGGGTCGTCATAATAATATGTTGACGTTATTGAACAAACTGCAAGAGAACAACGGCAAACTGGCTTTGTTAGCGCTGCTTAACTGGCTGGCAGTTATTATCAGTTATGTTGTTCATGGCGATCTTGTATTGTCAATCTGGCTTGCGGTATTGGCCATTGTTTGCAGTGTTCTGTTATTGCAAAAAGATGCGTCCAAAACCAATCAGCCGTCAATCGACGAGCCTCAGGTCGAAGAAATCGAAGACGCGGTTCTTGACTTGATTCGTAGCATCGATACCGGCTTTGAAGGGGTGGTTCATGAAATGCGTGAAGACCTCGACAAGATCAGAAACCTGGTTGGTGATGCGGTGTCGACCCTGCAGTCTAGTTTCAGTGGCTTAAGTAGCGCCTCAACCGAACAGAAAAATATGCTGGCGATGATGGTTGACCGCATGAAAGAAAGCGGTGATCAGCCAAATGCCGACAGTGATGAATTGACCTTCAGGGAATTTGTCAGCGAAACAGACAAAGTGCTGAAGTTTTTTATTGATCACGTTGTGCAGGTGAGTCATAACAGCATGAAAATGGTTGATCATATCAATGATATGGTCAAGCAAATGGATAAAGCCGATCATTTACTGGCTGATGTGGCTACTATCGCTGATCAAACCAATCTATTGGCTTTGAATGCGGCGATTGAAGCGGCACGTGCCGGGGAACAGGGCAGGGGGTTTGCGGTTGTCGCCGATGAGGTACGTAACCTGTCTGCACGCTCAAATGCTTTCAACAAGGAAATTCGCGAGGTGATACAAAGTAGTCAGGCAACGATCGTAAAAGCCAATGACGAAATTTCCGAGCTGGCCTCCAAGGATATGAACTTTGCGATTCAATCCAAAGCACGGGTTGACGATATGCTGATGCAGGTATCTGCGTTAAATGAAATGGTTGGAGAGCGCCTGCAGGATGTCTCGGTTATCTCCAGCAATATTGATCAGATGGTCGGTAATGCGGTTCGTTCTTTGCAATTTGAGGATATCGTCAGGCAGTTGACGGAGTATACGCAACTGCATTTGCAGAAAGCGGCAAGTCTGGTTAATGAATTACATGCCGGTTTGCAGAGTTTGAGGGCTGCGGAAAAAGATGGTTTAAGGATTTATATGCAGGAATTGGCAAACCTTAAGTTGCATATTGATGGGCTGGCTAATGATCGCTCGCATTTGAAAAGCAAGCCCGTTGAACAGGCATCCATGGATGAGGGTGAGATTGAACTTTTTTAATGGATTAATACAAATTACTATTAATCTTTGCCACATTTTTACAAAATTTGATATAAACTTGCGTAATCAATCGCATTCAATCTAGATTAATTTGAGGTGAACTATGAGTGTTACATCGTCTGAGTCCGGTAATGCCGTTACTATAAGTGTCTCAGGTCGTTTTGATTTTTCTGCCCATCAGGAATTCATCAGCTCGTACCGGGATTTGGCTAAAGGCGAGAAACATTTTATTGTTGATCTCGGTGCGACCGAATATATGGACAGCTCTGCTATGGGCATGCTGCTGCAATTACGTGAGCATGCTGACAAGTCTTCGCGGGTACAGCTGGTTAATGCAAACAGCAATATTCAGGAAATCCTGAAAATAGCCAACTTTGACAAGCTGTTTGACGTAAAATAATCTGCCGTCGGACAGCCGGCTGGTTTTTTGAATGTTTAATCGCTGACGGGTCATAGCCTGTCAGCGATTTTTTTGTTTCAGGTGATTTCATGGGTTTCAAGTGCGGTATTGTCGGTTTGCCAAATGTCGGTAAATCAACACTTTTTAATGCTTTGACAGAAGCAACTATTGCAGCAGAAAATTATCCTTTCTGTACTATCGATCCGAATCTTGGCATCGTGCCGGTGGCTGATCCGCGTCAGGATGTGATTGCCAGTATCGTCAAACCTCAAAACATCATACCGACCACCATGTCATTCGTAGACATTGCAGGCCTGGTAGAGGGAGCCTCTAAAGGCGAAGGTCTGGGCAATAAGTTTTTGGCGAATATTCGTGAAACTGATGCCATCTGTCATGTCGTACGATGCTTTGAAAATGATGACATCGTGCATGTTTCCGGAAAGGTGGATCCGGTCTCGGATGCCGAAGTGATTAATACCGAACTGGCGCTCGCTGATCTGGAGTCTATCGAAAAAGCAGTTGAGAAGGTTAGCAAACAGGCAAAAACCGGCGACAAGAAAATTCTAGCCCGAAAAGCCCTGCTGGAAAAAGTCCTCGCACATCTGGCCGAGGGTAATCCACTCAGGTCAATGGAACTCAGCGATGACGAAGCGCTGGTATTGCGTGATTTTCAGCTCATTACCAGCAAACCGGTACTCTATATCGCTAATGTCAATGAAGACGGTTTTGAGAATAACCCGGCACTCGACGCATTGATCGAACTGGCGGCTTCAGAAGGTGCAGAAGTTGTCGCAGTGTGCGCGGCTATCGAAGCAGAAATTGTTCAGCTTGAAGATGATGAAAAAGTCGAGTTTCTGGCTGAAATGGGTTTTGATGAACCCGGTTTGAATCGGGTTGTCCGAGCCGGTTATAAACTTCTTGGATTGCAGACCTATTTTACCGCCGGTGTTAAAGAGGTACGTGCCTGGACTGTCAAGGTTGGTGCTTCAGCTCCACAGGCAGCTGGAGTGATTCATACCGACTTTGAGCGCGGCTTTATCCGCGCTGAAGTGATTGGCTATGATGACTTTGTCGAGTATAACGGTGAGCAGGGCGCCAAAGAGGCCGGTAAACTAAGATCTGAAGGTAAGGATTATATTGTTAAGGATGGCGATATTATTCACTTCAGATTTAATGTCTAATTGTTGACAAAAGCGGGGGTTGTTTGTATTCTCGCGCTCCTCAAATTAAGGCATTCAATTTAATTGTCTTTAGCTCTCTGGTTTTTTTGAGAGGTTCGATACTGAAGGCGTGAATGTTAACAATTTATGGCTATGTAGCTCAGCTGGGTGAGTTACGGTGCCGACGGCATAAAAAGCCATTTAACATGGCTTTTTAAGTAACGAACGCGAGACCGTGGATGGTCGAGCTGGTCCTGAACTACAGGGACGTAAAAAAAGCGTAGTTAACAATTTATGGCTATGTAGCTCAGCTGGTTAGAGCACAGCATTCATAATGCTGGGGTCAGTGGTTCAAGTCCACTCATAGCTACCATATTCAAACACCAGCCACGGCTGGTGTTTTGCTTTCTACGAATTGATCTGAAAAAGTGTTGCCAGCATTTCGACCAGAATTGTCGGACGTTTCAACAATTCACTTTTGCCATTCTGTTTGAGGAAAATGTCACTAAAACCGTCAATTGATTCAATATTTTGTCGGCTGATCTCTTTGAATCCCATGTTCCATTCGCCAAATGAACGCTCCTGGATATCATACGAGCCGATCAGATTAACGTTATGGTGGCGTTTGTCTTTACTGATGGATTGGTAAATCGTATCAACCGCATCAGCATCACCCTCGAGTAACTGCACAAAGTAACCTTTGTGGTACAGCATGATGCCGGTCACATCGTTGGCTTTATTACGTTTGCGGGCCTGTTTGAGTAGTTCAAGCAGTTCAGTTTCCGTCATAGCATGACTTGCTGTGCTGGCGTAGAGTATTTGTTTCATAGATACATCTATATGGTTTGTGAAGAAACGATATAGAGATTAATCCCTGATCGGGATTAACTCAAGATTCAGGCGTTAGGTTCAGTTAATTTGAGATAACTGTTTAGCAGGCGGGTGCTGATGTGCTCATCAAGCCGGAAACTTACAGGATCATCGTGAATGCCCAGTTGTTTTCTGAGCAGGCTGGTTTTGGTGATCAGATCGGCAATATAAAGACCCAAATCGAGTTCGCTGACATTGGAAGAGCGCTTTTCGGCCTGCACTTTTAAACTGTCGATAACGGGGTTTGGCATGCC
>Ga0181576_10004223_pt1 | contig 10427 bp, 21 predicted proteins | sample 101ome_22_FD_132464 | JGI IMG/M metagenome (GOLD analysis project Ga0181576, IMG submission 132464) | Coastal salt marsh microbial communities from the Groves Creek Marsh, Skidaway Island, Georgia - 101412BT metaG (megahit assembly) | ecosystem: Environmental > Aquatic > Marine > Intertidal...
CGGCCGCCTGAGCGGATCGCTCCGCGACAAATTTGCAGGAGCAACTTTGGACGGCCGAAGGCCGGTCTGAAAGACCGAGCGCCATTGGATGGCGCGAGTCATCGTGGCCGTACCGTTGGCGCCGGTGTTGTTGCGAAAATCATCGAGTAATTGAGGGTTTATTCGGAGCTGCATTCGGCCGCCTGAGCGGATCGCTCCGCGACAAATTTGCAGGAGCAAATTTGGACGGCCGAAGGCCGGTCTGAAAGACCGAGCGCCATGGATGGCGCGAGTCATCGTGGCCGAACTGTCGGCGCCGGTGTTGTTGCGAAAATCATCGAGTAATTATGGGTTTATTCGGAGCTGCATTCGGCCGCCTGGGTCGGACCATTAAGAAAACCGGGGAATCCCCCCGGTTTTCCTATTTATGAGAGCCTGAAAAACGCATTCTCGGTCAAACTGACGAGCAAGAATATTCCAGCAGGTTGTTCGAAATGTAAAAAATGCGGAAAAGCGCTTTTGCCGAAACAGGTCCATTGACAGGGTTTGGTAACGGCCATAAAATTCCGCTTCTTTGTTAACGGCACGCAATTTCGCGGGCTGAGTTCTTGGACAGGAGTACAGTGGTCCCATGCAAAATCAACGCATCCGCATCCGCCTTAAAGCTTTCGATCACAAGTTGATCGACCTCTCCGCCCAGGAAATTGTCGATACCGCAAAGCGCACCGGTGCACACGTGCACGGTCCGATCCCGTTACCGACCCGCAAAGAGAAATTTACCGTTCTGGTTTCGCCGCACGTAAACAAAGATGCGCGGGATCAGTACGAAATCCGTACGCACAAGCGCGTACTGGATATCGTGCAGCCAACTGAAAAAACAGTTGATGCGCTGATGAAGCTTGATCTGGCCGCTGGAGTAGAGGTTCAGATAAGTCTCGGTTAAGGATGACCGAGGAGAAAGAAGAGGACGGCGTGGTTAAACGCCACATTTAACTTCCCTTCTTTCTGTGTAACGCACGGCAACGTGCGGCCATAGAGGGTAAAGCCCCGTACACTTGAGGACGAAAAAATGGGTTTAGGAATTGTCGGTCGCAAGACCGGTATGACTCGCATATTCACCGAAGACGGCGTATCGATTCCCGTCACGGTCATTGAAGCTACGCCTAATCGCGTAACTCAAGTCAAAACCGCTGATACCGACGGCTACAATGCTATTCAGGTTACAGCTGGCGAAGTCAAAGCATCACGTGTTAGCAAAGCTGACGCAGGACACTTTGCGAAAGCAAACGTCGCTGCCGGTCGTGGTCTTTGGGAATTTCGATTAGCAGATGGCGATGAGTCGCCGGAACTTGGTTCCGAGCTGACCGTTGGCGCTTTCGAGGCTGGTCAAAAGGTTGATGTAGTTGGTCGCTCGCGTGGTAAGGGTTTTCAGGGCGTTATCAAGCGCTGGAACTTCCGCACGCAAGACGCAACGCACGGTAACTCGCTTTCCCATCGCGCGCCAGGATCGATTGGTCAAAACCAATCTCCGGGTCGTGTATTCAAGGGTAAAAAAATGTCAGGCCACATGGGTGACGAGCGAGTCACGGTGGAGCTTCTGGAAGTTGTTCGCGTTGACGCCGAACGTAACCTTCTGTTGATCAAAGGGGCGGTTCCTGGTGCGCCGGGATCGGATGTCATCGTACGTCCGGCCGTCAAAGCCTGAGACCCCTTGGAGTATTACGCATGGAATTGAGTATCGCAGCTCCTGGCAATGCAACCGCTGGAACCGTAGAGGTTTCAGACGTCACATTTGCGCGGGAATTCAACGAAGATTTGGTCCATCAGGCCGTTACTGCATTCATGGCGGCTGGGCGTCAGGGCACTCGTGCTCAGAAGACGCGTTCAGAGGTTGCTGGTGGTGGTAAGAAGCCTTGGAAGCAAAAGGGTTCTGGCCGAGCGCGCGCGGGTACAACGCGTGGTCCGATTTGGCGTACTGGTGGCGTAACATTCGCGGCGCGTCCGCAGGATCATTCGCAAAAGCTGAACCGCAAGATGTATCGGGCGGCAATGCGCTCAATCCTTAGCGAGCTTGCTCGTCAGGATCGACTCATGGTTGTTGAGTCAATGCAGATGGATGCCCCTAAAACCAAAGCCCTTGTGCAGCGGTTGAACGACTTCTCATTAAACGATGTGTTAATCGTGTCGGATGAAGTCGATCAAAACCTGTACCTGGCAGCACGCAACATCCCGCATGTTGATGTGCGCGATGTTAACGGCGTTGATCCGGTCAGTCTGGTTGCTTTTGAAAAAGTGTTAGTAACCGTACCTGCACTGCGAAAGTTCGAGGAGATGCTGGGATGAACCAGGAAAGAGTATTCAACATCCTGCTCGGTCCGCACATCTCAGAGAAGTCTGCGATTGCAACCGAACTGAACAATCAGTACGCGTTTAAAGTCGCGCCTGATGCTACTAAGTTAGAGATCCGGAAGGCTGTCGAGCAGCTGTTCAAGGTCAAGGTTAGTAATGTCAGCGTTTTGAACGTAAAGGGTAAGACCAAGATGACGCGCCACGGTATGAGCCGTCGTCCGTCTTGGAAGAAAGCATATGTAAGCCTTGAAGCCGGTCATGACATCGACTTCACGGTAGCGGAATAACGGAGCAGTTTCGATGGCAGTCGTAAAGAAAAAGCCGACTTCACCGGGACGACGTTTTGTCGTAGCGGTTACCAATGCAGACCTGCATAAGGGCGCTCCGCACAGTGCGTTGCTTGCTCCGAAGGCAAAGTCAGGCGGTCGCAACAACACCGGTCGTATCACCACGCGTCATCGTGGGGGTGGTCACCGTCAGCATTACCGTATGGTCGATTTCAAGCGCACCAAAGATGGCATTCCGGCTGTCGTTGAGCGTCTTGAGTACGATCCTAACCGTACCGCTCACATTGCTTTGCTGAAGTACGCGGACGGCGAACGCAGCTATGTGATTGCCACCAAGAATATGAAGGCGGGCGATCAGCTGTACTCGGGTGTTCAATCACCCATTAAAGAAGGCAATTGCTTGCCTTTGCGCAATATTCCGATTGGTGCGGTCATTCACTGCATCGAGATGAAGCCCGGCAAGGGTGCTCAACTTGCGCGCAGCGCGGGTGCAAGCGTTCAGTTGGTGGCTCGTGAAGGTCAATACGCGACATTGCGTCTTCGTTCAGGCGAAATGCGTAAAGTCCCCGTTGACTGCAGGGCGACGCTTGGTGAAGTTTCTAACTCGGAACACAGCCTGCGTTCGCTGGGTAAAGCCGGCGCTACCCGCTGGCGCGGTGTCAAGCCGACCGTTCGTGGTGTTGCCATGAACCCGGTTGATCACCCGCACGGTGGTGGTGAAGGTCGTACCAGTGGTGGTCGTCATCCGGTCACTCCTTGGGGCGTCCCGACGAAGGGTTACAAAACCCGTAAGAACAAGCGTACCGACGACTTTATTGTTCGTCGTCGGAACAAGAAGTAAGACGGTCACTTGACACCGTAACTGAAGAGGACTGAATCAGTGCCACGTTCGTTAAAAAAAGGACCGTTCATTGATCTTCACCTGATGAAGAAGATCGAGGCCGCAGTAGCTGCCAACGATCGTCGACCGATCAAAACCTGGTCGCGTCGCTCAATGGTCGCTCCGGATATGGTCGGATTGACGATAGCCGTTCATAACGGCAAACAGCATGTACCGGTACTTGTTTCCGAAGAAATGGTCGGACACAAGCTCGGGGAATTTGCGGCAACGCGCACCTATAAGGGGCATGTTGCTGACAAGAAGGCGAAGCGATAAGCACGGAGTGCCAACGATGGAAGCAATGGCAGTACTGAAGGGCGCACGGATTTCCGCACAGAAAGCGCGTCTGGTTGCAGATCAGGTTCGCGGCAAACCGGTAGAGGAAGCGCTTGATACGCTTAACTTCTCTACCAAGAAAGCTGCACACCTGGTCAAGAAAGTGCTGAATTCGGCAATTGCAAATGCCGAACATAACGAGGGCGCTGACGTAGACGAGCTGCGCGTAAGTTCAATATACGTGGACGAGGGCACCACGATGAAGCGTATCATGCCGCGGGCCAAAGGCCGAGCAGATCGCATCTTCAAGCGCACTTGTCATATTACGGTCAAGGTTGCCGACTAACTAGGCACAACGGGAGTCACGATGGGTCAGAAAGTAAACCCGACTGGGATCCGTCTCGGTATCGTCCGCGAGCACAACTCGGTTTGGTACGCGGATAGCAAAAATTATGCGAAGAACCTGATAACGGATCTCAAGACGCGCGAGTACATCGAGAAGCGCCTCGCGAATGCGTCCGTCAGTCGAATCGTTATCGAACGTCTTGCTCAGACAGCGCGTGTCATTATCTACACCGCACGTCCGGGTATTGTGATCGGTAAGAAAGGCGAAGATGTTGATCGTCTGCGTAAAGATCTGACCCAGCGTATGGGCGTTCCGGTGCAAATCAACATCGAAGAGGTTCGTAAGCCGGATCTTGATGCGAAGCTTTTGGCTCAGGGCGTTGCCCAACAGCTTGAGCGCCGAGTTATGTTCCGCCGCGCGATGAAGCGAGCGGTTCAAAGCGCGATGCGTGCTGGTGCAGAGGGTGTGAAGGTGCAGGTGAGCGGTCGTTTGGGTGGTGCTGAGATTGCACGTACCGAATGGTACCGTGAAGGTCGCGTGCCGCTGCACACACTGCGAGCAGATATCGATTATGCGACGTACGAAGCGCACACCACCTACGGTGTAATCGGCGTCAAGGTATGGGTCTTCAAGGGTGAAGTCATCGGCCAGGCAGCGGAAGCGCCGGCTGCTGCCACCAAGTAAACCCAGTAGCCATAACTGAGAGCGTAAACAGATGTTACAGCCGAAAAGAACCAAGTTCCGCAAGCAGTTCAAAGGGCGTAACCGTGGTTTGTCACTGCGGGGCAGCAAAGTAAGCTTCGGAGAATATGGTCTGAAGACCACTGATCGTGGTCGTTTGACTGCGCGCCAGATTGAGTCAGCTCGTCGAGCGATGACCCGTCACATCAAGCGTGGTGGAAAGATCTGGATTCGTGTATTCCCAGACAAGCCGATTTCCAAGAAGCCGCTTGAAGTTCGTATGGGAAGTGGTAAGGGTAGTGTTGAGTACTGGGTAGCCCAAATCAAACCGGGTAAGGTGCTCTACGAAGTGGAAGGTGTGCCGGAGCAGTTAGCTCGTGAGGCATTGCAGCTGGCTGCGGCCAAACTGCCGATACCGACCACATTTGTGAAAAGGACGGTGATGTGATGAACGCAAAGGAACTTCGTGAGAAGTCAGTTGAGGCCTTGAACCAGGATCTTCTGAAGCTGCGTGAGCAACAATTCAAGCTCCGCATGCAGGGCAGCACTGGTCAGCTCGGGCAGTCCCATCTGTTGGGCGTGAACCGCAGAGACATTGCACGCGTTAAGACCATCCTTCGTGAAAAGGCAGGTAACTGAAAATGAGCGAGCAAAGCAAAACAGTCCGTACGCTGTCTGGCCGTGTGGTCAGCAACAAAATGGACAAGACTGTGACGGTTCTGGTTGAGCGTCGTGTGAAGCACCCTGTGTACGGAAAGTACATTACGCGCTCTTCAAAGATCCACGCTCATGACGAAAACAACGAGTGCCGCGAAGGCGACACCGTTACCGTACGTGAAACGCGTCCGCTGTCGCGCACCAAGTCATTTACTTTGGTGAGCATCGACGAGCGCGCTGTTGTTATCGGCGCCTGATTGGCGTTGACCTAAGGCACTTTGGAGTAGGACATGATTCAAACTGAGAGCTACCTTGAAGTCGCTGACAACAGCGGAGCACGCAAGGTTATGTGCATAAAGGTGTTGGGTGGTTCGCATCGCCGTTACGCGCGCGTTGGCGACATCATCAAGGTCACCGTCAAGGACGCTAACCCGCGTGGCCGCGTCAAAAAAGGTCAGGTAATGAACGCTGTTGTTGTTCGTACCAAGAAAGGCGTGCGTCGTCCGGATGGTTCTATCATTCGTTTTGATGACAACGCAGCGGTACTGCTCAATACACAGTTGGCACCGATCGGCACGCGTATTTTCGGGCCAGTTACTCGTGAACTGCGCAGTGAGAAGTTTATGCGCATTATTTCGTTGGCCCCGGAAGTGCTCTAAGCACGGTCCGACGTAGGAAACTGAGGCAAGGCAATGGCTAAGATCAAGCGCAACGACGAAGTAGTCGTTATCGCGGGAAAAGACAAGGGTAAGCGCGGCAAGATTGCTCGTGTACTCGACAACGACCGGGTGATTGTCTCGGGCGTAAATATGGTTAAGCGCCACACCAAGGCTAACCCGCAAATGGGAACGGCTGGCGGTATCCAGGAGAAGGAAGCATCGCTGCACGTGTCCAACGTTGCGGTCGTAAATCCTGCAACTGGCAAGGCAGACCGCATTGGTTACAAGGTGCTGGAAGACAACACCAAGGTGCGGGTATTTCGTTCTAACGGCGAAGTCGTCGACGGGTAATGGCAATGGCAAGGTTACAGCAAGTATACAGAGACGAAGTCATCAAGAAATTGATGGATGAGTTCAACTACAAGAGCGTCATGGAAGTGCCGCGCATCACCAAAATCACCCTCAATATGGGTGTGGGTGAAGCGATTGGTGACAAGAAGATCCTCGACAATGCCGTCGGAGACATGACCGCAATCGCAGGCCAGAAGCCGGTTCAGACCAAGGCTCGTAAGTCTATCGCAGGCTTCAAAGTCCGCGAGGGCTGGCCGGTTGGTTGCAAAGTCACCCTGCGCCGTGACCGCATGTATGAATTTCTGGATCGCCTGATTAACGTTGCGATCCCACGTGTACGTGACTTCCGCGGTATTAGCGCTAAAGGCTTCGACGGACGTGGCAACTTCTCAATGGGTGTGAATGAGCAGATCATTTTCCCTGAGATTGACTACGACAAGATCGATGCGCTGCGTGGTATGGATATCGCTATCAACACCACGGCAAAGACCGACGCTGAAGCAAAGGCGCTGTTGCGTGCCTTTAACTTCCCGTTCCGCGGATAGGAGTAGAAACATGGCAAAGATTTCAATGATCCAGCGTGAAAAGCGTCGTCAGAAGACCGTCGCCAAGTACGCCAAGAAGCGCGAAGATCTGCGCAACGCAGCCCGTGACGTTAACTTGTCCGAGGAAGAGCGTTGGGACGCACAGATGAAGCTTCAGGCGCTTCCGCGTAACTCCAGCCCGGTTCGTCTGCAGAATCGCTGCGAGCTGACCGGACGTCCTCATGGCGTATACCGTCGCTTCGGTCTTGGTCGTAACAAATTGCGTGAAGCTGCCATGCGCGGGGATATCCCGGGTTTGGTTAAGTCAAGCTGGTAAGGGCGAGGAATACACTATGAGCATGCAGGATCCTATCGCGGACATGTTGTCGCGCATCCGCAACGCACAGGCCCGAGCCAAGTCATCGGTGTCTATGCCGTTGTCTACCAAGAAGGTTGCGATCGCGAACGTTCTTAAAGAAGAAGGGTACATCGCTGACTTTGCCGCATCAGGTGAAGGTGCCAGTGCCGAGCTGACCATTGAACTCAAGTATTTCGATGGCAAGCCAGTTATTGAAGAGATTCAGCGCTACAGCCGTTCCAGCCTTCGTCAGTACGCAGGCAAGAACGATCTGCCGAATGTTCGAGGCGGACTAGGTGTGGCGATTATTTCAACCAGCAAAGGTGTGATGACCGACCGTGCAGCCAAAGCTGCAGGTGTTGGTGGTGAAATCCTTTGCACAGTGTTCTGATGACGGATTGAATCATGTCTCGAGTAGCAAGTAATCCAGTCACGGTTCCGAAGGGCGTTGATATAACGCTGAGCGGATCCGAGATCAAGGTCAAGGGTGCCAAGGGCGCGCTTGAAATGAAAGTACATACCGAAGTGGTCATCAACGAGGACGGCGGTACCTTAACGTTCGCGCCCCGCTCTGGCTCTGCGCAGGCTAAAGCCCTGGCGGGCACCACTCGCGTATTGGTCAACAACATGGTAACGGGCGTAAGCGAAGGCTTTGAGCGCAAGCTCACGCTGACCGGCGTTGGTTATCGTGCGGCGGCTAAGGGTGATGTGTTGAACCTCACGCTTGGTTTTTCGCATCCGGTTGACTACGAACTCCCGAAAGGCATCACTGCAGAGACTCCCACACAAACTGAAATAGTTTTGAAGGGATGCGACAAGCAGGCACTCGGACAGGCAGCAGCGGAGATCCGCGCGTTCCGTCCACCGGAGCCGTATAAAGGAAAAGGTGTCCGCTACGCTGACGAAAATGTTCGTCGTAAAGAAGCGAAGAAAAAGTAAGGTCCATAGTCATGAACGAGAAGACAATTGCAAGATTGCGCCGCGCACGTCGCGGACGGGCCAAGATGCGCGAATTGGGTATGACCCGTTTGAGCATTCATCGTACACCGCGTCATATCTACGCGCAGGTAATCTCAGCGGACGGCGGCAAGGTACTTGCTGCAGCGTCGACGCTGGACAAGGATCTGCGTGCTGGTCAGACCGGCAACTCAGAAGCAGCAGCCGCGGTTGGCAAGCTTGTCGCAGAGCGCGCCAAGGCAGCCGGTGTGACCGCAGTTGCTTTCGACCGCAGCGGTTTCCGCTTCCACGGTCGTATCAAGGCGTTGGCTGATGCTGCGCGTGAAGGCGGATTGGAATTCTAAGGTAACGAATTATGGCGATCGAGCAGCAGGATTCAGCAAACGAAGGTTTCCAGGAGAAACTGGTCCAGGTAAACCGCGTTGCGAAAGTGGTCAAGGGTGGCCGGATTTTCTCCTTCACCGCATTGACAGTCGTGGGCGACGGAAATGGTCGCGTAGGGTTCGGACGTGGTAAAGCGCGCGAAGTACCTGCTGCGATCCAAAAAGCAATGGACGCGGCGCGTCGTAATATGGTTAGCGTAGAGCTCAACGGTGGCACGATTCAGTACCCTGTAAGAGCGAGCCATGGGGCCTCCAAGGTCTACATGCAGCCAGCATCAGACGGTACCGGCGTTATTGCAGGCGGTGCGATGCGTTCTGTTTTGGAAATCGCAGGCGTCCAGAACGTTCTTGCGAAGTGCTACGGCTCTACCAATCCGGTGAACGTTGTGCGTGCGACGGTTGAGGCGCTCAAGTCGACTCGCTCACCAGAAGAAGTTGCGGCTAAGCGTGGCAAGACTGTCGACGAAATTGTCGGCTGATCAGTAAGGAACCAGTCATGGCAGACAACAAGATCAAAGTAACGCTGGTGCGCAGCACCGCGGGTCGATTGAAAGCTCACCAAGCCAGTGTTAAGGGCTTAGGGCTTCGTCGTATTGGACACTCCGTCGAAGTTGAAGACACTCCTTCAGTTCGCGGCATGATCAACAAGGTGAATTACCTGTTGAAAGTAGAAGGTGCATGAACATGTCTAACGATTCGATGCGACTGAACACAATGAGTCCCGCTCCGGGCCACAAGAAAGCAGGCAAGCGCCTGGGACGTGGCATAGGTAGCGGACTTGGCAAGACCGGCGGTCGCGGTCACAAGGGCCAGAAGTCTCGGTCAGGCGGTACCATCCGTCCTGGTTTCGAGGGTGGTCAGATGCCACTCCAGAAGCGTTTGCCGAAGTACGGCTTCACGTCTCGCATCGCGCGCGTGACGGCTCAGCTGCGTTTGTCAGAACTTAACAAGGTTCAAGGTGACGTGGTTGATCTTGATACGCTCAAGATGTCAGACGTTATTCGTAACGACATCGAGCGTGTACGCGTTTTTGCTTCGGGTGAGATCGGACGCGCAGTCAACTTGAAGGGCATCGCTGTCACCAAGGGTGCGCGTGAGGCCATTTTAGCGGCCGGCGGATCTGTAGAAGAGTAACGGGTAGATGGCAAGTCCGGGATTCGGAGCATTAAACCAGGCAGGACTGGGCGAGCTATGGGCTCGCCTTCGTTTTCTTTTGCTTGGGCTTATTGTTTATCGGATAGGTACGCATATACCGGTCCCGGGCATCAACCCGGACCAGCTCAGTGCGCTGTTTAACCAGAACCAAGGAACGATCGTCGGATTGTTCAATATGTTTTCTGGCGGTGCGCTGGAGCGGATGAGCGTTTTGGCTTTGGGTGTAATGCCGTACATTTCTGCATCGATCATCATGCAGTTGATGTCGTCAGTTACGCCACAACTCGAGCAGTTAAAGAAAGAGGGCGAGGCGGGTCGCCGCAAAATCACGCAGTACACGCGTTATGGAACGCTGTTGTTAGCTGCTGTGCAGGCGACTGGTATGAGCGTTGGGCTGAATGCTCAGGGTTTGTTTTTCGCGACAGGCCCCGGCGTCATTTTTGTAGCAGTTGTGTCGCTTGTTGGCGGCGCGATGTTCATGATGTGGCTCGGTGAGCAGATCACAGAGCGCGGGATTGGCAACGGCATCTCGATGCTTATCTTCGCCGGCATTGTGGCTGGATTGCCCTCGGCGCTTGGTCAAAC
>Ga0181576_10004225_pt1 | contig 10427 bp, 8 predicted proteins | sample 101ome_22_FD_132464 | JGI IMG/M metagenome (GOLD analysis project Ga0181576, IMG submission 132464) | Coastal salt marsh microbial communities from the Groves Creek Marsh, Skidaway Island, Georgia - 101412BT metaG (megahit assembly) | ecosystem: Environmental > Aquatic > Marine > Intertidal zone...
CTGAACTTACAGATATTATAGTACAACAAATTTTTGCAGCAATAGCTTTAGACTGGTGAACCAAAAAGATTTTTCAAATATCGCAAAACAAGCCTTAGATATGGATTCTGGAATGGCCATTGAAATGCAGGAAATTACCAAGGAATTTCCATTTTTTTCATGGCCTTATGCAATTTTATCTAGGCACCATAATATTAACGACGATTTTAGGGCAGAAAACACGCTCCATCAAGCGGCACTCAGAATTCATAATCGAGAATGGCTTTCAATATACGTTAGTGACCTATCGAGCAAAGAAAGAAATATTAAACCCTCAAATTCCACTGAAAAAGTGGAAATTAAAGACTCAAAAATCAGAGAATCTAAGAAGAAAAAATCATCAACTAACGAGGCTGAAAATACAAAAGCAAACACCAAACATATTGATTCTGGTCTCCCTAATACACAAAATAACTCAATAAAAAACAAACAAGAGTTTACTTCAAAAACCCCTAAAGAAGACCCTAAGGAAAAATCAAAAAATATTCCAATCACTAATGAATCGGATAAACCAGTAGAAACGAATCATACTTTTTTCACGCCGGTAATAGAAGAACAACAAACGAGGCAGATAAAATCAAAATCCGCAGCTTACAATATTGAAGATTTTTACAATGACACCCAAGAAGGTAAAAAATCAGGCAGTGACAATCAAACGGAAAGCTCGGTAAATATAGCGAGTAAAGGCTTTTATGACTGGTTAAACTCTGACGATAAAATATACAACCGAACACTTGAGAGAAAAGAAGATTTAATTGAAAAATTCCTCAAAACTAAACCATCAATAAACCGACCTAAACAAGAATTCTTTAGCCCGGAGAAGGCTATGAAGAAAAGTGAAATATTAGGCGGAGGCCTAGCCACAGAGACTTTAGCCAAAATATATTACAAGCAAGGCAACCTCGAAAAAGCTATTTCAGTTTACCAACAGTTACAGTTGAAATTTCCCGAAAAAAGCAGTTACTTTGCAGACCTTATAAAAAACATTAAAAACGAGATAGAAAAATCATGACTTGGATATTAATATTAGCCATTATTGTTGCCATATTATTGATGTTAATCATATTGGTACAAAACCCAAAAGGTGGAGGATTAGCTTCCAACTTCTCACAAGGTAATCAACTTTTTGGGGTTGAGAAAACTACTGATGTAGTAGAGAAAATAACTTGGATAGGAGCAATCGTCATTGTAGTAATCTCATTGATTGCAGCTTCTTATCAATCCACATCATCCATTGGTAGTGCTTCACCTACACAAAACACAAATGTTGAAGACGTAGAGGAGTTACCTAAAACTACAAATCCAAAACCATAAAGAATTTATCATTCATAAAAAAAGGGCTCAGTTAACTGAGCCCTTTTTTTATGATTCGTAATTAATGATTACTTTGATTTGAGTCTTTCAAGTATATCTAAACCATGTTGTTTAGCAGTTTCTTTTGCAATTTCATAACCTGCATCTGCATGTCGAACAACCCCCATCCCTGGATCGTTATGCAATACTCTTGCTAAACGACGCTCTGCATCATCTGTTCCATCAGCAACAATTACCATTCCTGAGTGAATACTATACCCCATTCCAACACCACCACCATGATGTAAACTAACCCAACTAGCACCACCTGCGGTATTCACAAATGCATTAAGAATTGGCCAATCTGCTACAGCATCCGATCCATCCTTCATCGCTTCTGTTTCTCTATTCGGCGAAGCTACAGAACCTGTATCCAAATGATCTCTACCGATAACAACAGGAGCTTTTAATTCACCATTCCTAACCATTTCATTGAACGCAAGAGCTGCTTTTTGCCTAGCTCCTTGGCCTATCCAGCAAATTCTAGCAGGTAAACCTTGAAATGCAATTTTATCTTGAGCCATTGTAATCCAACGCTTTAATCCCTCATCTTCAGGAAATAATTCAAGGATTTTTCTATCGGTTGCATAAATATCTTCTGGGTCTCCGCTCAAAGCAACCCAACGAAATGGACCTTTACCTTGACAAAATAGTGGACGAATATAAGCAGGTACAAATCCAGGGAAATCAAAAGCGTTATTCACACCTCTTTCCAAAGCTCTTCCTCTTAGGTTATTACCATAATCAAAGGTAATTGCTCCTTTCTTTTGAAGTTCAAGCATTAAACGCACATGGTGCGCCATAGTTTCATAACTCTTATCAACGTATTCTATTGGATTACTATCTCTCAATGCATTAGCTTGTTCAACTGACATTCCTTCAGGGAAATAACCTACCAATGGATCATGTGCACTTGTTTGATCCGTTAACGTATCAACTGTTATATTTCGATCGATTAATCTTTGTAACAAGTCAACAGCATTGCATAAGACGCCAATACTAATTGCTTCTCCATTTTCTTTGGCTTTTAAAGCACGATCAATTGATGCATCAATATCTGTAAACTTTTCATCTAGGTATCTAGTCTCGAGTCGCTTATCAATTCGCCACTCTTCCACCTCTGCAACGAGGGCAACTCCTTCATTCATTGTAATGGCCAACGGCTGTGCTCCACCCATTCCACCTAAACCTGCAGTAACATTTAAAGTATGCTTTAAGCTCCCGCCAAAATGCTGACGAGCACATTCTGCATAGGTTTCATAAGTACCCTGGACAATACCCTGTGATCCAATATAAATCCAGCTACCAGCAGTCATTTGTCCATACATCATTAAACCTTTTTCTTCAAGCTCTCTAAAATGATCCCAATTTGCCCAATTAGGTACCAACTGGCTATTTGAAATTAAGACCCGAGGAGCATCTTTATGGGTAGGTAATATAGCAACTGGCTTTCCACTTTGAACCATCAAAGTTTCATCTTCATTTAAATCTTTTAAGGCTTTGCAGATATTATCAAATGCCTCCCAATTTCTAGCAGCCTTTCCTAAACCTCCATATACAATTAAATCTTCGGGGCGCTCTGCGACATCTGGATCTAGATTATTATGAAGCATGCGATAGGCAGCTTCTTGAACCCATCCTTTACAATTTAATTCTGTACCCTTTGGCGCATGAATTATCCGTTTTTGTTTGACATCTGAATTTATCATACACTGCAAATTTAATCATTCTCGCGGAGAGCAGCCTTTTAGAATTTACATGAAAAGTCAAACAAATTAAATCTTCTGAAATTTAAACTTGTAAAGTGACAAGTATCACTTTGAATTATCAGAATATTTATGAACTTCGTAATTATGAGAAATTACAACCTACTTAAAAATTGGTTTTGGATAGCTTTATTAGGAATAACGACAACATCAGTATTTGCGTGTTCGGGAGCAAAAACGGCAACCGATAAAACAGAAGTTGCTGATGAAACTCAAAATCCTGATCCTAAAAATGAGAATATGATCGTAGTAGACGTAAGAACCCAAGGGGAATGGGACAATGACGGGCATAAAGATTGTAGCATTCTAATACCTTTGAATGAATTAGAAAGCAAAATGGAAACGTTGCGTGAATACGACAAAGTTGTATTTGTATGCCGCAGTGGTGGCCGTGCAGGTAGAGCAACTGAACTGTTAAAATCCAATGGTTTTAAAAACGTTGAAAATGCCGGACCATGGCAAAATGCGCCTTGCAATTAATTGATCTTTAAATCAAATAAAAAGGGGAGCATAATGCTCCCCTTTTTATTTGATAATGAAATTTTCCACTATTACATATTTCTTCTGTATTGACCACCCACTTCAAATAAACTTTCAGTTATTTGACCAATAGTACAATACTTAGAAACCTCCATTAATTTAGCAAACATATTTTCATTATTAATCGCCGCATTTCGAAGTTCCTCTAGTAGTTTATCTGATTTACCATTACTCCAATTATGAACTAAACTAACGGTATCAATTTGTTGTTGTTTTTCATCTATCGTACTCCGAATAACCTCACCTGGAATATTTGTTGGTGATCCCTTGCTACTCAGAAATGTATTAACTCCAATGATAGGAAATTCACCAGTATGTTTGAGGGTTTCATAATAAAGACTCTCTTCTTGAATTTTTCCACGCTGATACATGGTTTCCATCGCCCCTAAAACTCCGCCTCTTTCCGTAATCCTATCAAATTCAACTAATACCGCTTCTTCTACCAAATCAGTTAACTCCTCAATAATATATGAACCTTGTAAAGGGTTTTCATTTTTAGCTAATCCTAATTCTTTATTAATGATTAACTGAATCGCCATTGCCCTTCTTACACTCTCTTCGGTTGGAGTAGTAATTGCCTCATCATAGGCATTGGTATGAAGAGAATTACAATTATCATAAATTGCATACAACGCTTGTAAAGTTGTTCGGATATCATTAAAATCAATTTCTTGAGCATGTAAACTTCTACCGCTAGTTTGAATATGGTACTTCAACATCTGAGATCTCGCATTACCGCCATATTTCAACTTCATTGCTTTTGCCCAAATTCTGCGTGCAACTCTTCCTATTACCGAATATTCTGGGTCCACACCATTAGAAAAGAAGAAACTAAGATTGGGGGCAAAATCATCAATTTTCATCCCTCTACTTAAGTAATATTCAACATACGTAAATCCATTCGCCAGTGTAAATGCTAACTGCGAAATAGGGTTTGCACCAGCTTCTGCAATGTGATAACCGCTTATACTAACAGAATAAAAATTCCGTACTTTTTCATTAATGAAATATTCTTGTACATCACCCATTAGGCGAAGAGCAAACTCAGTACTGAATATACAAGTATTTTGAGCTTGATCTTCCTTCAATATATCCGCTTGTACCGTTCCTCTTACTTGATTTAACGTCCAGATCCTTATTTCTTGGTATACTTCTGCAGGAAGAACTTGATCTCCAGTAACCCCTAGTAATAATAAACCTAACCCGTCATTGCCATCTGGCAAATCTCCATGATATACAGGCCTTGAAATACCTTTATCTTTGTACAGTACATCTATTTTTTTATTTACCTCTTCCTCTAAACCGTTTTTCTGAATGTACAATTCACATTGTTGATCAATCGCGGCATTCATAAAAAATCCTAATAGCATAGGAGCAGGCCCATTTATAGTCATAGAAACTGATGTCATAGGATCCGCTAAATTGAAACCGCTGTATAGCTTCTTGGCATCGTCTAAACAACAAATACTAACTCCCGAATTTCCAATTTTACCATAAATATCTGGTCTTAAATCTGGATTACGTCCGTAAAGTGTAACTGAGTCGAATGCCGTACTCAATCGTTTAGCTGGCATCCCCTTACTTACATAATGAAATCTTCTATTAGTTCTTTCTGGACTTCCTTCTCCGGCAAACATTCTTGTAGGATCTTCGCCTTCACGTTTGAATGGATAAATACCAGCGGTGTATGGGAATTGCCCCGGGAAATTCTCTTGTAACCGCCAATGTAACACATCGCCCCATGCTTCAAAACGAGGGCTAGAGACTTTAGGAATTTGAGTATGACTTAAACTCTCAGTATGAGTTTTTATCTTGATTTCCTTATCACGTACTTTAAAGATATATTCGGGCTTTTTATATTTTTCTACTTCCTCAGACCATGAGTCAAGCAACTTTTGATTTTCAGGTAACAGTTGACCTTTTAAATCATTAAATGCTGCTTCCAATAAGGAAACTAAATCATCTTTGCCGTTACCATTCAAATGTTCAATTGTTTCACGAATGCTATACAATCTTTGCGCAATTTTACGTTGTGACTTTGATTGCTCATTATAACCGCGATTATTTTCTGCTATTTCAGACAAATAACGATTTCGCGATGGTGGAATAATGAAAATCTTTTCACTTAGATCCTCCTCTTTCTCAACTGAACTTTCAAAACTAGTTCCTGTCTTTGTTTTAATGGTATCCATTAAACAACGATATAAACTATTCATTCCAGGATCGTTAAACTGACTAGCAATACTGCCAAAAACTGGCATCTCATCTGTATCTTGATCAAATAATTTATTGTTGCGTTGAAATTGCTTTCTTACATCCCGCAAAGCATCCATTGCACCGCGTTTATCAAACTTATTAAGAGCAACTACATCCGCGTAATCCAACATATCTATTTTCTCCAGCTGCGTTGCCGCTCCATATTCCGGAGTCATTACATACAATGAAACATCACAATGCTCAGTTATTTGAGTATCACTTTGACCAATACCACTTGTTTCAACAATAATAAAGTCATATCCTGAGGCTTTTAGAATTGCTACCGCATCATCAATATGAGAACTCATTGCAAGATTAGCCTGACGTGTAGCCATAGAACGCATAAACACGCGCTTATTATTGATGGAATTCATTCTAATTCTATCTCCTAATAATGCACCTCCTGTTTTTCTTTTAGATGGATCTATTGAAATAATTGCAAGAGTCTTATCCGGGAAATCTAAAAGATAACGCCTTACTAATTCATCAATCAAACTACTTTTTCCTGCTCCACCTGTACCGGTTATTCCTAAAACCGGCACTCTTTTATTTGCAGCAATTTCTTTGATTGAATTTATCTTTTCTCTATGTAGGTCAGGATAATTCTCCGCAGCTGTAATTAATCTTGCTACAGCGATATCATCTGTTGTATTAAGATGATCAAGTTCTCCATTTAGCTTGTGTCCTTGAGGGTAATCAGAGTTTTGAACTAAATCATTAATCATGCCCTGAAGTCCCATAGTTCTACCATCATCAGGACTATAAATTCGGGAAATACCATAATCCATTAATTCTGAAATTTCTTCAGTCAGAATTACACCACCTCCGCCACCAAAAATCTTAATATGACCTGCACCTCTTTCATTCAACAAATCATGCATGTATTTGAAATACTCGATGTGACCACCTTGGTAACTTGTCATAGCAATAGCATTCGCGTCTTCCTGTATTGCAGTATCGACTACATCCATAACGCTTCTGTCATGACCCAAATGAATTACCTCACAACCAGTACTTTGAATTATTCGACGCATGACATTAATTGCTGCATCGTGCCCGTCGAACAAGCTTGCCGCCGTAACAACTCGAACTTTGTTTTTCGGCACATAGACTTCCTGCTCTTTCATACAAGTGCAAATTTAACTCAAAATCCCCACAACCGGCAGAAATCGCCACTTTTCTGCTTTTAAATTCTTTTTGGGGGATATTAAAATTACTTGTGTCTAGCTTAATACAGATCGATGGAATTTAGAATTCAAAATATCAAAACAACGATAGGTTTAATATCCTTAATCTTTTTTATTATTGGTTGTGATAAAACCGAGAATCCTTATTTGAAATCTGAACAGCAAAAAGAATCAATTGTTTTCAAGGCTGAAAACAGAAGTGAAGAATATAAGTGGGAGATAGACAGTCAGAACTTTGAATTAAAATTAAAAAATTGGGGCCTTGACCCCCTATTTATTCCCTTAGAAAGCTTCGGAAATAATAAAAGCAATTTTTCAAGCCTCGAATACTATGTCGAGAATAGCGGAATTAGTGCTTTAAACAAGCCAATTTGTGATAGTATTTTACAACTATATTCTGATCATCAAAATAAAAATATTTCTACTGTAAATAAGCTAATTGAAAACTGCAATTACCAGATTGACAGCTTTATCACTCTACAGAATCAACGTTTAGCCGGACGAATAATCGACAAAAAACTATATGACCAAATTCTTACAGAGAGTAGGGAAACATTTTGCGAATTATTTCGTCAAGATTATTACAAAGCAAATATCCGAAGTTCTTCTTCGATTGAGCTATTTAATGCGTTAACTTCAATTGAAAACGTGGTTAGCACAAAAGAATGGGAACGGTTGGTATTAAATATAGAAAACTAGTAGCTTTTTCATAATAGTTATTTTGGTTTAGTTTGGTCGAAAGAGGGTGTAATTACCCTCTTTCTTTTTAACTTGCATTGGTGAAACTTGACAGTTACCTAATGAGGGATAAGCAACAATTAACCATTGCCATCCCAAAATCTCAAAATCTCCGATTAAGAGATACATTCTTTTTTATTGGCTCTTGCTTCTCTACTGAGATATCTTCTCGACTTTCAGAAAGGTTAATACCTTCAGAATCAAACCCATTCGGAGTAGTTTTCAATCCACTAACTATATTAAATCAATTAAAATATATTTTTTCTGAAGATGAAATCAATCTTGGTTTAATCCAACATGATGATAAATGGCATGCTCTGAACTTATCGAATAAATTTCAATCAACAAATAAAGAAGACCTAATCAATCAAATTTCGCAAATAGCCCATTCAATAAAAGATTACTTGATAAAAGCAGATCATATTATAATTACATTGGGTACATCTTTTATTTGGAATCACAATAAACTCAATTCCTCTATTGGAAATTGTCATAAAATTCCACAATCTGAATTCACAAAACGAAGACTGTCATTTGTAGAATTATGTGACTGTCTTCGTTCAATTATATCAATATTATCAAAGCATACTAACGCTTCATTAACTTTTACAGTAAGTCCTGTCAGGTATTTACGTGACGGAATTTTGAACAATTCAGTTTCAAAATCATTATTGCGCTCTAGTATTCAAGAAATATTAGAAAAAAATGAAACCGTGCAATATTTCCCTTCTTATGAAATTTTCACAGAAGAACTCAAGGATCATCGATACTACAAGGCGGACCTTGCTCACCCAAACGATTGGTCATCAGAATATATTTTACTTAGGTGGATTGAAACTCAGTCTGACAATAATTTCAGACAATATTTCTCTGAATCACAAATTTTCCTCAACCTTAAGAATCACCGCACAGACAATTTTACAGAAAAACAGAGGACAGAATGGTTTGAAAAAATAGCTAAAGAAGAATACCGACTAATCAATTACTATAAACAAGTTTGATAATCAATCTTTTTCAGGTACTAACTCATCAAGTATTGCTAAAACATCTTTATCAACCCGCATAAACAGAGTCTCCATTCCTTTAAGTCTATCAGTAACGTCAAAGGTGGTTTTTCTGCAGAGCAGTAAATCGCTCTTTATCGAGTTATACTCTAATAAAAACTTTGATACATTCTTATCGTAAAACCCTTTCTTTACTTGAGTTTCCAAACCCTTAATTGAATAGTATGAGTTTTCACCTTGAAGCACTGAGTTTTTATATTTCGGTCCTAGCGCTTTGTAGAGTCTATGTATTCTTTCGTATTCGATAAAAGCCATTTTTTGTTCCTCATTTAATTGGCTTCCATCGATAAAATTACTTCTAATAATTTCCTTTTCCATCAGGGACCGTCGCTTTTCAAATTCATCAAGTTTAAAGATAAATCTACCTCTAACTTGATTGAGGTATCCCCAAAGAGAATCAACACGAACAAGCATGCTCGAGCGAACTTCAGATATTTCTTTTTTTCCATTACCACAATTTGAAGCAGTAACGACTAAAAAGAGTAATAAAAGACCGTAAATAATATTATTTTTAAGACCTTTGTTCAAATTTACATGCATAGTGCTACAAACATACAAAAAGCAAGGCACTTTCGATTTTTAAGATCGGTATTTTGGCTAGGCTTTACTGCTTTTGGTGGTCCCCAAATGCACCTGCCTTATTTTAAAAAGAGGTTCGTAGACAAGTTAAAATTTATCACACAAGATGAATTAGTTGAAATTAATGCATTTTGCTCTATACTTCCTGGTCCTAGCACCACTCAAACCATTACCAGTATTGGCTATAAAGTTGGTGGTACAAAAATTGCAATTTTAACCATATTACTATGGTCAATTCCCGGTGCAATTATTATGACATTATTGGGTCTTTCACCTAAATTCCTCAACGCCCAAGAACTTTCATTTTTACCAGCAATGGTAATAGGATTCATGGCTTTTGGAACTTGGAAAATGTTTCAATGGATTGATCAAAAACCACTAAATATTGTCTTGTTTATACTCGCGGGTATTCTTGGATTTGTATTTAGGAATCCATGGTTTTTTCCAATTGGAGTGCTGTTGGGTGGATTTATCAGTTCAAGATTTAATAACACAGTTCGAATAAAAAAGAAGTGGAAACCAAGGGAATTCAAATGGGTAAATCTTACAATTTTTGCGAGCATTTTCTTTATTGTTGGAATTTCCGGTATTTTAATCACCAAGTATAAAACTGAATCTAAATGGAAACAACCGGTGGTTTTATTTGAAAATACATACCGATTGGGTGCACTTTCTTTTGGTGGAGGTAATGTATTCGCCGCGATGACCATGGAACAATACGTTCACCATACCAAAAGAATGGATATACAAGATTTAAACATTGGTATTGCTGCATCCCAAGCTGTTCCTGGGCCAAACTTTAATCTTGCCGCATATTCAAATACAGTCGCTTTACGAAACCAAAATTCCCCTAAAAGCATCCAAATACTAGGTGGAATTATTGGATTAATTGGTGTATTTCTCCC
>Ga0181576_10004226_pt1 | contig 10426 bp, 8 predicted proteins | sample 101ome_22_FD_132464 | JGI IMG/M metagenome (GOLD analysis project Ga0181576, IMG submission 132464) | Coastal salt marsh microbial communities from the Groves Creek Marsh, Skidaway Island, Georgia - 101412BT metaG (megahit assembly) | ecosystem: Environmental > Aquatic > Marine > Intertidal zone...
CAACCACGCTGTCAAAGTGGGTTGCCCTAGCTGTTCGTAGACCCCCGCTCTGAATAATGCGGCCAACTCAATGCCATCTACCTGCCAGATACCAAGCTGCTGACTGTCGGTCACAACCACTTCCCGTTCGGTGATCAGACCATTGTCGACAACCGGTCTTCTTTGTACGTGCGGGCGCCCCGGAGAAGGATGTGCCGGTTCCTTATCGGGCCACACCGCACGTTTCGTCCAATAGTCGCCACCCTCACTCTCCAGCGCATAAAAGTCGCGGCCGATGCGGGCAAAGCGAAAAAATATATCTTCAACACGTTGTTCATAAAATGCCAACGCAAGCCTCTGCTGAGCGGCGTCCTGGGTCAGCAAGGTGTTGACCACCGCGGGAACAACGGATGCAGAAGACAGTGACTGAAAAATCCCGTTCCCCGAAAGCGGGTCTACCGCCATCGCGGCATCGCCCACTCTGATCATCCCCTGCGTGTGGAGCGGACGCGCCATCACCGCAGTTGCACTTCGCGCGAACGCTGGGGACGTAACCGGACTTTGGACCAAAGAGTCACTGTCATCGAATTCAAGCAGTTGCTGCGCAAACCAGTCCTCGATGGCGTTTGCTTTGGGGATAGTCGAAATCGCTGGATCAACACTGATCTGAACATAGGTCTGGCCGGCCTCGGCGTCATTGACTGTCCATAGCCATCCATTCGGACCGGCTTGTACCTGCACATTGGTGTCGCTGCCGCGGTATTGACGGCGCTGGCAAATACAGAGCGTCTCCGGTCCACGCACGCGCTCATCACCGCTGCGCGGCGCCGATCGACCACGTGCATCAACAATAAAATCGAACGTTTGAAAGCGGCTGGGATCAGCGTCGGTGGCTATCCGGAGACCTTTATCGGAGGGCGTCACAGACGCAACGCGCTTGCGCAAAACCCGAACCCCGGCGCTCAAAAGATCGTCCTGAAGCGCCTGATCGAGCACGGTTCGTCGCACAACGGCTTCCGTGTTGGCAGCTGTCGCCAAGCCACTCCAGCGCACCTGCCTTGGGATTGGCGTCGAGGCCGTCTCTGCCGCTGCGTGAAGACCGCAGTTACGCAACGCGCTTAATGTGCGTATTGATACACCCTCGGTGGCATCAAAGCCCCGAGGGGACGCATACGTTGTAACGGTATACCCGAGTCGGGTTAGCGCGATTGCGACAGCCGCACCTGCAGGACCTGCGCCGATGACCGCAATAGAGCGCACCGCTCTACAGAACCGCCCGCGCAGGCTTGCTTGAACGTCAGCGCGACAGGCGGCTGTAGTAGGCTGCTAGCGCTTTGAAATGCTCAGGGCCAATCTGGCTGACCGCTGCATTCATATGGCCGTTATCGCGCTCACCCGATTTGAAGTAGAGGAGCTGCTTTTCAAGATAGCTGGCGTGTTGACCATTCAACGTTGGCCATTCGTCCGCTGCCGGATTACCGTCCATGCCATGGCAGGCCTTGCAGTAGCCCGCATAGTTCTCACCCGCCGCGACCAAATCGGCGTCTCCGCCACCCGACACGGTATGCGGTAACGCAGCAAAGTGCCCGGCGAGCGCGTCAATATCGGCATCACTCAGGTTCGCAACAAAGGGCTGCATCGCTGGGTTTTTCCGGGTTCCATCGCGAAACGCTCTGATCTGACTGGCCAAATAGCCTTTGTTTTGACCCGCAAGGTTTGGCCATTCCGGTGAGGCGGAAACACCGTTGGCGCCATGACATGCCGCGCATGGCTGAGCCAATGCGCCCGCATCGGCTGCATAAACTGAGTGTGTCATCAGCAACAATGCAGATGCCATGAGCATTCGAACGCTTTTCATCGCTGGTCGTCTCCCTGATCTAGCTCTTCGCGCGCAGCGAGTTCAGCAAGAATAGCCGCGCGCGTATTAACAGTTTCATTCAAAGGACTGGCGCGCAATCGGCCCACCTCTTCCGCTGTGTACGGTTCAAACGCAGCGACAAAGCTATCGCCCGAGAACTCGTACACAATCCAATTCAATACTTCTGCCAGTCGCTCGTTAGAGAGAGCAGAGGTCGCAGACCCCGGCACTCTGACCACATACTCGCGACCCGCAGCCGACAACTGAAAGCTGCCAACATGCCCGAGCATCCGTGGCACATCACCGGCACCACTGCCGTCCGGACCATGACAGCCCTGACAATAAATCTGGTAGTTCGAGTGAGCGCGCGCTGCCAGGTACTCCGCAGCGTTTACCGAGCACGTTAACAATCCGATGCCAAGTATGAGCCAGCGCATCATTCCTCGAACGCAACGCCCACAACAATCGCAGTGGAGCAGTGATACGCTGCGCTGGTCGTGCCCAAACACCAGTTGATGTCATTGGTTTTGTCGGGTCGGTATGCCGGGCGATCGCCCTCATCGCGCTGACACAAACAAGCACCACATGATGACTTACCGCAGCAGTCGTTGTAGGAAATCACGTAAGCGCGGCCATCCGCAGGGTTTTTACACGTACCTATCCAGGTCACCGGAGACATTTCTGTGCCCGGTGGACAGGTATTGGCGCTACCACCACAACAGCTGCACAAGAATCCATCAATCGCGCAGTAGCGCCAGTAGTCACAGCTGCTCGGGTCACCCTCGTCTACAGGCTGGCTCGGACCGGCGGCCCGTGCTACCGGAAGCAATGGGATACTGGCACCGCCGACCAGCAAGCCACCCATCCCCTTGAGTAAACTGCGACGACCAGATGTCTGCGCCAGCTTTCGTGCTTCACGCTCAAACAACTTGTCAATGAATTTCATTTGCCAGCCTCCACGTACTGAACGGGATTTTTGTTTTGCATGTAATCCTGTATCGAGGACACATTTCGTTCTTTTGATTCAAATAAACTGTCCAAGTGCTCTCGGGAATTGATGATCCCCATGGACGCAACGGTCTTGTTCTCATCGATCAAGACGGCATAAGGCAACTTGGCCACCCCATAGCTCTTGCCCAACACTTCGGATACGACATACGGGAACGCGTCCATTTTCTTGGCGCGGCGAAATGCGGCGTGATCGTGCTCATCACCGTCACTCGCAAGAACCAGGTCGACCCATCCGGACTCTGCCCTCGCCGACGACAGCAATGCCGGCGTCAGTTCGTTACAAATCGGGCAGTCCGGAGACATAAAAAACAACAACTGCGAGCGCCCCGCTGCCGGTCGCCCGATCGCCACGGACGCCCCATCGATGCTTTGGACATCCAGCGATGGCGCAGCATCGCCTACCGTCAGCGTGCGATTCATCATCAATGCACCGGCAGGCGCAACGCGCTCATATAGCACGCCGATCTGGCGAACCAGTGCCAGGTTGATGAAAACCATGGCTATAAATCCGATCCAGAGCAGGACATTTGATACAACCAGCCAATCCATTCAGCGAACTCCAGCCATTGCCTGTTTATTCGACATCAACACGTCAATCACTGAATAGGTCAACGCCATAAAAGTACCAATCAACACCGCCATCCCAACCTTGAGCATCGGGTGTGCATCAGTGACCACGGACGGCATCGCCGCCAGCAATGCCAAGCCGGCACACACACCATTACGGATAACCAGCCCGCCTGAGATCATCAAATCGCTCGACGAACCACCGCAACCACATTTCTGCTGCTTGCTTCCATCGAGCATCACCAAACCCATCGCCACTGCATACGCAACCAGCATCAACGCCGCAGCGATGAGGCCAAGAGCGCGCGTTGTTGGCATCAGTAGCATGAGGGCAACCGCGGCCTCAGCGAACCCCGCAGCTCGGGCGATCAGCGACACACCGGCCAGCGATGGAAACCATCCTCGCAAAAGCCCGGCGTACCACAGCGGGTTACGCACTTTGTGAACCGCAGCGCTGCCAAATAACCAGAACAAAAACACCGCAACTGACCAACCGGCAAACTCAGGCACAGCGCTTACTCGCTACCCGAGAAACTGAGCGGCGTATTTTCCCCGAAACCCGACAGCGTCCGCACCAATTCGCCGCTGTTCGGATCGTAAATCTCTATGCTCATCACCGTTGGATTGAGCACCGCAAGCATCGGCGAATCGCCCTTGGTTACGGCAAGCGACAGTCCCCATTCGTTGAGTGCGATTTTGCGCAGCGTCTTCTTCGCCTTGGGATCGATCACCCACACTTCCGGACCACCGGCCTGGTAGGAACCATCGACCGCATCCGGGTGCATCAGCAGGTAAATCAACCCTGCATCATCGCGATCCATCAATGCAATGCCCGCTGGCGCCCAGGCCTTTGCCTTTTCCTCTTCAGTGACAATCGACCAAGCCTCGCCCGGGACGGCCACATCGCCCGACACATCTACAGGCTGCATAAGCCCAGCCACGGTCGGGAAGTACGCGGTGCCATCAATCACAACCGGTCGCTCGAAGATAGGACTATCATCGGAACTGAAGAAGGCCTCGGTGCGAACCTGAGCTTGCACAGTTCCATCAGCCTTAAGCGTGGTGCTCATCATCCGACCGTCAGCGCATAAGGAGCTAAAGCCGCGGTTTCCTGTGGGGTAGGCGAAGGTACAACCCGGGGTCGGAATCTCGGAGACGATGTTCAGACGTTCAACATCAACAATGGTGACCGACGTTGCCGGACTCAGGTTGGAAACCGCCAGCCATTTGCCATCGTTGATCAGCAACAGAGCATAGGGCTCCGGCATTCCCATGAAACGTTTATTACCCGGCAACATGACTTCGCCTTTAGAGCTGAGTGTCGCCATATCCCACACCGTCAGCACGTCGAAACGATCGCCGCGATTACCACGGGTGTGGAACGTCTCGGTCGCATAAATTTCAGAGCGCGCGCTGTTTTGCAGGTAATTTCCCATCAAAGAGATGTTGACCATCCCCTTGTACTGCTCAGTTAGGGTCTCTGCAGAGGCATCCAAAACAATGATCTTGCCGTCCTGCATGTTAAAGAAGGACGCTTCATGGACCAGCAGCCATTCGTTCGGATATGTCGCTGGTAATGACTCCACCACGCCTATCGGCTCAATGGGCAATGGCGGCGGACGATCGTCTGCAACGGCAGAAAACGCCAGAGCCATGCCAGTTATGAGGGTTTTGATACCACGCATAAGCTTCCCTTATTCGCTAGGTCAGGTGTAGATCGCGAATATAGTTCACGCGACCTAAAATTTCAACAAAGGATCGACTGTTCCCGATTCAAAGATTGCCCCCTCTCAGCGAGGGGGCAGCTATCACTTACTGGAAGTTGTAATCGACGCGAACGCCGTAGGTTCTGGGCATCCCCATCACCCTTGCGTACGGCCCATTGCCACCGGTAAATGCGGCCGGGTAGTAGTCTTCATCCAGCAAGTTGTTGCTCCACAACGTGGCACGCCAGACATCATCCTGGCTGGACACTGCAATGCGGCCGTTGACAACGGAAAAGTCTTCAGTAGCACTTTGTGGCTCGACCAGGCCGCTGGTTTTATCCTGATAACTGTAATCAGCCGCAATACTCATGTTGAGAGAATTGGATATTGCCCATTCATAGCTGATGGAGCCGTTGACGCTCCATTCCGGTGACTGCGCCAATTCCACACCTGAGGCATCATAGTAGTTGATGTTGTTGGGCCAGCTGCTTGTGTCACGGTCAACGGCATCCCATTCGGTGACCTCGGTATCAAGCCATGCCACGCCGAGCCCGATAAACCAACCTTCTGATGGGGCCCAGCTCAAATCCAGCTCGGCACCATAGATCTCGGACTCATCAACGTTGGTAAGTCCCGAAATATTTCCGACCAGCGTTACGGCAACATCGTTTTCCTGCTTGTCGGTGTAATCGTAATAGAACGCCGCCGCGTTCAACTGCATCGCACCGTTGAGAAGCGTCGATTTGATCCCGATCTCATAAGAAAGCAGCTCTTCCTCTGTATACGGAATCAGCTGGGTCAGGGCGTTGGAGTTCGCGCCATTAAAACCGCCCGATTTAAATCCAGAGCTGATTGTTGCGTAGCCCAACACGTCGTCGGAGAAGTTGTAATCGAGCGTAACCTTACCCATCCACTTTTCAGTTTCAATGCTGTCAACGTAGGGGTGGAACGCATCGTTCACATTGCCGCCCGTTGTAATAAGCGTAATGAAGTTTGTTGGTGAGCCCGGAAGATCATCAACCGTGCCGCAGTCGCCGGGTTGCAATGAGGCGCCGAACGCAAAGTTCAGGAATCCAGACAGCGAGCCGTCTTGCGCGTCATAGGTGCACCCTTCCCAATCTCGCTCCTCTTCGGTGTAGCGCAAGCCGAGGGTCAAACGGAATTGCGGAGCAAACTCCCACTCAACGTGTCCAAATGCCGCGTAAGACTCGGTTTCCTGATGGTATATGGTATCCAGCTCAAGAATTGGCGCAAACTGGAATGGCGATACGCCAAACACCACAGAGCCATTTCCGTAAACGGAATCAGACATGAAGTAGTTGTACCACTCATCCACTTCGTCATCGGAGTAATACAAGCCAGCGATCCAAAGCAGGTTATCGGTTTGCTTGGAGAAACGAATTTCCTGCGAGAAAACCTCAATCTCGCTGGTATTGATGTTCGATGAGTCGTTGTAATAGCCGCCATCCCAGTCGTTGGCCTCTTTACGTTCGAACTCGTTATAGGAAGTGATCGACGTCACCGTGATATCACCTACATCGAACTCCAACTTGCCGGTAAAGCCCTTAAGCTCATTATCCCGCTGGGGACGTAGATCAACTTCTCGTGCAACACCGCCGCGGTACGAGATCGCGCTATTGGTCCAATCCGCAGCCTTTGCGTCGCCGGTCGAGTACCACGGTGGGGGGGTCTCGGTACCCAGATACTGCTCGAGTCCAACATACGGGCTATTAAACTCACCAAGCCCAACCAATGTGCCATCGTATGCCACGGTGGCCTGATTATCTGACTCATCCTTGACGTAGTGCGCCATCAATTCCAGACGCACGTTGTCTGCCAAATCAAAGTCAACAATACCGCGCACAGCGGTTACATCTTTTTCGCCGAGCTTATCGTTTCGGGTCAGACTCTCTTGCCAGCCCTCGCCCGCTTGAACCGTTCTGAAGGCCAGTCGTCCACGGGCTGAATCGGTTATTGGGCCGCCGACCCAACCTTCAACATCAGCCGTTTCATAGTTACCATAGGACGCGCTTATGCCCGCCTCAAACTCGTCGCTCGGTTTGTTACTGATAAAATTGATCGACCCACCCGTCGTATTACGGCCATAAAGGTCACCCTGCGGTCCCTTGAGAACTTCGACGCGCTCCACATCAAAAATCGCGCCTCGGCTCATCACGGTATAGGGCAGTGCCACTTCGTCAAAATACAAACCAACGGTGGACGACGCACCCACGCTGTAATCCTGGAATCCGACGCCGCGAATTGTGTATATCGGCACGCCAGTCGCTGCAACTGAGTTGACCGTCAATCCCGGTGTGTGCAGAGCAATATCTTCGGTGCTGCGGACATTAAGCTCTTTGAGTCGGTCACCCGTGAAGGCGTTCATGGTCACGCCCACATCGTTCACGCTTTGAGCGTGTCGCTGTGCGGTTACGATCACCTCTTCCAGCTGCGCATTGGCATTCAAAGAAGCAGCGCTCAGCGCGACGGCCGCGCTCAGTACCGAGTTTTTCAGTTTCATCGTCATATCAGGTTTCCTCTGATTTGGATTTTTATGCTTTGATTAGTGCGAAGCGGAGTACACTTCGCGCCCCTCAAATACTGTTGTTAACACCTGCGTCTCCCCTATTGTTGACGCATCCACCTCAAACAGATTGCGATCAAGCACAATCATATCCGCGAATTTACCGACCTCTATTGAGCCGGTATCGGATTCCAGACCCAGCGCTCGCGCACCGTTGATCGTATAAATGCGAAGCGCTTCCTCGAGCGTCAACGCCTGTTCTGGCCAAAGCACGCCGGGCGCCGCATCATCCGGATTGGCACGCGTGACCAGCGCTTCAATACCGGGCCAAGAATTCGGTGTCGCAACGGCCGAGGGCCAATCGGACCCCGGAACAACCAGCGCCTCGGCATCAAGCAGGGATCGGTTGGGCCAGTAAGCCTGTCCACGCTCACCCAGCGACGTGATAACGGAATCGATCACCGAGGACGGGCTCCAGATCTGTGGCGAAATATCGGCAGCAACGTTTAAGGCCTTGAAACGCGGAATATCCGCAGGGTCGATAAATCCTGCATGCGCGAGCTCTGGCGCGCGTTCGTTCATGCCATTGACCGCGCGCATATGCTCAATCGCGTCCAACGCAATCCTGACCGAGCGATCCCCCGCCGTATGCAGTTTGATTCGAAATCCGCGTGCATCAATCGCGACCAAGTCTTGTTTCAAAACCTCAAGACCTACGTGAACCGGACCACCGTCAAAATGATCACCATGTACGTCATCGCTCAGATATGGCGAGAGCATCGCTGCCGTGCGCGCTGTGGTCGGCACACCATCCAGAAAAATCTTCACCGTGTTGAAGTCAAGATTGGTTGCGTTGTGCCTGGCGCGCGTGTCTTCCATCTCCTCCAGCATCGACTCGCTCAGCGGCTGCTCGCGTGGCCCGTACGGTGTTCGAAGACTAACAGCAACATGCGCATTCAGGGGTGCCATCGCAACGGCTGCGTTGTAGCCTGCAATTGCTTCGGTCGCAGCCCCGGCGTCTTTCATACCGGTGATGCCGAACGCGTTATACATCCTGATGGCTTCCTGGACCGCGGCGGTTTGCTGGTTTAAGGACGCAGCCGGGGTTGCTTGCCATGCGAGCTTGGCAGCCGTCTCGAGCAACACACCATTGGGTTTTCCCTCCGCATCGCGAACAATACGACCATTGGCGGGGTCTGGCGTGTCCGCATCAATGCCAATCTGTTCGAGAGCAGCTGAGTTAACCCAGACGTTATGCCCGGTATCATCGGTCAGCACCATGGGCCGCTGCGTGATGTCATCGAGAAAACCACGCGGTGATGCAAAATCATGCAACTCAAAAAGGTCACTGCCCCATCGACCTCCTTTGACCCAGCCGTCCGTATCCGGCAACGCATCCACGCAAGCGCTTAGCTTGTCTCGAATAACATCTGGCCCATCGGTAAACGCGAAGTTGCAGGAATACAACTCTCCGAGTGCTCCAACGACCGGATGGGAATGGGCATCGTTAAGACCGGGCATTGCCATGCGCCCCTGAAGGTCTACGCTTCGTATTGAAGGCGCTGCGCTTGATATGTCGGCGGTTGAGCCGACCATCGCAAAGCGACCATCGCGCACGGCAACCGCCTCCACCCAGGGCTGGGCCTCATCTCCCGTGTAAATACGCCCGCTGTGGTACACAACATCAAAGGGTTGCATGCCCGCTGCGCCTGGCGCCACGGTCTCATCGGACGCTGTTGGCGCCGAATTATCGCAACCCGATAGGCTGATCGCCATCACGGACACCAAAACACTCAGGGGAACTAAAAAACGAGGCAGGGTCACTCGGATACTCTCTGGTGGTTTTATTTTAACCAATGCCTTAAAGTTGACACAAAACTAACGGGATCGTCAATAACTTTGTAATACTTTTACCATCCCAGCAAACAGGATAAACACATGCAAAAGACCCACTTTTATACTGACGAACGCACATTCTGGCACAGCACCGGTGTGCAGGCCCTGTTTATGCCTATCGGGGATTGGGTCGAGCCACCATCGGGCAGTTACGGAGCCGATACCCCCGACTCAAAACGCAGACTGGTGAATCTCGTCCGCGCATCCGGTCTCGATGCCCATCTGCACATGGGCAGCGCGCCAGCGGCTAATCGAGAGGATCTGCTTCGAATCCACCCGGAGCGTTACATCAATGATTTCAAGGCTATGAGCGACGCAGGTGGCGGTGAGCTCGGGATTTTCTGTCCGTTCTCGAAGGGGGGCTATGAGATCGCAGCACTGTCCTGCGGTTTGGCGATTGCGGCACTCGATTCGGTGGTTGCCGGCGCTGCAAAAAACAGTTACGCCTTGTGTCGGCCGGCGGGGCATCACTGCACGGCGGAGCAGCCGATGGGGTTCTGCTTGCTCGCGAATATTCCGATCGCCATCGAGGCGGTGAAGAAAAAACATAACGTAGGGCGTGTAGCGATCGTCGATTGGGATGTACACCATGGTAACGGACAGCAATCAATTTTCTACAATCGCAGCGATGTCCTGACCATTTCGCTGCATCAGGATAAATGCTTTCCGCCGGGCTACAGCGGATTTGATGACCGCGGTGATGGTGATGGCAGCGGATATAACCTCAATATTCCGCTTCCGGCCGGTAGCGGCCATGATGCCTACCTGTATGCGATCGAGCGGATTGTCGAGCCTGCACTGCGTCAGTACCAACCCGAGCTCATTGTGGTTGCCAGCGGTCTGGATGCAAATGCGGTCGATCCGCTGGCGCGCCAGCTGTTACAC
>Ga0181576_10004230_pt1 | contig 10419 bp, 9 predicted proteins | sample 101ome_22_FD_132464 | JGI IMG/M metagenome (GOLD analysis project Ga0181576, IMG submission 132464) | Coastal salt marsh microbial communities from the Groves Creek Marsh, Skidaway Island, Georgia - 101412BT metaG (megahit assembly) | ecosystem: Environmental > Aquatic > Marine > Intertidal zone...
AATCCCTGAAGGTATTGAAACGACTTTTGGGAACTTACTAAACATCTCCAATCACAAAATGAATTACACCTTAAATTCAGCAATTGGGAGACAATATATTGCAGATGAAAATAGGTTAACATATTCTGGATTAGTACAATCAGAACTTTCTGAAAACATAGGAGTCAAGGCAGGAATCTCCTACCTTTATTCTGAAATAAATGAAAGTTTTGACGACAGTTTTATTGGCTTTTTCCCTTTTAGACAAACCATCAAAGACACAATCTTTCAGCAGAATCTCGGAGTTTTCTCAGAATGGGTATTGAGCTATAAAGACCTATCAGCAGTTTTAGGCCTGAGATTTGATTATCACAATTTGTACGGTGCATTTTTTACACCGAGAATTCATTTAAAATATGAAATAGATAAAAAGCAACACATATTTTTACAATCAGGAATAGGTCGCAGAACCGCACTAATCTACGCTGAAAATTTACCTGAATTTATTTCAACCCGTTGGATTATTGGAGATAGAATTAATCAGAATCAATCAACAGATTTACCGTATGGGTATGAACAGGAAAGTGCATGGAATTCTGGCATAACGTATCAAAAGAATTTCCAATTCATGCATTATCCTTCGAGTATTACAGTTGATGCCTTCTATACAAAATTTTTCAATCAAGTAATTCTAGATAGAGATTATGATGCATCAACTTTAGTCATCAAACAAATGGATGGTAGCGATGATACACATAATCCTGGATATGTTCAATCCCTTTACACAGAGTGGAGCTTCATACCACTTTACAGAATGGAAGTAAAACTGGGGTATAGGTTTATTAACCATCAGCAATTCCTTGGGGATAAATGGAGAATTCAACCATTTCAAAGTAGACACAGGGCATTAGCTACTTTGAGTTATAGAACCCATAACAAATGGTATTTCGACCTAGTAACTCAATGGAATGGTAAAAAAAGGGTCCCTGTAGTATTAAAAAGGACTGATAGCGATCAATTGACTGAATCAAACGGAGAATTGTATTCACCTTCTTTTTTTATTTTTAATGGACAAATTCGTAAGTCTTGGAACAAGAAATTTGAGTGGTATATAGGATCTGAAAATTTATTGAACTTTAAACAAAATTCACCTGTTGTAAGTAATATAAATCAATGGTATAGAAACATTGATGCTACCTACTCATGGGGGCCTAACAATGGAAGAATGTTCTACACGGGATTTAGATACACCATTAACTAGTGGTATCTTGCTCTATAGGTTTAAAAATATTTTCAAAAGGAATTTCTGAATGATAGACATAACAATCTATCCAATATTTGATAATATTGGGTAGATTGTGATCTACCAAAGTAATTAATTTTTCTAATTCTTTAGTATCTAACTCATTAAACCCCTCAACTGCACCCGTTTCAATTTGGCTAAAAATTCCTTTTTTTAAATGTACGACTAATTTAGAAACAGTATCCTCATGACGACCATATAAGGTCAAAGGATCATTATCTTTTAAACTAAAATAAACCTCGAGGCCCATATAGTTAAATAGATGTTTCTCTTTTGATAAGTAAGCTGTGATTTGAGGCATGTGTAAATTACACCTCTAAAATACTGTTTTGTACAATTTATTGCAACTATTTATTAAATTTTTGTCTAATATATTTACTTAACAGAACATACAACTCCTTCTCATCATCCAATGATTTCAACAATTCAATATGATGATTTATCACATCCTCATCCCCTCTTATTGCTGGGCCAGTTTGTGAATCTTTAGGATCATTAGTTAATACTTTTTCGGCCGTTTGCATCAAAATTGGTATTAAATATTCAAATTTGTTAATTCCGAAATGAGTTAAAACTTCTTTTGCAGCAATAAGATTAGCATTGGTGAAATTATTTACAAAAACCGCGGCTAAATGTACCTTATTTCTATCATCTGAATTTAAGAATGTCCATCTTAACTGTAATTCTTCTAATAATTTTTTAAAAGATTTTGATACCACATTATTATATTCCAAAAAGACGGGGACTTTACTCCAATCGATATCGCTATATATGCTAAACGAATACAATGGATAAAATACAGACACAAATTGAGGTAGTTCACGCATATGAATTCCCCCTGAAGTAATAATAATATTCTCGGAATATGCACCAACCTCCTTGATCGCATCTATAACTTTTTGATCTGACGTAGTAATAAAAACAAAATCGTTTTGATTTATGCGATCAATTTCAGTTTTTTTCCGAGTTTCAACACCCAATTCATTGTTATAGTCAGAAAATACAAATCCTATTTCTAATTCTCTTTTTTTTAAAAGCAAATACAGATGATACCCAACATTACCTAAACCATATATGTGTACCTTGGGAGCAACCAATTTATTGTGACATTAACTTTTTTTGAATTAATTTTCTCTTGTAAATAGAAACACTAAACCCAATAACCATAATAATTGTACCAAACCATACTAGATTTATCCATGGGAACTCCACTATTTTAAGTACTACATAATTTTTTACAGGAGTTTTTTCTCCCGTATTAATTATAAATGAGAATTGACCTTGTGTAGGATCAGGATTGTCGATTTTTATACTTTCTATACTTAAAAACAAACCTAATTCATCGCTTGATACAGGAATTGATTTAATAGAATTCTCTTTTTCTGAAATTAATATTTGAGGATAAATTGTATCTACTTGATTTAATCGAGATACCATAGTAGGCATTCTTAATTGAGTATTACCAACTTCATCAGTTGACCTTTCTACTGTTAGTATTTTATATTGAATTTTCCCAGATGATGTTAAGGCATTTGTATTTATAGCCACAGTATCCATAAGAAATCCACTAAATGGTTCTTCCCTATCTAAACCACTCTGATAATTAATATGAGTAAATATATCTCTTGTCAAGTAATGTCTGGTATCTGGCTCTGCCAACAATCCCATTTGAGGGTTATTCTGAGTTTTGGGAATTAAAGTAAATGAATCGAATGAACTAGTAAATTGAATATGAAAGAACTCATCTAAAGAATCATAATGAATACCTTTATCACTTCCTAAATAAGTTACATTAAACTCTCCTATTTCTGCTATTTCATCTTGGTAGACAATTCTGTTTTCTCTGTTGAATTTAATTCCTTTTTGATCTAATTCCCCTTTTTCTGTTTGTTCTGGTGCTAATTGAATCCCATCCTTTGTTGCAGTAAGTACATTTTTGTTTACTGAGGAAACTAAAACGCCAACCATTAGAACACCAAACCCGATATGAGTTAATGAACTTCCCCAATTTAAAAGTTTAAATGATTGTGATTTAATCCAATAAATAATATTTCCAGAAATAAGGGTTATTCCCAATAGAAAAAATACAAAAAACTGATTCCATGGTAACCCGAAGTAGAAATTGATTGTAACAGCAATAACTAAAGAAGCTAATACTGTAATTGAGATTTCCTTTATAAGTGTTCTATTTTTTGACTCACGATATCTAAAGAATTGTCCTATGGCCATTAAAGCCATAATAGGCATCGCCATCCAAAGTTGAATTCGATTGTAATCCATCTCCCCTGGTACCGCTGTTTTGAATCCCCAAAGCTTGTTAAACACAGGAATTGAAGTTGCAGAGAAAACCTGTATCAAACTAAGAATCATAAACATCGATCCCAAAAACATCCAAAACTCACGACTATTTAGTTTTTCATCTGATTGCTTAATAGTCGAACTCAAATACAAGTTTCTTACCCATATAAACAGTGTTATGAAAAACGCAATTATTCCAAACCATTTCACAATTACTGAATCGATAAAAAACGATGAAATTATTATTAATAACAATAAAATAATAAATCCAAAATTTAACCGATGCTTTACTAGGTTATTTTTAAACGTGCTAATAGCAGTAAATCCAATGTATGCCAATAAGAATAATAACAATTGGCCTGACAACCCTAAATCAGTAAATGAGTGCACACTTGCTTCGCCAAGAATACCACTTCTAGTTAGGAATGTTGCATATAAAACGAGCCAGAATGTCAATTGAACAAGTATGTGAGAAGTAAATAAGTGCCTACCAGTATTTCTCGAAATTAACACCATGTGAACCGCAGAAATCATAATTAACCATGGTAATAATGACGCATTTTCAACGGGATCCCAAGCCCAATACCCCCCAAAAGATAAACTTTCATAAGCCCAGAAACCTCCCATTATTATTCCAGCACCTAAAATTCCTGTGCACGCTAAACCCCACATCAAAGCCGGTTGTAGCCATCCCGTTTTTTCATTATTCCAGAATGAAGCAATAGAGTACGCAAAAGGGACAATTGCCAATGCAAATCCAAGGAATAATGTGGGTGGATGGATAACCATCCAATAATTTTGTAATAATTTATTTAGTCCATTACCATCTTTAAATACATCTAAATAATTTTCAACCCCGATATTGCCCAGGATAGGAATATTTAAAAATTCAGGGCGTGCTTCTCGTAACAGATTAAATGGAGAACTTCCAATTTTAAAGTCACCAAACTCTACACCTAATATCATTGAAGTTAGGACAATTTGTCCAAAACTAATAACCATCATCACTGGGCTTTCCCACTTTCCAGCAACTCGTTTTAAAATCATCAGAATGGCAGCATTCCAAAATATCCATAATAAGAAACTACCTTCCTGACCTTCCCAGAAACATGAAATCATGTAATATACCGGCAAACTATTACTTGAATGTCTCCAAGCATAATAATATTCATATCTGTGAAAGAAAATAATTGAAAATAGAATTGCAAAAATTGCAATAACAGATATAAAGTGAACATTAATACTTACTCTAGCCCATCCTTTAAACGAGTCAGTATCATTTTTTGTATTTGAATAATAAAATATTGTGGAAACTAGTGCAGTAACAAAAAGCACCCAAACCATTGCTTGCCCCAGGTTTCCCAACCACAACCATTCATTATTGAAATCTATCATCATTATGGATTTGCAGCAACTGGAACATCTTCATACTTTGAAGGGCATTTACTCAGGATTGACTCTGCTAAGAAAACATCGCCAGTAACTCTGCCATTCAATACTACTTTCTCAACCACTTCTAAATCTTGAGGCTTTGGTTGTAAAAACAAAACCTTAAAAGGGGTTCCTAAAGTATCTATTGCATGAAACTCTAATCTATTTGCATCCTGTTCGGGATTATATTCTACAGGAAAAGATTTATCTAGAGTACATACTACATGGTAGTTTTTTTCTGGATTATCCTTTGATAACTCTTGTGCCTCAACGAATGATACATATTGTGTAGTATTTCCATACATACTTACAACAGTAGCGATGCCTATACCCGCAAGTAGAATGAGAATTATGGTTAATGGCTTCATTTTATTTCTTTTCTAATTTTGAAATCTTTTTATCTAATCGAATAATGTAAAATACAATACCAATGAATATTATGGATATAATACCAATTACAACATTGAATTTCTGATTTTCAAAGAGTACTTGAGCAGCTTTTTCATCAAAGCTATTACCAGAGTCTTCCTGCCCAAGAACCTCGTTAATTAATACAATCAACGAAACAATAAGGGTTATCCAGTTCTTATTCTTAATTTTCTTCATCTTGTTCATTTTCAGTTTTTTCTTTTTTTACAATTTCCAATCTTATCCTGAGTATCGCTAAGTATCCAAATACTCCAATCCAACCTATTACCGCCGGGTAAAAGAACATCCTCAGAGTATTATTTAAATCATAATTATTAAAACCAACGGTATCCCCAGAACCAGGATGTAATGAGACAGCAGCAAGTTTTGGCATTATTGCTATTAAAGCGATAAAGATGGGATATACCATTATACCATAGACTGATGAAATACGAGCTTTTTGATGAGACTCATGTTTTAAAGTATTTCTCAGTATCAAATAAGCAAAATACATGGTCATACCAATTGCTACTCCATTCAATTTTGGATCGTCCATTGGCCACCAACTCTTCCATGTAACTCTAGCCCACATTGCCCCAGTGATACATCCTAAAATTCCATTAATTATACCAATCTTATTAAAGCTTTCAGCATAAATATCCCACTTAATATCATTTGTTTTTAGATACAAAATGGAAAATATCATACCCATACCTAATAAAAACATCATACTGAACCACATGGGAACGTGATAGAGCAAGTTTCTAATACTCTCAAATAACAAAGTTCTATTCGGGAACCCTGATTGAATATTATCAATTAGTTTAATCTTTTCGAGAATTTTTGTTGAAACAAAACCGTTCGATAAAAATGTGTCTGTCGGGCTTTTATGAATAAAGATACATTCTGGAAGATATAAACTCGCGGTATCTCCTTTGTGAGTAACCCCTGTCAAAAACAAACTACTAATTTTAGATTTACCTTTTTCCCCTAGCTTGATGTTAAAATTAACTCCAAAATCCTTTGTAGGTTTTGTTTTAACTACCTTACCGTAATATACTTTATCAGCGGATAATAAGAATACCTCATTGATTTTTGCAAAATAAGACTCGTTGTAAAGATCAACGGTAAAGTATTTAGAAGTATCTGATTGCAAACTATTTAGTGATGTCTTATTAATCCCTGATTTTATAGGTAAATACAAACCTCCTATTAAAGTGTAGAGCACCAAAACTGACGCTGCAATAAATAATACTTTATATAATTTACGATTTTTCAATTAGTTTTTCTTCTCTTAATTTCTCTTTCAATTAGGGTTAATTCTCTACTCATTTGTCCGGCTACTCCGCTATTTTCTTGTGCTCGACGTGTTAAATAAGGAATCACCGAAAGAACCGGACCAAATGGTACATACTTTGCTACATTATAACCCGAGTTTGATAAATTAAAGCTTATGTGATCACTCATACCCAACAATTGAGAAAAACATACTCTTTTATCAGAAGAGTCCATTTTATTTTTTTTCATTAACTCGACGCTCAAAGCAGAACTTTGTTCATTATGAGTACCTATGCAAATTGATATTCTGTTGGCATTTTCTATACAAAACTCAATGGCTTTATTGTAGTCCTCATCAGTTGATTTTTTGTCAACCTGAATTGGATCCTCATAGCCGAACTCATTTGCACGAGCTCTTTCTTTTTCCATGTATGCACCACGAACAAGTTTATAGCCTAAATAATGAGTTGTGTTTTTAAAATCCAACTTTAACTTAGCCAATCGATCGTGCCTATACAATTGTAAAGTATTATATATCAAGCAAGAATCCTGATTATACTTTGCCATTGCTTCATCTGCAAGATTATCAATTGCACCCTGCAACCAAGACTCTTCAGCATCAATGAACAAACGAACTTTAGATTCATAGGCAGTATTACATATCTCAAAAAACCTTTGTTTCCCTTTCTCCCATACCTCATTATCTTTCTGGCTCAAATCATGTGCTACTGATTTTTTTTCTAATATTTTAGATGGGATAATGCCAGTTACCTTAAATACAGCGAACGGAATTTTATCATTATTCTTTGAGGCCGCAATAGTTCCTAAAATTTCTTTTTTTGTTTTTTCGAAAGTTCCTTCATCATCTTCTCCTTCAACCGAATAATCGAGAATAGTGCCAATCCCTGATTGGTCAAGAGATTCAATTGTATTTTTACAATCATTAATATTTTCACCTCCGCAAAACTGCTTAAATATTGTATTTTTAATCAAGCCTTTAAGACCAATAAAAACAGCTATTTTGGCTAATGAAGGTCCCCAACTTAATAATATGGGGAAATCGAAAGATTTAAACAACAGTCTAGCTCTTTTCAAGTCAGTTTCAGTTTTTGCACTAAATGCAATTTCAGTATTATCAAAATTAACTCCCATCAATCAAGAACTGTAAGGCAAAAATACGTTCTAATTATTGTAGCAAAAAGTAATAGACGGAATTATGGCAATCTAAGTTTAAGCTTTTCGATAACTTCCAACAATATCGGATGTTTTTTCTTTAAAAATTCAAGTTTTTCTTGTTCAGTGTAGGGTTTTCTTTCTTGATGCACTATATCCCCTAGTTTTATGCGAACTTTTTTAAATCTACCTGCAGAAATCTGATTTAGTTGCTGTATTATATCTGTTCTAATTTCTTCTAGTGAATGTTGTGCGGCTTTATTGGATACCGTTAAAATTAAAGTTACTCCTTCAAACTTCCACTCAGAAGTGTTTAATGCACCTTGAATTCGTATTCCGTGTAATGCAATCAGTTGACTTTTAATTGAATCTTCAGAAATTGAATTAACAATCTGACCTAATGTGTTGGATAATTCCTCAGAATCTCCGGAATCATTAGAGTTTTCACTAATATTCTTCTTCTCAAGTTCCTCTCTTCTCTGTTTTAAAATAGCGTTACGATCAATTTTGCCAATTCTAGTTTTTACTATTTTAGTACTAACATCTTCTTTGATGGACGGAACTGCTCGATCGGCGACAGGTTTACTTGCGACAGATGACAATTGTCCGGTTAAATCATTTTTTTTTTGAGGAATTGAATGCCCTAAATCTGAAATCACTCTGTTTAAATGTGCAATTTTAATCCCGGTAATTTCGATATGCAACCTAGGGTTCCTTGACATTTTATATCTATCATCGGATTCTGCACAAATTGAAAGAGCATTTAATATGTATGATAAAGTATATTTTTTAGCTTGCTCAACATATCTTTCTTTAAAAGACTCTGAAACATCTAAAAGTGAATTTGTGATTTTGTCTTTACTTACCATCACATTTCTATAATGCTGTGCTAAACCACTGGTTAGAAGGGAACCATCAAAACCTTGATCCAAGACTTTGTTTATTAATATTAGGGCTTCTCCTATTTTTTCTTCAAAAAACAAATCAGAAAGTTCAAAGAACGTATCTAAATCCAATACGTTAAGCATTTCAATAGCATTTTCGTATGAGACAGCTCCTGCTGAAAAGCTTACTAACTGATCAAACATACTTAATGCATCACGCAACCCTCCATCGGCTTTTCTAGCAATAAGATGTAAAGCATCCTCAGCTACTTCCAACTTTTCTTTTTCTGCAATCATTTTTAAATGCTCCACAATATCTGAAGCCATGATTCTATTGAAATTAAAAACTTGGCAACGACTCAATATTGTAGGTAAAATCTTATGTCTTTCTGTGGTGGCAAGTATAAAAATTGCGTAACTAGGTGGTTCTTCGAGTGTTTTAAGAAAGGCATTAAAAGCAGCAGTAGAAAGCATATGCACTTCATCTATAATGTAGACTTTATATTTACCTACTTGAGGAGGAATCCTCACTTGGTCGATTAGGTTCCTTATGTCGTCCACCGAATTATTTGAAGCTGCGTCTAGTTCAAAAACATTAAAAGAATAATCGTGATCTTGTTCTGATTGTGAATCTTGGGAATTAATAACCTTGGCAAGAATTCGTGCACAGGTTGTCTTTCCAACTCCACGCGGTCCTGTAAATAAAAATGCTTGTGCTAACTTAGATGAAGTGATTTCATGCATTAGAGTTTCTGCTATATGTCTTTGTCCCACAACATCTTCAAAAGCTGTAGGTCGATATTTTCTTGCAGAAACTATAAACTGATCCACAGCACAAATGTAGTTAGTTTCGAACTCAGAGACTGAACATTTTTTCAACTCTTTTAATCAAATAGATAAAAAAATCCTATTTAACGTATTATTTTGTACAAAATATGAACATCGGAGATTTATTAATACCATTTTCACTTCTAAATACAGACGGTAAAATGGTTTCTACCTTTGACTTTTCTGATAAATATGCATTTGTCATATTTGTCACCTGCAACCATTGTCCGTATTCTCAGGCCTATTGGAATCGCTTAATTAAAATGGCACAGAAATACGAGGAAGATAATCTTGGAATGATTGCATTATGTGGAAATGATGAAATTAAATATCCTCAAGATAGTTTTGAGAATATGAAATCCTTGGCCAAGCAGAAAAAATTACCTTTTCCATATTTGTATGATGAAACACAAGAAGTTTTGCAGCATCTTGGTGCATTAAAAACCCCAGAGGTATTCTTATTTAATCAGAGACGAGAATTGGTATATCGGGGTGCAATAGATGACTGTTGGGATAACGAGGCAACCGTTACTCATGTATACCTTGAAGATGCTATTGAATATGCATTAGATGGGTTGGAAATTGATTATCCAGAAATCCCTGCTGTAGGATGCAGTATTAAATGGAAAGATTGAAAAAAACTATTGCAATAACCGGTGCTTCAAGTGGTATTGGAAAATCAATTGCCATAGAATCTGCAAAACGTGGCTGGAATATATCGTGCATCGCGAGAAATATCGAGGCGCTTAATACACTTAAGGAATACCTAGAAAATGATTACGGGGTTAAAGTTCTAACTATTGAGGGGGATGTTTCAATAGAAGATAATTGTAAATT
>Ga0181576_10004235_pt1 | contig 10413 bp, 9 predicted proteins | sample 101ome_22_FD_132464 | JGI IMG/M metagenome (GOLD analysis project Ga0181576, IMG submission 132464) | Coastal salt marsh microbial communities from the Groves Creek Marsh, Skidaway Island, Georgia - 101412BT metaG (megahit assembly) | ecosystem: Environmental > Aquatic > Marine > Intertidal zone...
GCATCCGGTAGCGATATGTTCATCGTAGCCATCATTACCCCCCTTAAATCTATGGCAAACATTAGCAAAAATTGCCATAAAGTCCAGATTCCAAATCTTTAAACTCTCGCCCGCCACCATCAGTAGCATGAACTTACGCGAAACAGGCTTTACAGATGTCGTATTTCCACATTAAATAACCGGATGACTGATTATTTAATGATCCTGGTTTGTTCGAATCGGCGCCTGAACAAACCCGCCTGTGCCGGCCATGGCAGCGAAGCCTTGTTACAGCAACTTAAACAGGCACTCGCTGGCTATGGCGACAGGGTACAGGTTGAAGCTACCTGCTGTATGGGGTTCTGTGATAAAGGCCCGAACATCCGGGTAGCGCCGGCGGGCAATTTTTATGTCGGCTTTGATATGCAGCAACTTGAACAGTTGAAAAATGAACTTGATGAAAAACTCAAACAGTAATCATTATTCAGCTGCACAAGCCAGATAATGTTCCAATCCCGCCAGCGCCCGCGGGAAATCTTTTCTGCCAAAACCCAGGCGTACATGCTGTTGACCTTGTAAAAAGCACTGCCCCGGGATCAGCATGACACCGGTTTGCTCGAGCAGATCGTTCACAAACGGATCAACCTCTCCCATGTCATGCAACTGCGGAAACATCACACAGCCGGCTGTTGGCAGCCTCGCCTGAAAAAACTGATTATAGACCTGCGCCTGTTGCAAGGTTTGCAGATTCTCGCTGATCAATTGTCGGTTCGAGTCAATGATTTCCGATTTGTGTTGCATCGCCAATAAAGCCAAACGGGCATCTGCCTGCCCATGACAGACTGACAGCCATTGCTTGAACGCCAGGAGTCGCTGTATGAGCTGTTGATCCTGACAGGCCACCCAACCGATCCGAATCCCGCCGAAGCCTAAAGCTTTGGACATCACTCCGAGACTGATGCCCTTTTCATAAACACTGGCTACAGCAGGCAATTGATCAGCCGCTTGATATTCCAGGCCTCTGAAAACTTCATCGGAAAACAGCCAGACATCCATATTCCGGCAATGATCAACCATCATGTTTAACTGCATCCGGCTTAATAGACAGCCTGTCGGATTATGCGGAAAATTAATCACTGCCATACGGGTAAGCGGTGAGATTTTCTCCAGCCAATGAGCCACATCCAACTGCCACTGGCCGTCAATAAAAGCCATCGAAACCGTGTCCAACAGAGCACCGGCACGTCGCGCGCCGAGCAACAAAGGCTCATAGGCCGGGGTGATGCCCTGCACTTTGTCTCCCGCCTGCAGCAACACCTGATTAACGCTAAAAATGGCTTCATTGGCGCCGGCAAACAAAACAATGTTATCCGCCTGCAAACCCGGGTAATCCTGACTGATTAACGCTCTTAGATCGGCATCGCCCTGACTTGCGGCATAAGACAATGGCATATCGGCAAACAGCTCATCAAGACTCGTGCCTGCCAGATTCAACAGCTCGGACAAAGCCATGCCTTGAGGGGCAGATGCCCCCATAGGCACGCGCAGCAGCGGCGCTGAGCGCATCTGGTAATCGGCCAGGCGATAGTCTGACAAAGACTTAACCTTTGAATTTCCAGACGGTGAGTTCGGATAAAGTATGTTGATATTTACGTTTTGTTTCACGAATCACAAAGGGCACATCGCGCGGCTCACCGACCCGTTCGAAGTGCTGATCAAGCACGCCATGCAAACCATCGAGCGTCGTCTGATTTTCACCAACCGCATCTTTGAAACCGCCCAGCCATTCCTGTTTATCTGTAAAATCCTCCAGCCAGGTATAAGGTGAGGCCAGAATCAATAAACCTCCCGGGCGCATGCGCTGGTGAATCATCGATAAGAATTTGGCCGGTGAGTAAAGCCGGTCGATCAGATTACCGGCAAAAACCAGATCATAGCGGGTAAATTTCTCATTCAGATTACAAGCATCGCCCTGCATGAACAGACAACGCGAAGCGGTTTCAGCCAGCCCCAAATCCTGTAAAGCCGTTTCCCTGAAACTGACCAGGTCACCTTCTTCTTTGATCACATAACGTTTCAGACCTGCTTTTTGCAATTCAACCGCAGCCGCAATAAAGCGTGCCGAAAAGTCCAGAGCATCGACATGTTTGATGTATCGTGCCAGTTCAAAACTGCTGCGACCTACAGCACAACCGATATCCAGCGCGCGCAGGTTATCGCCTGTGATACCGGCTTTTTGGGCTTCTTCAATACAGATATCAGCACAGGCTTTGGCAAAGTTGGCAACGCCGAAGTAGTCATCACCATAATGAAACTCGAGATACTGTGAAACCAGATCATCGGTTTCGTAAGGATTGCTGTCGATTTTGACTTTGCTATCCGATTCAATATAACGAAAGCCTGCATGCTGGAAAAAATGTCTGCGAAAAGCATAGCGAGAGTCGCGGATGGCATAATTACCCGTCGATATAAAACAACCGCCTTTGATTAGATTATGCTGCCCGTCAAAGGTTGGCGTAGAGAAATCGTCATACACAGGATGCACGCGAAAGCCACTGAAACCATCAATCGGCGTTTCTGTCCACTGCCAGACATTACCAATCAGATCATAAATTTTTTCACCGCCGGATAATTCGCAGGCAAACATGTCAACCGGTGCTGCCGAACACCAGTATTCCAGATTAATATTGCCCGGTGCCATGTCCCAATCCGGCAAGTCGGTTGGCAACTGTTGTCTTAAACACTGCCATTCTGCTTCGCTTGGCAGACGGATTTTTTTCCCGGATTGCTCGGCTTTCCAGTTACAAAAGGCCTTGGCTTCGAGTTGATTCACATCGACCGGCCAGTTCCATGGCATCGGCAAAATGGCAGTCATGCTTCTGTACCGGTAATCACCCTCTTCTAGTATCCAGAATTCCGGGTGTGTCGCTTTGGTATATTCCAGCCAGCTCTTACCCTCGTCAGTCCAGTACTGCGGCTTTTGATAGCCGCCATCTTTGACGAATGCCAGAAACTCACCATTCGATACCAGATAGCGCGAGGCCTTGAAATCCTCAACCTCAACAATCTGTTCGCCATATTCGTTATCCCAGCCATAGAGACGATCGTCGCTATCTTTGCCCAGACGCATGGTTTGACCCGCTATCTCCACTAAATCATTATCCGGATATCGGTCAGATACCTGATCACAAAGCGGAAATAAATCAACCGGCCTGACTCGCTCTATAGGTAACTGCCTGATCAGTACCGAACTGGTTTCCAGATGAATACGTTCATGTTCAATACCCATCAGCACAATCCACATAGGATCATCCCACTGGATCGGCAGGCTTAACGGCGCTGTCATAATAAAGTCATCAACCATTTGACGGACTTTATCGCGATAGGCTTTGACCTGTGCAGATGAGGGCCACTGGTAATTCGCCTCGTTCAGATCATCCCAGGACATTTCATCGACACCAATCGCCAGCATCGATTCCAACTCAGGATCAACACGCTGCGGAATAAGTTTGGCAACATGTAATTTATTGGTAAAAAAAACGGCGGTATGGCCGAAGTAGAAAATTAACGGATGCCTCAGTGGCGTCGCTTTAGTCAGATAGGCCTGCTCATCGGCCAGACAATCAAACAAACGCTCATAAAGTGTGAACGTTTTATGAAAGTAATCGCGTATTTCAAGACGTTTAGCTTCAACATCATGCCCGGTCAGTAAAACCGTGCCGTTATATTTTAATGCTTGCTCATCGGCCGGTTCGCTATAGCGGGCTAGATTATGCTTATTCATTCCTGATCCTCGGATTATTTTTCTAATCATCCACTCTAACCAACAAAAAAAAATTATAAAAGCTACTTTTTGTAACTTAAAAGCAATTGTGACCTATAGCTTTTGGGTCTATTCTTATAAAGACTTTCTATAATTTAAGAACCTAATACCGAACACTATGTATAGACTCATCTACAAAAGCCGCACAACCAGTGAAATCGACTGGGATACGATCAGCACTATTCTCAACGACTGTGAAAAAAGCAATCAGGAGCATGAAATCGGTGGTGTGCTACTGGCAACAGAAACACATTTTCTTCAAGTCCTTGAAGGCAAATACGAAGACATTAATGAAACCTTTTTCCGTATAGCCAAAGACCCACGCCATACAGATCTGCAACTGATCAGTTTTGATGTCATAGACGGCCGGTTATTTAAAAGCTGGGGAATGCGTGGACTTGGCGTAATGGACTTTAACAAAAGCCTCGCCGCCATGTTAAAAACCAAGTACGGCGAGGATAACGGTCAATTACGTTTTCCAGCAGAACAATGGCTGACTTTAGCCATGATTAATGACATCAAGATGGTGCATGGCCTGCCCGAATGGAAAAAGGGCTGAACAGTTTCAGTTTTCAGCGCCCATTGATTTAGCACGCTGCTGACAAGCTTGTGCAGCAGCCTGCTGATCAGCCGAGGTCAGCAGTTCCCATCCAGCCGTATGCTGATCAACCAGCAAACGCATCATTTCTATGTGTTTGTCGCTGTCATTAAGACAAGGAATATACTGGTATTCTTTACCGCCGGCATGCTGGAAGGTTTCACAGTTTTCCATCGCGATTTCCTCGAGTGTCTCCAGACAATCTGCACTAAACCCCGGACAAACAACCTGTACCTTTTCCGTACCAGCCTGACCTAATGCTTCCAGCGTATGATCCGTGTAGGGTTTCAGCCACTCTTTAGGGCCAAGACGCGATTGAAAAGAAACCTTGTAACTATTGTCATCCAGACCCAGTTTTTCTGCCAGTAAGCGAGCCGTTTTATGGCATTCACAATGATAAGGATCACCGTTTAACAGATACTCCATAGGCACACCATGAAAGGACATTAATAATTTATCCGCATCACCATGGTCTTCACGAAATTCACGGATACTATCTGCCAGGGCATCGATATAAGCTTCGTTATCGTGATAATGATTGACAAAACGCAGTTCGGGAATACGCCGCCAGTTTTGTAACTCACGGGTCACTGCGTCGAAAGTTGAAGCCGTTGTACTTGCCGAATACTGTGGATACAGCGGTAAAACCAGAATGCGATCACAACCGGCAGCTTGCAGATTATTCAAGCCACCGGCAATGGAGGGATTACCGTAACGCATCGCCAGTTCGACCTTGAATACATCCGGATAAGCCTCATCCAGTAATGCCTGCAGTTTATCCGCCTGCTTTAATGAGATATCCAGCAGTGGCGAACCCTTATCTGTCCAAACTTTACTGTAGGCTTTAGCCGAACGTCGTGGACGCGTATTCAGGATGATCATGTTCAAGACAAACCACCAGATCAGACGTGGTACTTCCACGACCCGCGGATCAGACAGGAACTCTTTCAAATAACGACGTACATCTCCAGGCTGACAGGAATCCGGCGTACCCAGATTAGTCAATAAAATACCGATTTTACTGACATGATGATGGGAAAAGTCTGTTTCGTTTTTAAATTTCATGAACTTCCTGTCTGCGCTGGGCTATGTGATAAGTAATAAGTTATGAGTTATGAGTAATGTGTAATAAAGTTGGTTGTTATACCGGAATGCCAGTCAGTGGTTTACCGGAAAATTATCAGGTCTTTGGGAACCCGGATCTTTTTAATCAATCCAGATAACTGTAAACCAGCGTTTGTAATTCTTTGACGTTCAGCGGCTTGGTCAGGTAATGATCAAAGCCGGCGGCCAGTGCTTCATCAATGTTGGCTTGCATGGCATCGGCACTGATGGCTATGGAAGGAATATCGGCAGTTTGCGAATGCTTTTTCAATTCCTGAAGCATTTCGATACCAGACATGCCCGGTAAATTGATATCCAGTAATAGCAGGTCCGGCTTTTGCTCGGCAATCATCTCAAGACCGGTAGAGGCATCCATAGTGGCCTGCAAGCGGATATTCTCCATACGTAAAAATATGCGTTCTACCAGACGCAAATTCGCCGGGTTATCTTCAACGTATAAAACGGTATGTAACATCGATTGTTCCTGTTCGATCGATTCAGCGCAAGACGCTAGTGCTGTCTCAGACTGTTCCTGCTGTTCCTGCTGTTCATCCAGGTTGTCGTCAAGCATAGCATGTGCCGGAATATCAACCCAAAAACAACTGCCAACCCCGACTTCAGAGGTCAAACCAATTTCACCGCCCATCATCTCAACCAGCTGCCGGGTAATCATCAAACCGATGCCGGTGCCCTCAATACCGCTGTTTTCAGCACCGATACGATTAAAGGCCTCAAACAACTGTTCGTGTTTATCATCGGCAATACCCGGGCCGGTATCTTCGACTTCAATACGCACGCGCTCGGAAAAATCCTTTTTACTCACAGTCACGGTCACCTTGCCATTGGCACGGTTGTATTTGATGGCATTGGAGATCAGATTTGACAGCACCTGTTTGAGCCGGGTGCTATCTGCAAATACGGTCAAGTCGGTGGAGGAGTCTATGATCAGTTTTATATTAAAACGTTTGGCGAGACTTTCAGAGAGCGAGCGGCAATCCGCAAGAACGTCTGCCAGTGCTATCTCTTCGAGGTTAATACTGACCTTGCCGGATTCAATTTTCGATAAATCCAGCACCTCATTAATGAGGTTTAACAGATGATGTCCCGCTTTTTCAATTTCAGCAATGTTTTCTGCTTCAGCATCATCGTCACAGTCCATCGCAAGTAGCTGGGAGAAACCAATAATGGCATTGAGCGGCGTACGCAACTCATGGCTCATGCTGGATAAAAATTCTGATTTGGCCTTGTTAGCGGACAACGCCTCATCACGTGCAAGGCGTAATGCCATGGTTCTATCCGCAACCTGCTGTTCCATATGCGTGTTGGCAGCTTTTAATGCAGTATTAGCTTCATACAATTCACGGCTGCGCTGTTCAAGCAGCTGTTCTGCTTCTTTACGGGCGCGCTTTTCACGTTGCAGACGCCTCTCCTGCAGCGCAATCTTCTTTTCGAAATCGTCCATCGGGATGATTAACCTTAACCTTAACCGCGAAGCAACTCGAATCTCACATGCTTACTGCCTTCGAGTGGAATCATCTTGACGGAGATATTTTCACCGTAAAAGGCTATGGCACCATTCATCAGACCATTAGCCAGATCCGCCATACCACGCTCTGAAGTATATTCCAGCACCAGACAATCAGGATTGGAATCATCAAAACTGAAATGCGGCAAATCAGCATCCGGATAAAGCTTCAGCACCTCGACATGGATATGATCATTGAGGCTTTTCATAAAATCAAAGACGTTGCCGGCTTCCTGAAAAAATATCGGATAAATCGACGCAAACCTTTCTGCCAGATGCTCACCAAAGGTATACAGCAGATCGGCAACCGGAATAGCCGTTTTTTCTGAAAGCTTGCTGACAAGCTGAACCATTTCAGCATGTTCATAAGTGCCTACAGCGGTATAAGCCCCACCCGATGGCAAATCACTTTCCATGATGATCTCGTCATACATTTCAGGTGAAAATTTTTCTTCTACCAAATCAGCAAATTCGCTAAACACGATGCCTTTCATTAAACTTATCCTCAATATTAAAGTCAGATATAAACCCGAAACAGTGTGAAACCAGCTATGTCAGCTCTTAAACTGAAAATACCGCTACTTGTCAGTCTCTTGTGTTTAGCCGCAATACCGATGTTATCGCAGGCCAAAAGCATACAGGCAAGTGTTTATGCCGTCACTGACGGTATCAGTCTACAGGTAATGACGCAGGACAGGCACAAACTATCGGTAAAACTTCCTGCAGTAAAATTAGCCGCTAACGATACAATACGCCAGCAAAATGCCAAGAAAAGATTAACCACGCTGGCAATGGGTAAAACCGTGACACTGGAATTACTGCCGGCTGCGATGATCAGTATCAAGGTTGGTGATATGAATTTATCGGCAAGAATGCTGGCAGAGAAACTGGTCGATCCGGACATGCCAAAAATTCAACAACTACCGGCGCAGGTGCGTACTGAACTACTCAATGCCACTAACCAGCCGTCACAAAATCTGTCACAATCGCAAACCATCAGACAGATTAATCAGCAAAGCTCACCGACCGTGAATTACCCGAATCGTTATTATCAGCCATACTGGTATCAGGGACTGCCGGCACCCATGACCCGGGCTCCCGTTTATCAACCTGCAAAATGACTGAAAAAACCGTCTCAACAAAGCCAGCCGTGAATATGAAACGGACTGACTCCATCAGTGGCCTTGAAGCTGACCTGGCCTTTATTGAAGCTCGCCTGGCGCTGCTGCTACATCAGCCGGATACCATTTACCGGGCAGCCCAGCAGCATACCTATGAAACCCTCAAGTTACAGTTACAGCAAAGACTCGAAAACCTGAAAAACCGTCTCGAAGAACACCAGAAAAAAACCCCGGCAACACCTGAGCAAAAACGTTAATAACCTCGCAGATCATTATTGCTCAGAGAAATAATCTTTATTGACAGTTTTTTCTAGAAAAAAATTTCATTGTGCTACTCTTTCCCATTAACACTTTGAATAATCAAAAGTGCTATCAGCTTTCCGGTTATCCGCATGATCGAACCGGTGATTTAACAAGGAACCTCTGAAGCATTCCGGATGCCGGTCATCAGGCTTTAAAACATCTGACACTTCAGACATTCCCAAACGCTAATGGAAAATTGCACGGCATATGAGCGAACTACTTGAGCTGCTTCGGTCCACCGCTGCCCTGTCAGGCAGTAATGCTAATTTTATCGAGGAACTGTACGAAAATTATCTACAGGATCCAACCAGCGTCAGTGATGACTGGCGACAGCGATTTGATCAGTTTCATTTTGAAAACGGACAGCCACTGGCCGAGACCATTCACCGTGATGTGCGTAAACATTTTGCCAGACTAGCCCGGGAAATCACCCATCCTTCCAGAGTCGCGGGCAGCGGACTGTCTGCAGAAGCCGCTGAAAAACAGGCGGCTGTTTTACGCCTGATCAATGCCTATCGTGTGCGTGGCCATCAGCATGCCAACCTCGATCCGCTGATCCTGCGCGATCGTCAGGATGTGCCCGATCTGTCGCCGGCTTTTCATAACCTCAATGCCACGGATCTGGATCAGCAATTCAATACCGGTTCGTTATACGGTCCGGAAAGCATGACGCTGCGCAAGATTATCGAATTTGTCGACAAGGTTAATTGCGGTTCTGTCGGTTCGGAATATATGCATATCACCGAGACCGAACAAAAACGCTGGATTCAGCAACGTCTCGAAGGCTATCAGGCGGCTCCCGAAATTGATGACGATTATCGTCTCTGGCTACTGCAATTGCTGACTGCCGCCGAGGGACTGGAAAAGTTTTTACATACCAAATATGTCGGTCAGAAACGCTTCTCACTGGAAGGCGGAGAATCGCTGATACCGATGCTCGATGAAATGATTCAGCGTTGCGGTGTCAAGGGTATCGGCGAAGTGGTGATCGGCATGGCTCATCGCGGCCGCCTCAACGTCTTGACTAACATTCTCGGCAAACCCCCGGGTGAGATTTTTGACGAATTCGAAGGTAAAAAACAGGCCGACCCCAACCGCCTTGCCGGTGACGTCAAATACCATATGGGTTTTTCCGCTGATATCCCGACCAAAAACAGCGAAGTGCATGTTGCTCTGGGGTTTAACCCGTCACACCTTGAAATCATTGGTCCGGTCATTCAGGGTTCTGTGCGCGCCCGTCAGCATCGACGCGGTGATCATGACGGCAGTCAGGTTTTACCGGTTGTGATTCACGGCGACTCCGCTTTTGCCGGTCAGGGCGTCGTCATGGAAAGCTTTAACATGTCGCAGGCCAGAGGTTATGCCACCGGCGGCACCGTGCATATTGTCATTAATAACCAGATAGGCTTTACCACCAGCAATCCGCTGGATACGCGTTCTACATTGTATTGCACGGATATTGCCAAGTCGGTACAGGCACCTATCTTTCATGTTAACGGTGATGATCCTGAGGCGGTTATTTTTGTCACCCGACTGGCACTGGATTTTCGCAATCGCTTCCGTAAAGACGTGGTGATCGATCTGGTCTGCTATCGTCGTCATGGGCATAACGAAGCGGACGAACCCGCCGTTACCCAGCCGATGATGTACAAAAAAATTCGCAATCATCAGACCACCCGCGAGCTCTATGCCCAGAAGTTAATATCCCAGAGTCTGATTTCGCCTGAACAGGTTAATGAAAGCATTGAAAACTATCGGACATCGCTGGAACAGGGCAAAGCCATTGCGCGTGCCGTATCCCATGGTCAACGCAAGCAATTCATTATTGACTGGTCGCCGTATATCGGCCGGGACTGGAAAGAAGCCGTTGATACCAATATCAGTCAGCAGCAGATTCAGGCGCTGGCTGAAAAACTGCATGACATTCCCGACGGTTTCGAACTGCATGGCCGGCTGAAAA
>Ga0181576_10004243_pt1 | contig 10403 bp, 4 predicted proteins | sample 101ome_22_FD_132464 | JGI IMG/M metagenome (GOLD analysis project Ga0181576, IMG submission 132464) | Coastal salt marsh microbial communities from the Groves Creek Marsh, Skidaway Island, Georgia - 101412BT metaG (megahit assembly) | ecosystem: Environmental > Aquatic > Marine > Intertidal zone...
CCCCCTCCCCCCCTCCCCGCCCTCGTCGGCCCCCTCCCCCCCCGCTCCACTCGCCGCGACGAGGGCGGCCTGCGTCAGAACGGGCGCGATGGCCACGGCGTACATGGGGGGCTTGGCGGCGGCGAGCCACAGCTGCGCGCGGGACCGACCGTCGGGAGCGGGGGCGGCGACGCCGGGGGCGAGGCCGTCGTCGTCGGCCGCGTCGCCGCAGCCCTCCGAGGACGAGCCGTTGGACACACTCGACGTGACAAGGGGAAAGCGACGACGACGTTGGATGTTGCGGTCGCCACCGAAAGCGCAGAAGGACGGCGAGAGAGTCGGAGGAGGGGCGGCCAAGCGGCCCATCGGCGTCACGGGGACCGTCGCGGCACGCTTTCGACGTGACGCGAGATCGACAGCGGGCTGGAGGGGTACAGCCGACATTTTTGCGATTTTTCTTGCTCGTTTCTCAATCACGCTAGATTCGCGAGATGCCGGCGCGCGAACGAGTGCACAGCGGCCGAAGCGAACACTCGATGCGCCGGTTTTGACGTGTTTCGGGCTCCTGTCGCCCGACGCACGATCCTTCGGCGCGCTTCATCACCGTTGTCGTCGTCGGGAACGACGATGGATACCTCTCCTCCACCCCCCGACGGGGGAGACCCGTCGACATCGGGACACCTGGACGCTGCCTCTCTGCGCCTACTAGCTCGCCGTCTGCGCGATATGGCTTTTCGACTGCGCGTGGGCGAGTTCATCAGAGCAGAATATTCGAATTTGGCCCCATTTTCGCCTTCGAGCGACCCCGAGCAAACCCCGACCCGGCCGCCCAGCGCGTCGGAGCGGGCCCCGCGCCCTCCCTCGCCCGCCGCCGCCGCCGACCCGGCCGACCCCGCCGCCCTCCCACCGCGCCATCGCCGCCACGAACCCACGCCGCAGCCGCGTCCCCGGACGACGACCTCATCCGCGCCGGCGGCTACGAGATCCACTTCCGCCGGAAGCCCGACGGATCCGGAACGTGGCGTTTCGCAGCGCGGCCCGCGACGGAGCTGACGGCCCCGCGAGGGTGGCGCGGCCCCGCGTTCGCGCCCGACGGGGCCCCCTACTGGTACACGGCCGACGGGCGGACGTCCTGGGACCCCCGGGAGCCGGCCGATGCGGAGGCGGCCGAGCCGATGGAGACGGAAACGGAGGGACGGCGGGGAGCCGGGGCGGAGGACCGAACGGCGGAGGCGCCCTCGGGAGCCCCCCCCTGCGACGGTGGGGGAGGGTCGCCTCGACCCGTAGCCGAAGACGACGGCGACGGCGACGGCGACGGTGACGGGTGCGGCAGTACCCCTGCCACGGCCGTTGCCGGCCCCTCGGCGAGCCCCTCGCCCGGCATCGTCCCGCCCGAGCCCGCCCCCGGGACCGAGGCTCCGCGGGCCCCCTTCGTCGTCCCCGTCCCCTCGGCCTCTCCCTCCCCCCCCCGAGAGCGGCCGTGGCGCGGCTCCGTCGTGCGGCCCTGCGACGCCGCCCTGCGCCGCCCGGCGCCCCTCTTCGCCCGGGCCGCCCGCGGCGCGGCCCCCGCCGCCCGCGCCGACGGCGCCTCGGCCCCGCGTCCGGACTCCTCCGCCCGGCGGCGCCGCGCGTCGCAGCCCGCCTCGGCCCGGAGGCCCGTCGGCGCCGCCGCCCGCGACGGCCCCTCCGGCGACCCTGCCGCCGCGGGGGGCTCTCGCTTCGTGCGGTGCCCCGCCTGCGGTCGCTCCGTCGCCCTCGCCGCCATCAACGCCCATCTGGACTCCTCGCGGGACTGCCGGCCGCCTCCGCCGCCTCCCGCGACGACGGCGCGGGAGCCCTCGCGGCCGGGGCCGCCGTCGACCGCGCCGCCGCCCCCGCCCGCGCCGCCGCCGGCGAGCGGGCCGAGCGTCGCCGACGGCCCCGGCCCCGCCCCGCCCCCCGCGCCGGCCCCGGGACCGGCCCCGTCCGCGCCGCCGCCCCGCGCGCCGAGCGCGCCCGCCACCGCCGCCGACGTTGCCCCCGCCCCCGCCCCGGACGCGCCCCCCCCGCCGGCTCCGCCGACGGCTCTGGGTCCGTCGACCGCGGCGTCGACCGACGGCGGGCCGTCGGACCCGCGTCCGTCGAGGTCCGGTGGGATCATCGAGGCGACGCCGCCCACGCCCCGCCGCGCCGGCGGCCCCTCGCCCGACGGCGGACGTCGCCCCCGCCGCACGCCCGCCCGCACGCCCGCCCGCACGCCGGGGAGTCGCCCTCCCCGCGATGCCGCCGCCGCTCGTGTCGTCGAGGCCGTGCCCGAGACGCCCGACGCCTCCAGGCCGACCGTGGCGGCGGCGCGGCCGGCGACGCTCGACCCCTCGCTGTGGGTCGGGGCGACCGAAGCGCCCCCGGCGCCGGGCGGGGCCATCGCCTCCCTGTGGCCGGCCTTCGTCGGGGCGACGGAGGCGTCCCCGGCGCCCGCCGCCGCGGTGAGCTCGCCTCCCGCCGCCGACGCCGACGCCGACGCCGACGCCGACGCCGACGCCGACGCCGACGCCGATGCTGACGTCGGTGTCGACGTACTTGGACCCGCGCCGCTCTTCCTCCTCGGTGCCGATGCCGATGTCGACACCGGGGTGTATGCATGGGGCTGAACGATGACGAGAGGGATACGGGGGATGGGTGATCAGGGGTCGACGACACGACCGGTAGTGTTCGTCCCGATCATACAAATCCGAACAACCGCCCCCCAAATCCCTCAAATCTGCTCGGACCGAATGCGCGAGCAACCTTCATTTCCGCCCGTCCCAAAACGGTCCAACCGGTAGAGCTGGTCGGCCAGCTCCCGTGTGCCCACCTGGTGCGCAAAGTCCTCGTCGTGCGTGATGACGATGAGCTGAAAGCCGCGGGTCCCCTTGCGGGCGTTCATGAGGGCGCGGAGCGACTCCGCCAGGCTCATCGCGTTGGCGTGATCGAGGTTGGTGGTGGGCTCGTCGAGGGCGAGCATGCCGCACTTCATCCCGAAGGCCTCCGCGAGGGCGAGACGGATGACCAGGCTGGCAAGGACGCGCTGTCCGGCGGAGCATCTGCCGCGCATGTCAAGCTCGGCGCCGTGGACCTTCATCACCACCCGGTAGTTGTACTGGCGCTGGCGGGCGGCAGTGCCCTCGGCGGCAGCGGCCGAGACGGCGGCGGCGGCGCCCTCGGCCTCGGCCTCGATGCGGATGCCCTCGATGTCGGTGCCGCGGTAGGTGCGGGCCCACGTGTCGGCGATGGACGCGTTGATCTCCTCCATGCGCTCGGTGTGGTGGGCGACGAGGGCGCGCTCGAGGGCCCGGCCGTAGGCTTGCAGGTCATCGACGACGAGCTCCAGGGTGCGGAGTCCGATGGCGGCGGAGCGGTGGGCAGCGGCGGCGCCTCGCAGGGCTGGCTGCTCGACCAGGGCGCGGGCGCGGGCGGCGGCGGCGCGGACCGACTCGAGCTGACCACGGGCGACGTTGACGCGGGCGGCACTGGCCTCGGCGTCGTCGCGGCGCTGGATCAACTCGCGCTCGAGGGCCTCGGCGTCGCCTGCCGTGTTCAGGGCCGCCATCGCCTGAGCGCGGCTCGCGTCGAGGACGGCGAGGTCCGCAGTGAGCTTGTGAACGAGGCGAGCGTCGGCCAAGAGCTTGGCGCGCCCCTCCTGGAGGCGGAGCTGGGACGCGGCCTGGGCCGAGGCGCGACGGGCGGCCAACGCGGCGCGGCGAGCCACCTCGGCCTCGGCCTGGGCAGCGCGGCAGCTCTGCTCGAGCTCGGCCAGCTGTTCGCGGCCGCCGGCTTGCTCCCACCGTGTCATGGCCTTGGCGGCCTGCCGCAGCTCAACGATGGCCTCGCGCGCGCGCCGGGCCGCGGCCTCGGCGTTGGCGACGATGGCCTGGTGGCGGCCCCGCTCGGCCGTGCGCCGCTCAACAAGGGCCGCACGCCGGCCCTCGATCGTCGCCCGCTCGGTCGCCGCCTCTGCCGCCGCGCGGCCCTCGGTCTCAGCCTCGGCTTCGGCCGCCTGGGCCCCCTTGGTCGCCTCGGCGCCCTCCCGCTCGCGGTCCTCAGCCCGGCGGGCCTCATCCTGCGTCGCCCGGCACCTCTCCTCGGCGTCGCGCACGGCCGCTGCGAGACGCTCCCGGTCGCTCTTGACCTCTCCCCACTCGCGCTCGAGGTCGGCGCGCTCCCTCTCGGCCCGCGCCAGGTTCTCCTGGGCCTCCTCCATGGCATCGACGCCGGATGAGCCGAACCCCGCCTGTGCCCGCACAGCCCCGGCCGCTGCCTCGGCCTGCCGCACGTCGGCGTCGTGGCGCTCAAGCTCCTCGATCATGACCCTGAGCTTGGCCCCGACCGAAGTGACAGCGGCGCGGGCGGCCTCGGCCGTCGCGCGGAGCTTATCGGCCCGGGTGGTGTGTGCCCGAGCCGTCGCCCCAGCTGTCTCGGCGTGGCGCCGCGCCGCGTCAGCCTGCGCCAAAGCCCTCCCGACCGACTCCGGCGCTTCCGCGGGTCCCTCGAGCGCCAACAGCCGCGGGACGATCGCGTGCGCCGCCCGCAGCGCCGTCAGCGCCTCGGACAACCGCTCGACCTGGCCCTTGGCCGCGCCAGGGCCGCCCGCCGCCCCATCCCTCTCCTTGATCTCGGCACGGCATGCTTCGGCGGTCTTGGCGTACCGCTCCACCACTTCATCGGTGCACTTTTGCACTTCCGTCTTCTGTCTCTTGAACTCCTCCGCGTTTTGCGAGAAATCCCGGTTGCACATCTTGCACTTGCGCTTTTTGAGGCCCTTCTCCGCCTTGCGCTTCCACTCTTCAGCGACCAACTCGGCCGCCGTGATGTCCGCTTCGAGCAACCTGACGTCCTCGTTTTTCCCGCCCTCGCACTCAAGGCGGAGTCTGGTGATATGAGCGTCGGCCGTCGGGATGGCGGCGTCGACGGCAGCGGCGAGGAAAGCGACGGGGAGGGCGGCAAGGCCGACGGGGGGCGGATCGACCGCCCCTCCGCCTGCGGGCGAGGAGCCGGCGCCGGCCGCCGACGCCCCGGGGGTGCACGGGACGCGGTCTCTCCCGGGAGACCCGGGTACCGACCCGCCCTCCTCCTCGGCGGCGGCGGCGTCCCCCGATCTCCCCGATCCCCGCGGCGTCTGCGACACCTCACGCGCGTCATCCGCCTCGCCTAGGGCGGCAGCCGCCGCCACGTCGGCCTGGAGCCCGTCAGGAACGCCCTCGGCCGCCGCCCGTGCCCGCCACCGGGTCAGCGCCAAAGCAAGCGCGTTGCGCAGCTCGGACGCCTCGTGGCGGCGCCGCTTGCCCTCGTCCTCGGCTGCCCTGGCGGCCTCGCGGGCACGGTCGGCCAGACGCTCGTGTTCGGCGCGCCGGTCGGACGCCGCCGACGCCTCCCGCTCGGCCCGCGTCGCCGCGTCGTCGAGTCGGCCGGGCAGCGCCCGAGTGTCCCCGAGATCTCCCTCGACGGCCAGGCCCAGCGAAACCTCGATCGTCTGCCGCGACCCGGCGACCAGGGCGTCGACCTGCCGCCCGGCCGACGCCCGCGTCTCCTGGACGGCCCGGAGGCGGTGCGCCGAGGCCGACAGCCGCTGAGCCGCGTCCCGCGCGTCTGTGAGGCGCTTAATGCGCGGAGCGAAGGCGAGGAGGCGGCCCTGGAGGTCCTCGCCGCGCTCGACGAGGCGACGGCCCTCGTCGCCGTCGCGGGCCGCGCGGGCGGCCCCTAGCCGGGCCTCGAGGTCGACCAGCCGGGCCCGCACGGCCTCGAGGGGCGCGCCGTGGTCGTCTCCGGAGCCCAGGGAGCCGCCGAGGCCCAGGGCGCTCCCGAAGCCCGCGGCCTTGGCCCGAAGCTCGGCCGCCCGGCGTGCCACCGCGTCGCGCCGGCGCGCGGCCGACCGCTCGGCCTCGGCGAGGCGGGCTGCCTCTCCCGCGAGTCCGTCGATCTCGGCCCCCAGCCGGTCGTCCTCGGCCGCGGCCGCCCGCCGCGCCGCCTCGACCGCGTCCGCGCCTTCTCTCGCGGCCCGCTCCAGCCGTGCCTCGCCCTGCACCACCTCCTCCGCCGTCAGGGCCGGGCGGGACGTGCCCGCGGCCCCGCCCGACGCGGCCCGGGCGCCCGCCGCCTGTGTCTCGGCGACCTGGGTCATCGGTGGGCGTCCCTCAACCCGTGCCAGCTCGACGCGCAGGACGGCGTCGCGCTCCCTGCGCGCCGAGTCGGCCGCGACCTGCTCGGCCTCCAACTGGGTTCGCCTGCCCTCCATCTCGGAGAGCAGCGCCCGCGCCTCCCCCTCGCGGCGACGGGCATCGGCCTCGTCCCGCGCCGCGCCGTCGCGCGTCGCCCGCAGCTCTGCCTCGGCCGCCGCGGGGTCTTCGGCTCCCATCCGCTCGAGCTCGGTCGCCGACGCCCTCTCCATGTCGGTCGCCGCCTGGGCCAGCGCCGCCGCGGCCGACGCAACACCCTCGCCGGCGTCGCCGGGGTCGTCCCCTCCCCCCACCTCGACCGCGCCGGCCGCCTCCCGCGCCGCTGCCAGCCGCCCCCTCGCCCCCGCCAGCTCACCCGACAGCATCCCCCGCCGTGCGTCGATCTCCGCCACCTCTTGCCGCCGCCGCGATGCCTCGGCGGACCGGCCCTCAGTCTCGGCCAGCCGCGCCGCCGCCCGCGCCCGCCCCTCCTCCGCCCGCGCCACCCGCGCCTCCAGCTCCCCGGCCTCCTTGGTCCGCTCGTCCGCCTCCTTGGCCGCCCGCTCCGCCTCGACCTTTCGCGCCTCCAATCCGCTCATTTCGGCTTTTTTGATCCGTAGGGCGGTGGCCTGCTCCCGCCGCAGCTTGCCCAGCGCCTCGAGCGCCTTCGTGTACTGGTTTGACCCGAAGATTTCGTCGAAGCGCCTCTTCACGTCCTTCGGCTCCCCCAAGGGCCAGCACGAGTCCTCCTGATGGACGAATACGACGTTCTCAAGGATGGCCTTGGACACGCCCAGTAGCTCGGGGACGAGGCGGTCCATCTCGGCGCAGCGGTAGCCGATGGTCTCAGCCTTGCCGGTCTTTGCGTCCTTCATGAGGACGGACGAGTCGAGTGTCTTGAACTGGGCGCTGGGGCCGCGGGCGGAGGTGGCGGTCTTGAGGCTGAAACAGCGGACGATGACGGCGGCGTGGCCAGCCTTGGTGGTGATGCGGAGCTTGATCTGAGCCATGGTTTCGGTCTCGCCGGCGATGCGGGGGTCATGGACGAAGGCCTGGCCGGCGCGGCAGTCGGGGGGCAAGCTGCCCGTGCACGCCTGCTTCAGGCACTCGATGATGGTCGTCTTGCCACATCCGTTGGTACCGACGATGAGGGTCAGGGGCTTGGAGAAGACGATGACTGCGGGCGACGGGGGGCTGGTCGGCGCATCGGCGAAGGACGGCGCGGCTGAGCGTGGCGTTACGTGTGGGGCCGCGATGGAAGTGGGCCATAAAGAGTTAGAACGAATGAGTCTACGTCGTAACGCGAAGAAACGCTCATCGGGGGTCCCGTTGTCGAGAGCTCCGTGGCGGTGAGAGGCTCGAGGAAGCCGAGAGAGGGCAGCCAGCACGTGTCGCACGACGTGCGCCCGCTGCCCCCTCCCCAGCACTCGCCCTCTCCGTGAGCCGCCCCGAAAGACCGGATACCCTGAATCATTAGCTTGTCGACCGACGCCGAAGACATGTTAAGTGGTCTAAAAGTCCACCAATAACGAGAAGATTAGCTACGATGGTCGATGGCCTGACCGCCAGCCTCAGGGGCTTCGGCACCCCGAAATGAGGTCCTCCGAGGGGTCGATCCACTCCTTTATACCGGGAGACGCCGGTTCTGGGGACAATCCCGGGCGGAGAGAGTGAATAACTTGAGGCTCGTGCGCCCAACAGAGGGCAAGGTGGCACAGAGTTCGATCGGCCCTGTTGGTCTTCCCCCACCTCTTTTTTCCCGCCGCGAGGAAGGAGGCCGTACTCGACGTCATGTCTCTTGTCTTGACAGCTCCCCCCGCCCAGACGACATCGACGCGCCGCGCGGCTGTTGTCTCGGCCAACGGCTGCCGCCGCCGCCTGCATCGCCTCGCCACCGCGCCCGCTCGCGCCCGCCCCCTCGCCGACGCTGACGCCGACGGCCCCGGCCCGAGCGGCCGCCCCCCTCCTCCACCCAAGCCGAAACGCCGCCGCCTCGACGAGGTCGCGGCCGAGCTGCGCCCCAACCTGAGTCGATCGGCCGTCGGGGCCTTCATAGAGCGGGGCCGCGTGACGGTCGACGGTCGCGTGGTGACCAAACGGGGCAGCCCCGTGAAGGCCGGCTCTGTCGTGATGGTCATCGGGGAGGAGCCACGATGGGCCAGCCGGGCTGGTGGGAAGCTCGACGCGGCGCTCGAGGCCTGGGGGCCGAAGGCGGCGGCGGAGGCGGCGGCCACGACGGGCGCGCCGCCGTGTCTCCCACTCCTCCCGGACGGCAACCCCCCCGTCGACCCTGCCGGCCTCGTCTGCCTCGACGCGGGGCTCAGCACCGGCGGGTTCACCAGCTGCCTCCTCGAACGAGGTGCATCGCGCGTCTACGGAGTGGACGTGGGGCGAGTCCAAGCGGCCCGGGCAAAGCCGGGACACCGGCGCGGTCGGCGCTTAGGACGCCGATCGGAGCCTCGCGCGAGCCGTTCCGAGCGCGTCACGAACGATCCGCGCGCCTCCCCCCCCCCCGTCCTCGTCCCGCAGGTACGGCCAAGTCGCCGAGAAGATCCGCACCGATCCCCGCGTCGTGGTGATGGAGCGGACCAACCTCAGGCACGTCGCGCTGGCGGGGGCGCCGCCCGATCCCCGGTCGACCGCGGCGCGCGAGGGCGCGGGCCGCGAGGGGGGACCGACCCTGCCGGAGGTCGTCGATCTCGCCACGCTGGACCTGTCGTTCATCTCGCTGACCAAGGTCCTGCCCGCCGTGGTGGGGGTGCTGCGTCGACCGGGGGCGGCCTCCTGGGGCGGACAGGTGGTGGCGCTGGTCAAGCCCCAGTTCGAGGCCGGGCGGGACGCCGTGGGGGCAGGAGGCGTCGTCCGCGACCCCGCCGCGCGGGCCGAGGCCGTGGCGACCGTCGTCGCCGCCGCGCGCGCCCTGGGCCTGACCCAGGTGGGAGAGACGCTCGAGAGCCCCGTGCCGGGGAACAAGGGAGGAAACGTCGAGTTCCTGTGTCGATTCGCGCTGGTGGAGGAGGCGGAGGGGTGACGACGACGGCGACCGGTCACGACCTCGGCGCTCCGCGTCGACCCCGCCCTCACCCCGCCACCCCGCTCCCGCCCCCGCCGCCGCCCTCGACGCCGCGCGTCGGCCGCGCCTTGTCGGCCGCGCCCGCGACCCCGCCCGCGCCCGCAAACCCGCCCGCGCCCGCAAACCCGCCCGCGCCCGCTACCGCGCCCGCGAGCCCGCCCGCGCCCGCGCCCGCGCCCGCCCCGGCGGCGCGGTTGGCGTCGCGCTCCTGCAGCAGCTGATCCAGCAGCGCCCTCATCTCCTCCGGGGCGAGGGCCGCCGCGGCGCCCGACGCCCCCGCCGCCCCGTCGGCCCGCCTCCCCGTCGTCGGGGCGCCCCCCGCCGCGGGGATCCGCTCCGGGTGGAGGAAGTCCGCGTCCAGGAGCTCCGCCACGGTGGCCCGCTTGCTCGCGTCGCGGTCGAGGCAACGCCGCAGCGTGGCGAGGAGGCTCGGGCTCGGCCCCGGCGGCAGGTCGACGGGGCCGCGCGACCGGTCCACGATGGCGTGCATCTTGGGCACGAGCTCGAGCCCCTCGAAGGGCGTGCGGCCGTAGGCCATGCGGTGCAGAATGCACCCCAGGCTCCACACGTCGCTCGCCCTCCCCACCTTGGCCCCCCGCCGGCCCCCCTCGACCGCCTCGGGCGCCATGTAGGACAGCGTCCCCACCTGCCGCTCCCGCTGGATGGACGTCGTGCCGTCCCCCATCGCCCGGCTGATGCCCAGGTCGATCACCTTGAGCTCCCCCCCCACCACCAGGAAGTTGGCCGGCTTCAGGTCGGCGTGCACGATCCTCGCCGCGTGCAGCGCGTCCGTGGCCCGCAGCATCTGCTCCCAGTACAGCCGCGCGAAGTTCTCGTCCACCCCGCCCTCCCCGCGCGCCCGCCGCTCCGCCTCCCTCCGCCCCAGCAGGCTCGCCAGGTCCGTCTCGCCGTACTCCAGCAGGAGGTGCAGCGTCCGCGGCGCCCCCGCCGGCGCCCCCGCGGGCGGCGGCGCCGTCTCCGCCCCCAGGAGCTGGATCACCCCCGGCCGGCCCACCAGGCGCCGCAGCAGGCCCACCTCGTCCAGATAGCCCCGGGCGGCCTCGGGGTCGGCGGGGTCGAGCTTGATGCGCTTGAGGGCGAGGAGGCGCCCCGTGCGGGGGCAGAGGACGCGATAGACCTTGCTGCTCCCCCCGCGCCCGACGAGGGCGAGGACGCGGTAG
>Ga0181576_10004245_pt1 | contig 10401 bp, 9 predicted proteins | sample 101ome_22_FD_132464 | JGI IMG/M metagenome (GOLD analysis project Ga0181576, IMG submission 132464) | Coastal salt marsh microbial communities from the Groves Creek Marsh, Skidaway Island, Georgia - 101412BT metaG (megahit assembly) | ecosystem: Environmental > Aquatic > Marine > Intertidal zone...
ACCTTCCGGCACTGGCGATGAGGTTAGCAATGAAGACATAGCCGACTCCTGTTTCCGGATCGTAGAAGGTTTCGACGAGCCAGTTGATGTCCCCGGCTTTGTACTTCGGCAAGCAATACGCCAGAAAGAAAAGGTTCAATCCAATGTTGAGCCCGATGAAAACGAAGTTGATCAGCGCAAAGCGCAGGGCTTTATTCTCGGCCCGCAGCTTCGCTAAAGGAACTGCCACCAAAGCGTCGAGCCCGACGATGATGCCGAACCAAAAGATGTACTCTTTGTCATTCGGGTAACCGAGGGTTTCCGCGATGGGCTGCGCAAAGACCGAGACGATCGCGATAAAGGCGAACGAGGTCATCAACAATGAGATCAGTGCGGTAGAAAAGACCTTCGTGTCTCCATTTTCCTTTTGGGCAGAGAAGTAGCGGAAGAAGGCGGTCTCCATTCCGTAGGTCAACAGCACCACCAGAAATGCCACGTAGGCATACATCTCTGTGATGATCCCGAATTGATCTGGAGAAAAGACAGATTCGCTGGTATACAGTGGCGTAAGAAGGTAATTCAAGAACCTACCCAGAATGCTGCTGAGTCCGTAAATGGCAGTTTGACCTGCGAGTCGCTTGAGCGGAGATGCCATGAGTGTACACAAAGAAACGCCAGTCGAGGCAGGGATTTTAGTCGCGTTGTTAAAGATTTCAACCTTCGACTGGTGGTCGAGGATGAGTGATGCAAACCGAGTTTTGCTGAACTTCGCCTTTCGATGCGCGGAAAAAAGAACATCCCCTTTCTTGTTTGGCTAGGTTTGGCTCTACTCCTGTTTCAGCTATTCTATCTAACCCCGGAAAGTAGCCGACTCGCCGATGTTGACGTGATCACCGGTGATGGTCGCGGCTACTACGACTACCTCACATCGATCTTCATCGACCACGACCTGAGCGATCAACCGATCAACGGACGATTCATTGTGGATCACGAAGGCAAGGGTTTGAACAAGTACTTCTCAGGCACCGCCTTTCTCATGCTCCCCTTCTTTCTTATAGGCCTGGTTATAGCCGCTTTAGCCGGAGCCCCTCTCGATGGATTCAGTCCGCCATTCCAATGGACGATGGTGTTCTCAGCACTGGTATACGCGCTGCTTGGACTCTACTACCTCCGGCGCCTCCTTCTCTCTTTTTGGTTTCCCAGGTTCATAGCTCAATGGGTGATCGTCGCTCTGCTTTTTGGGACGAACATGCTCTACTACAGTGCCGCAGATGTGACCGCTTCACATGTCTACTCCTTTTTTGTCATTGCTGCTTTCGCCTGGTATGCTCGACACTTTTTTCAGAAAGGACGTCCGCGGTCCTTCATCTTGGCAACGGTGGCTTTTGGGCTGACCCTATTGATTCGCCCGGTGAACGGACTCGTCGTACCGACGCTTCCTTTTCTCGCCGGTAACGCCAACCTGTTCAAAGGCCAACTACGCAGCCTTTGGTCACGCACGGTCGTTTGGATAGGCGGGGTGGTCATTTTGGTCGGGATTGGAATGGTTCAGCTGATTATGTACAAGGTGCAGACCGGCTACTGGATGGTGTGGAGTTATGCGAACGAAGGGTTTTACTTTTCAAACCCCTCCTTTTGGCGCTTCCTGTTCAGCTTTGAACGAGGATGGTTCATTTACAGCCCCTTCTTCTTCCTGTTGATCCCAGCAGTGGTCTTTCTGTGGAAACTCGATCGTTGGAGAGCCGCTTGGTGGACTGCCTTTTTCCTTGTGACGGTCTATATCCTTAGCTCTTGGTGGTCTTGGCATTATGGAGGTTCGTACGGGTCCCGACCGATGATCGACTTCTATGCTCTCTTGGTCTTACCGATTGCTTGGGCAGCTTCGAAGGTGCACTTCAAGCATCGCAATGCGTTCATGGCGGTCATCGGTTTAGGTTGCGTTCTACTTACGACTTTGCAGGTACATCAGATGAATACGGGCATCCTTTCCCCCTGGCACATGAATGCAAGCAAGTACTTATGGAGTATAGGTAAACTTGATCCGCAAAAGCATGCCAACCAACTCGGAGGTCGCATCGACACTCCGCCCTACCACAAGACGAAAACAGTGCTGTACCAAGGCTCACTGGAAAGCCACGATGGTCACTGGCAAGCAAAGCACCGGGGCGATCAAGGACAGGCAGTTTTCGATTCTGAAAAAGAATTCAACCTTGGATTCAACTACGCCTTTTCCGACACTCCTGAGGGAAAGCTGCTCTTGCAGTATTCGCTAGACCGAATTTCTTTTTCAGAGAATGCAGGGACCAACGCTTATTTGGTCATCGAGGTAAAGGATGTCGAAGGTGAGAATAAGCTGTACGACGCTTTCCGATTGGACGACCACCCCGGAATGCCTCTGGATGAAACGGAACACTTCGACTATCAATACAACCTAGGCCTAGACATCAACCAAGGTGATCGACTCAAGGTCTACATCTGGAATAAGGGGAAGGGAAGTTTTGAGGTACGGGATGCTTCTGCGAGCGTGGTAGAGTTGAAATAGCCTCTCTCCATCACCTAACCTTCTGATGGCAAGTAACTTCAGTACGTTTTCTCACCCATTCATTGTAGATACTCACCTTCTCTTCTTCGGACTGCTTGGTGAATTCAGCTGATTTTTTGCGGCTGCGTTTAGCTACCACTAAGACCTCATAACCTCCAAAAGTTCCGGACACTTCCATGCACTCCTTTTCTTTTTGAAGTAGACAAACTTGACGCCATGCATCCGACGGCTCTAGGTCAAACACGACCATTTCGTCCCTCTTCAAGACGCAAGAGCTCCCCTCGACCGATACGGTAACCGAGTCCTGTTTATGAATGAACGAAGAACCGCGAACTATCACGGAATAAGGAGTATGGGTTCGGGTCCATACTTCGATCGGAGTCAACCTGCCATTGGCTGCATCCAAGCGGTACGTGCCTGCGGATAATTCGGTTTCCCCCTTTCTGCTCGTCGAGATCCCATAGTAGATGGCGCTTCCCACAAGTCCAAATGCCATACCCACCGGAACAGCCATCGGATCCACTTCTTCTTCTACATATTGCAAGTAATTGCCATACTTTTCAATGGGGAACAACTCCTCACCAAAACGCATAAACACTTTTCATTTGTACACATAGGCCCATGGTAATTCAATGTCCTCGCCCTTGGGAACTACCCACTTTCGAATGTCATTGTTAAGCGGATATTTCTTGCTAAGACCCGCAATCGTATCCGCCTTTGGAAACCCATCCCGAAGATCATAGTAGTTCTCATACACTCCATCTTTCAAGGCTTTGACGTCTACTTCCATATACACCTCGCGAGGCGACAGATTAACCGCCAGAGGCCTTTCGTACAGCTTTCCACCCATCTGTCGATCTCGAAATTCCCTCAATATCCGGAGGTAGGTCGAGTTGAGGGCATACTTGAAGGCTTCGGTTGGGTTGGCCGCTGAAAACTCTTGAACGGTTGCTGACTGGAAGACCTCGTTTCCGGAAGAGTCGATAAATGAAAGGTTCATTTCTACCACAGCCATCGATAGCTTATGCTGGTGTACCTCATCCATCCAAATCCGGTTTAATCGGATAGTATATGAGCGGCCCACGTCCTGAGTAAGTCCTTCCGTTGACTGAGAGAGATATTCGCTGAGGCCCGGCTTAAGTACGATTGGCGCATCATTCTCTCGCATGTAATCCCTCGCATATCCATAGATATGCTGGGAAGTCCGATCCAGAATTGTTTCGATCGCAAATGGTAGGGTGTCGGTCAAGGTGATATTGTGAAAACTCACATAGACCGTGTCCGTATTTGACCAGGCAATACCGCCCAGAATCATGCTAAGAAAAAAAGGCCCCAATACTATGCATATCAACTCCCCTTAAAATCCGGCTTGCGCTTCTCGAGGAACGCTGTGGTTCCCTCCTTGAAATCTTGTGTACCAAAGGCCTCGCCGAAGAGATGGATCTCCTCTTCGAATCCATCGATCCCACCTTCGTCGCCCGCATTGATCGCAGCGATAGCATACCCGATGGCCGCAGGTGAGTTCTTGACCACTTTAGAGGCGATCTCACGGCATTTCTCCATCAAAGCACCCAAGGAGGACACCACGTGATTCACTAAGCCGTAGCTGAGGGCTGTATTTGCGTCGATCATTCCTGCTGTGGTGATCATCTCCATCGCTCGGCCTTTTCCAACCAATCTCGGAAGACGCTGAGTTCCTCCATACCCAGGAATCACGCCCAACGAAACTTCAGGTAGACCCATTCTAGCATTCTCAGAAGCTACGCGCATATGACAACTCATCGCCAGCTCCAAACCACCTCCTAGAGCAAATCCATTCACAGCTGCGATTACGGGAGTGTTCATCTCTTCGACGAGATCGAAAAGAGAGCTGTGTCCTTTAGCGCTGAGGTCTCTGCCTTGCTCCACGCTGAAGTGGGCAAACTCACTGATATCCGCCCCGGCAACAAATGCCTTTTCACCTGCACCGGTAAGGATGACACAACGTATCTCCTTGTCTCCATCGAGCTCCTTCATGCAGGTACTCAACTCCGCGATCACCTCTTGATTGAGAGCGTTGAGTTTGTCAGGCCGATTGATGGTTACTTCTGCGATCTTTCCGTCTCGAGCTACCAAAAGGTGTTGAAATGCCATGGGTGTAAAAGTTTGCAGCGAAGGTAATCGTACCGAGGCAGCAATAAAAGCCTCAACCTATGCCAAGGGAAGTCGCACGCTAAAGCGCGTGAACACCCCCTCAGCACTTTCAAAATCGATTTCTCCACCGGCAGATTCTACGATCTGCTTGCAAATGGAAAGCCCGAGACCTGTTCCGCTGGACTTGGTAGTGAAGTTGGGTTCAAAGATCCGTTCGCGCACGGCTTCAGGGATCCCCGCACCATTGTCTTCGATACTAAGCAGGGCGGTGCTGCCTTCTTTCTCCAAAGAAAGGATCACGCGGGGATCTTCTTTATCTGCAACCGCATGTTTCGCGTTCTTCAACAAGTTATTGAGTACCCGTCCAAACTGCTCTGTATCGATGAGCACACTTACATGCTGATCCGGAAGTTCGAGCTGCAGGTCGAAAGGAACATCCGAAAACAATTGGGCGGCATCCTCCATGACCTTGCGTAGATCGATCACCTCGGCATTGCCCTTGGGCATTTTAGCGAAGTCAGAAAACTCGGTAGCAATGTTGCTCAACGATTCGATCTGCTGAATGATGGTGTCCATGGTGCGTTTGAACTTCTCGCGCCATTGAGGATCCTCATAAGCTGCGGTCGCCTGTAGGTGCTGGACGCTCAACTTGATCGGAGTGAGTGGGTTCTTTATCTCGTGGGCTACCTGCCGGGCCATCTCGCGCCACGCCGACTCGCGTTCGCTTTTGGCTAACTCCATGCGACTCTCCTCCAACTTGGCCAGCATCTCGTTATACGTGTCGACCAGCGCGCCGATCTCATCATCTGACCGCCAATCGAAAGGTTCGTTCTTCCTGTTGAGATCCACTCGCTGCATTCGATCACTCAAGGCGCTCAGGTTCTTCGTGATCGACCGGGAAAGGAAAAACGTAAGGGCGATACCCCCGATGAAAATGAAGAGGTAAACCAAGCCGATCGACCCCAAGAATTCCTGTAGGTCGCTTTCATTGATCGTTGGGTCCTGGAGATAGGGAATGTTCAGGATCGCGATGCGCTCACCATTCCGGTTGTAGAGATTCGTGTAGTCCGAAAGGTACTTGCGTTCTTCTTCCTCTTCTGGAATGATAATGCGATCCAACGAATTCAGTTCCTCAATCGCCGACTCGGGCACCCACTTGTCGATGTACTCAGAATGGATCGAATCAGGTCGGGCTGCAACGAGCATCTCTCCTGAGGTGTTGAAGACATTGATCTCCAACTGATGAACCGTAGCCAGCCGGAGCAGCTCCTCTTCGAACTCCTTGATCACCACGTCCAGATCTTCCTGAAGCTCTACTTCTTTCGAGAAATAGGCCATCTCCGTCTTGATCGCGCGTTCCTTTCGCTCGAGTCGCTCTTGGTGGTACTCTCTGTTCTGAGAAGTAAAGAACCAAATGGTCACCACGCCGATCACCAAAAGCGAGGCGATCACCAAGGAGAGCATGGAGAGGGTTATGCGGGTGCGCAATTTCACGGAGCTAAAAGTAGACAAGAAACATGCCCACATGAAAAAGGGCGACCCATTGGATCGCCCTTCTCTTATTTCAGTATAAAGATGCTACTAGCCTTTCAACGCTTCCGCACCACCCACGATCTCGAGGATCTCGGTAGTAATGGCTGCTTGTCGAGCCTTGTTGTAGGTCAACTTAAGGTTCTTCAGCATTTCAGAAGCATTATCGGTTGCCTTGTGCATGGCCGTCATTCGAGCACCGTGCTCTGAAGCCACGCTATCCAACAACGCCTTGAAGAATTGAGTCTTCAACGACTTCGGGATCAGGTCTGTCAAGATACCTTCCTTGTTCGGCTCGAAGATGTAGTCAGAAACGCTTCCGCCTTCTTGCTCAGGAGCAACTACCGGAAGGAATTGTTCTGTCTTGATCTCCTGTACAGCTGCGTTCTTGAACGAGTTGTACACCAACACCACCTTGTCGAACTGCTTAGCTCTAAACGCACCCATGATCTTATGAGCAGCCGAAGCGGCGTTATCATAAGTGAGGTCGTCAAAGATCTCATTGGTGTGACGAGGTAGCAAGGTTCCTTTAATGAAGTAATCCGTCTTGCGGAACGCCTCCTCAGCCTTCTTACCGAAGGTTAGGATGGTCACCTTGCGATCCTTGTAATCGTCCGCGATCAGGTGCTTCACGTGCTTGATAATCTGAGCGTTGAACGCTCCACACAGACCTCGGTTAGAGGTGATGGCGACGATCAAGACACTGTTGCCCTTGTCTTCACGTCCGTAGACATTCTCGCTCGTAGCCAGTCCTGCACTAACGCCTTGAAGGATCTCCTGCAACTTCTCGGAATAAGGGCGCATCTGGGTCACAGCATCTTGCGCTTTACGCAACTTCGCCGCAGACACCATCTTCATCGCAGAGGTGATCTGCATGGTGCTGTTCACCGATGTAATACGGTTCCTTACTTCTTTTAAGTTAGGCATGCCCTAGGTTTTATTTTTTCGAAACGTTGTATTTGGCTGTCATTTCAGCCGCTACTTTCTCGATGGTGGCAGTAACCTCATCGGTCAACTTACCCGCCTTCAATGTATCCAATACATCGCGGTGGTTACGATCAAGGTGATCGAGGAACTCAACCTCAAACTCCTTCACCTTATTCACAGGCACGCTGCGAAGAAGGTTCTTCGAACCACAGTAGATGATAGCGATCTGCTTCTCTACCGGCAAAGGCTGGTTTTCACCTTGCTTCAAGATCTCCACGTTTCTAACTCCCTTGTCGATCACACTTTGAGTAGCTGCGTCGAGGTCAGAACCGAACTTAGCGAAGGCCTCCAATTCACGGTACTGAGCTTGGTCAAGCTTCAATGTGCCGGCTACCTTCTTCATGGACTTGATCTGAGCGTTACCTCCTACACGTGATACCGAGATACCTACGTTGATCGCAGGACGAACACCTGAAAGGAACAAGTTCGCTTCAAGGAAGATCTGTCCGTCGGTAATAGAGATCACGTTGGTTGGAATGTACGCAGAAACGTCACCCGCCTGTGTCTCGATGATTGGAAGTGCGGTCAATGAACCTCCACCTTTCACCTTACCTTTCAATGACTCTGGAAGGTCGTTCATCTGAGCCGCGATGGTATCATCGTTGATGATCTTAGCCGCTCGCTCGAGCAAACGTGAGTGAAGGTAGAATACGTCACCAGGATAAGCTTCACGTCCTGGAGGGCGACGAAGCAATAGAGATACCTCACGGTAAGCAACGGCCTGCTTAGAAAGATCATCGTAAACGATCAAAGCAGGACGACCTGTATCGCGGAAGTACTCACCGATCGCAGCACCAGCCATTGGCGAGTAGAACTGCATTGGTGAAGGGTCAGATGCGTTAGCCGCAACTACGGTGGTGTAAGCCATCGCTCCGGCATCCTCAAGACGCTTCACGATACCTGCTACGGTTGATCCCTTCTGTGCAGAAGCAACGTAGATACAGTAAACAGGCTCACCTCTGTCGTAGAATTCTTTCTGGTTGATGATCGTATCGATTGCTACCGTAGTCTTACCCGTCTGACGGTCACCGATGATCAATTCACGCTGTCCACGTCCGATCGGAATCATCGCGTCGATCGCCTTGATCCCGGTTTGAAGCGGCTCGTTTACAGGCTGACGGAAGATTACCCCTGGAGCTTTACGCTCGATCGGCATCTCGTACAACTCACCTTCGATCGGCCCTTTACCGTCGATCGGCTCACCCAACGCGTTTACTACACGACCAACGATGCCTTCACCTACTTTGAGGGAAGCAATGCGTCCTGTACGCTTAACGGTATCACCTTCCTTGGTGTCACTTGAGTGACCAAGAAGTACCGCACCGATGTTGTCCTCTTCCAAGTTGAGGGCGATCGCTTGGAGTCCGTTCTCGAACTCGATCAATTCACCTGCCTGGACGTTAGAGAGTCCGTAGATACGTGCAATACCATCACCGATCTGGAGGACGGTGCCTACTTCTTCGAGCTCGGCTTCTGTCTTCGCTCCTGAGAGCTGCTCCCGTAGGATCGCTGATACTTCTGCTGGTTTGATTTCAGGCATGACTTTATCTAATTAGTTGCTGAAAAGCTTATAAATTATGGATATCGTATTTCAGTTCGTTCAATTTCTTGCGAAAGCTAGCGTCGACCCGTTGGTCTGCCACGCGCACCTTCATTCCGCCAAGGATGTGCTTATCCACGGTCTCGACCAATTCGATCTTCGAGCCGAGTGGAGCGAGTACTTGTGATACTTCCTTGCGCTTTGCATCGCTCATGGCCACTGCTGTAGTGACATGTGCAGTCACGATGCCGTTTCTTTCCTTGTAGATGCTCACGAAGGCTTCAGCAATGGCGGTCAAAAGCGACTCTCGTCCCTTTGCTGTAACCGTCAACATGAAGCTCATGGTAAGCTCTTGTACCGCCTTCTCGAACACGCTCTTAAGCACGCTCTTCTTCTTGTCGGTCTTGATGATCGGAGAATGCAAAAGCAGGTCCAGTTCACGGCTCTCCGCGATGGTGGCCGCAACCAGCTCCATGTCCTTCTTGATCTCCTCGACTTGCTTGCGCTCCTCGGCAAGGTCGATCAGGGACAGTGCATATCTTCCGGCTGCCTTCGTTCCTTTCATCAGTTGAAGTTGATTTCGTTCAACGCAGACTTAATGCTGTCCTTCTGCTTATCGCTATCAGAAAGCTTCTCCGCCAAGATGCGCTCAGCGATCTCAAATGAGAAATCAGCCACTTGGTTCTTCAACTCTTCAATAGCTTTTGCTTTCTCGTTCTTGATCTCGTCACGAGCATCAGAAAGGATCTTGGCCGCTTCTTCTTGCGCCTTGTTTTTCGCCTCGCTGATGATCTCGCTCTTGGTAGCACGCGCTTCCTTCATCAAGGCATCGCGCTCTTCGCGCGCTTGCTGAAGCAATTCGTCGTTGCTAGACTTAAGCTTCTTCATCTCCTTACGAGCGATCTCCGCTTGTTCCAACGCTTCTTCGATCGACTTCTCGCGACGGTTGACCGCGATCAACATCGGCTTCCAAGCATACTTGCGAAGCAAGAAGAGCAGTACCAAAAACAATACAGTTTGCCATACAAAAAGGCCTACTGAGAATTCACTGACTAACTTTTCCAAGGTCTATAGTATTTGAATAATAATGTCTTAAAGAATCCACAGCGACAGCCAACCGCGGCCGCTGTGGATGATTCATTAGGATACAGCGAAAAGCGCAGCGAAACCGATACCTTCGATAAGGGCCGCAGCGATCAACATCGCAGTCTGGATACGGTTAGTAGCTTCTGGCTGACGAGCGATCGCCTCCATTGCAGAGCCACCGATATTACCAATACCGATACCAACTCCGATTACTACCAAACCTGCTCCTACCATTACTGGAATTTCCATGTCCATTTGTATTTAGAGGTTAATAAATCCTTTGTTCAATTGCTTAGTGATCATGATGCGGTTCTGCCGCGGCGCTGCCGAAGTAGAGCGCACTCAACATGGTGAAAATGTATGCCTGAAGCGCAGCAACAAGCAATTCCAAGATCGAGATGACCAAAGCCAACCCGAAAGAGAGTGGACTTCCGATCCAGCTCTTGAAGATGAAGATCAAGCCAAGCAAGCTCATCAATACGATGTGACCTGCGGTTATGTTCGCGTAGAGACGAATCATAAGTGCGAATGGCTTGATGAAAAGTCCTAGGATCTCGATCGGAACCAAAAGTGGGTAGATGCCCAGCTTGCCATACCAAGGCAT
>Ga0181576_10004250_pt1 | contig 10393 bp, 8 predicted proteins | sample 101ome_22_FD_132464 | JGI IMG/M metagenome (GOLD analysis project Ga0181576, IMG submission 132464) | Coastal salt marsh microbial communities from the Groves Creek Marsh, Skidaway Island, Georgia - 101412BT metaG (megahit assembly) | ecosystem: Environmental > Aquatic > Marine > Intertidal zone...
CCGAAGGCTGACTCGCTGGGTGGCTTGTGCGCTCGCCGCGGTCTCACTCGGTTTCATCGCCCAACCGCGCGCAGCCTGCGATGCCAACTCGCCTAACCGGATGGCGCTGTTCGGGGATCTGCACATCCACACCGGCTTAAGCTTTGATGCGTTTATTTCGAGCATCCGGCTCGGGCCGGAAGATGCCTACCGATACGCAAAAGGAGAAGCCATTCGGTTGCCCGGCGCCGACGGCCAACCCGCCGATGAAGTTGCGATCGACAGGCCGCTCGACTTCGCCGCCGTCACGGACCACGGGGAATTTCTCGGGCAGGTCTCAGTCTGTGCGGCCGAGACTGGTCTCGCCCGATACTGGCCTTTATGCGCGATGAGCCGAGCAGACAATATTTGGGTGCAGCTCTTAGCAGCTAGCTGGTGGACCTCGCTAGGTGGGCAAGCTGAAGACGAACCCACGCCGTCGTTTGCCTGCGTTCTGGGCGATTGTGAGCAAGCCCAGCTCGATACCTGGCGAGACACACAAACCGCCGCCGCCAGACACCAAGACGACTCGCCTGACTGCCAGTTCACCACGTTTAACGCCTACGAGTACACGCAGGCGAGCGCTCAAAACAACATGCACCGCAATGTGATCTTCCGTAATGATCGAGTGCCAGCAAGGCCCATAACGATCTATGAGACGGGACAATCTGTGCCAGCATTGTGGGAAGCCCTCGACACACAGTGTCTCTCCCGGTCTGACGGGTGCGATGTGCTGGCCATACCACACAACAGTAATCTAGCGGGCGGAATGATGTTTCCGGACCCGACCACCCGAGAGGAAGCACTGTTGCGCCTGCGAATGGAGCCGGTGGCCGAAATCGTGCAACACAAGGGGGCGTCGGAGTGCCGCTACGACCGACTTCTCGGTGCCGGCGTGCTGACCCGGGATGAACTCTGCGACTTTGAGCAGATCGACAGCGACAATCTCCACATGCTCGGGAGCGTTGAAGGGGAAATGCGTTCAGAGCGGGGGCTCGCAGTGCCCCTCGAGGCCTTCGCGGGGCGCAACTTGCTACGCAACGTATTGAAGGACGGCCTCAAACTAGAGTCTCAAACGGGCACCAACCCCTTCCAGCTCGGCTTTATAGGCAGTACTGACACCCACAGCGCCACTGCCGGCGCCGCACAGGAGTCCGGATACGCCGGTCATCTGGGGCGGCGCGACGCACAATATCGCAACGTGCAGGATCACTTCGCCTCCAACCCGGGCGGCTTGGCGGTCGTGTGGGCTGAGGAGAACTCCCGGGACGCCATTTTCGATGCGATCCGTCGCCGTGAGACCTACGCCACCTCAGGCACCCGCCCCCGACTCCGATTCTTCGCGGGCGACTACCCGGAGAATATCTGCGCATCGGCCGACACGCTTACTCTGGCCTACGAAAACGGATCACCTATGGGCGCAAACATCACAACGCAGAGCGCCGCTTCTCCGGACTTCCTGATTGCGGCAAGCCGGGATCCCGGCACGCCCAACGCACCGGGGAACCCCATCGAGCGCATACAGATCATCAAAGGATGGGTCGATGACACAGGTCAGACGCAGGAACAGGTCTTTGACGTGGTGGGCACCCCGACACAGGGCTTGGGCATAGATCCTCTGTCTTGCGCCCCCACTGCTGCCGGTCTCGCTGACGTCTGCACCGTCTGGCGGGACCCGGAATTTATCGCCGCACAGCATGCGTTTTATTACGCTCGCCTCATCGAGACGCCCAGTTGCCGCTGGAGCACCCAGCAATGCCAGGCTGCAGGGGTGAACCCTTTTTCCAGCGACTGCGAAGCACAAAAGGACGAGGCTAATATGCGGGCCCTCAACGCGGGAGCCGTAGGACCCGTCTACGATAATTGCTGTCGTAAAGCAGAGGATGAGCCGTTCTACTCCCCGGTGATTCAGGAGAGGGCCTGGAGTTCCCCTATTTGGTTTGCCGGGCCTCGCTAGCGAGATGTAGAAAGACGGGCACCTCGCCACCCCCGTGGACTTCCAGCGCCGCCCCGGAGATGTAGGCCGCATCATCAGAGCACAACATGAGCACAGAGCGAGCAATATCGGCCGGCTCCGCCATACGCCTCAGCGGCAGCATGTCGGCCACCCTCTTGAAGCCTGCCTCGCCACCGTAATGCTCGTATCCCGCCTCGTTATGCACCAACCCCACGACGACGGCATTGACGCGGATATCGGGCCCCCACTCCATTGCCAGCGACTGGGTTGCACTGACCAAGCCCGCCTTGGCCGCGCCATAAGCAGCGGACCCGGGTGAGGGCCTGATGCCGCTCACCGAGGCGATATTAATGATGACGCCCGGCTGCTCCGCCGCGCTCAATGCCGCGTGGGCTTGCTGAGCGAGCACCAGGGGCGCAACCAAATTCAAGGCGACAATTTTTTCCGTCAGTGAGGGCGTGGCCGTCGCGGCCTCAACGGGCGGACCGCCGCCTGCGTTGTTCACCAGAATATCAAGCCGGCCGTATTGTTCGAGCACTACGTTAATCAGTTGCTGTGACGCGTTATGGTCACGCACATCGGTGCTGACAAAATGTGCCTCACGGCCATCAGCGGCGATCGGTTGTTCAGGCGCGCGACGTCCGCAGGCAATGACGTCCGCGCCCGCCACGAGGAAGTGTTCACAGATCGCCCGGCCAATATGCCCCGCGCCGCCCGTGACCAACACTGTTTTCCTGGAAAAATCCTGCATACCGTTCTCGTCTACCAATAGGGCGCGTGAATCGTGGAAGTGTTATCAACCCGAATGCCCGCACCATTGATGTGCCGCGCGTCATCAGACGCCAGAAAAGCAATCACATCCGCCACCGCCTCGGGCTCACAGGCAAACGAGGCCGCTTGCATGCCCATTTCGCGGCTCATAACCGGCGGCTCTCCCTCAATATTCATCACCATAGGCGTGATAATGCCATCCGGATGCACCGAATTGCAGCGCACCGCTCTGCCTTGCTGCTTGAGATACACCGCCGTGCTCATCGTCAAACTTCGTACCGCCGACTTTGAGGCGGTATAGGCAACGAACTGGGGATAGCCCATCTCCGCGGATGAAGAGCAGACATTGATGATCGCAGCACCGGGGCGGGACATCAGCGGCAGGCAATGTTGGATGCCCAAGAACACAGACTCACAGTTCACCGCCATCACCCGCTGAAACTGTTCAAGCGTTTCCGACTCGATGTTATCGGCGCGCAGGATCGCTGCGTTGTTCACGAGAATATCCAACGCACCGTGCTCGGCAGTGATCTGCTCAACCGTAGCCTGCCACGCAGCCACATCACTTACATCCTGAGCCAGGAACTGAACGCCCAACTCGTCGGCAATCGACCGCCCCCCCGCCGCGTCAAGGTCGGAAATGATGACAGTGGCACCGTCCCGTTTTAGGCGCTGCGCGGTTGCCTGCCCCAGGCCGCCACAGCCCCCCGTGACCAAGGCAATCCGTCCCGCCAACGACTTACTCTCACTCTGCGCTTCTGTCATGCTGTGCCCCTTCCTAATATCCGGAGCCAGTAACCATGTCCCAGTGTATTGTCGATAAACCCAATGACTTGCTCGAAGCCGTCGGACAGACTTTGGGGCCCAGCGAGCCACTGGTGATCACGCAGGAGCGCATCAATCAATTTGCTGAAGCCACCGGCGATGACCAGTGGATCCATGTTGATCAAGAACGCGCGGCCAGCGGTCCGTTTGGACACACAATTGCCCACGGCTACCTGACGCTGTCGCTGGCGGCGTATTTCCTGCCCCAGCTGCTGAGCGTCAAAAATATGTCTATGGGCGTGAACTACGGGACCGAAAAAGTGCGCTTCCCCTCTGCAGTGACCGAGGGTTCCACGCTGCGCGCGAGCGGCGAAATTATCTCCGCAGAGCCCAGTGGCGGAGGCGTCAAGGTCATTGTCCGGATGACGCTCAAGGCAGACGGCGCTGAGCGGCCCGCCTGCGTGGTCGACACGATCAGTCTTTTTTACCCCTGAGTCCGCCAACTGCCTCAAAGCCCGAAAACACGTACTGCATTATCTCGAAGGAACTTTGGCCACACCTCATCTCTGAAAGGCACATGAGGCAGCTCCTCGAAAATACGATCTAGAGACAATCCCATGGGGAAGTAGCCGGCATACATGATCTTGTCGGCGCCACGCGTGTTGGCAAAGTCGATGATCGCCTTGGGGTAATGCCGCGGCGCAAAGGCGCTGGTCATATAATAAAGATTCGGGTACTTGAGCATGAGCTTCCAGGCCAGATCCGTCCAGGGCTCGCCGCCATGACGCATGACCACCTTGAGTTCGGGAAAGAACCAGCAGATCTCATCGAGATGCTCCACCTTTTGAGGCCCCATCGGGATTCGCGGCCCCGGCACGCCGACACAGGGGCAGAAAGGAATACCCATATCAATGCAGGCAACAAAGATGGGGTACCACTTCTTGTCATCTAGCGGCACCTGAGGACAGAGGCCTGAAGGAAACGCAGTGACTGCCTTGAGGTCGAACGATTCCTTGAGTCGTCTAATCTTTCGCACTTCCTCCATCCCGTTATTAGGATTGGCGTCATAGCAGGCGATGAAGCGATCTGGGTAATCCCGCACAGCCTGATTCTGCGTCTCGTATTGATCCTCATCCACGCCAATCATGCCCTTGGCAATGCCGAATTCATCCATCTTGCCAACGGTATAGGCAGCGTAGTCATCATGCTCACCCACTTGGGGGAGATTCTTGAACATGTATTCGGCAGGCATCTGAAACTGCTGCCGACTCTCCTCATCCATTAACAGCGGTTTGATGAAGTCGTAGTAATCAGAGGTGTCGTTATTGGGAATCGCCATCATCAGGTCGATCACTCCAATATCACGCGGCATGGACATCGATCAGTCTCCCGGTAGTGAGCTCATTGCAGAGATCCTTCCTGCTCACGCAGCAATTTCGCCGCGCCGTGCTCAGCAATCATATACGTTGCGGCCATGGTATTACCCGATGTCAGCTTTGGCATCACCGACGCGTCGATCACCGATAGTCCGGACAGACCTCGTAATTTCAGGTCGGGGTCGACGACCGCGTCAGCGTCGGCACCCATCCTGCAGGTACCCACGGGATGATAGCCTGTCGTGCCCTGCAGTCCCGCCATCGCCAGAAGCTCCTCATCTGACTGGGCATCCGGACCGGGTCGGAGCTCTCCCCGGCGATGCGCTCTCATGGGCTCGCTATCATAGATTCGACGCAACGTGCGGATGCCGGCCAGCAGCACCTGTTTATCGTGCTCTGTGCTCAGATAATTGGCTGTAATCTCGGGTTCCGCGGCGACATCTGCATCCGTAATCAGCACGCTACCGCGACTGGTCGGGTGCATGGGATAGGTAATCGCGGTGACACCGGGCACCGGGTCCATCACCGACTTACCGCTCACCTCATCGTGGATGCCGGAAGCTGGGGTAAAATGCACCTGAACATCGGGTCTCCCAGGCTCGCCAACACCCGACTCATGAAATACGAATACATCGGCGGAAGGCATGGCCAGCAAGCCCTCTCGACGGCGCAGGTAGCGCCATAACTGGGCGGGCAATTTCGATGGCTGCACCTCTGCCCAGACGGTCCCCGCCGCCTCGGTCTCAGTCGCTACCAGCGTGCCAAAATGATCCTGCAGATTCAGGCCCACAGCAGGCCTATCCAAAATCGGCTCGACACCCCGTCGTGCCAAGGAAGCGCCGTCACCGATACCTGTGCGCTGCAAAATCAGAGGAGAGCCCACCGCCCCCGCAGCGAGAATGACGTGTTTGCCACTGACCTGCGCGCGATGCCCTCGCGCGTCCTGCCAGATCACCCCGGTGACTCTCTCGTCATCGACCGCCAGTCGATCTACCAGCGCGCCTGTCACGACCGTCAGATTTTTCCGCCGCGAGGCGGTATTGAGAAAAGCGACCTTGGCACTCTGACGCCAACCCCGAAAGACGCTCTGGTGGTAATACCCCGCTCCCAGTGACTCACCCGTGAGATAGCTATCGTTGCGAGGAATACCTGTCGATTCGCAGGCAGCGATGAAGCGTTCTCCCCACAGAGAGGGTTTGGCCTGCTGCAACTGAAGCTGGCCCGCCACCCTCGTCCCGCTGTGATTTTCAAATCGCTCGAAAAAGGGCGCGACACTCTGCCAATCCCACCCGTCGGCACCCGCGTTGGCCCATTCGTCAAAATCTCTTGGCTGGCCGCGCACGTAAATCATGCCGTTGATCGCCGTGCTACCGCCAAGCACCCGACCCCGCGGCCAACGCACCCGTCGATTATGGGCCTCGCCCTCGGGTGAGGTTTTAAACCCCCAGTTAAACGCCCTGCCATAGGCCACCGATATCCAGCCAACCGGGAGGCCCAAAGCCAAACTGCGTCCACTGGGACCCGCCTCCATCAGCAGTACCCGAGCGCGCCCTGAAGCGGTCAAACGATCAGCGAGCAAAGCGCCGGCGGCGCCGGCGCCCACAATGATGTAGTCCCAATCCCCCTTCATCGCGTGCGAATCGAGGGATCGGCCATACCCGCTCGCATCGTCTCGAGAAATTTTTCCAGAGGCGCGGGCTCCGCGACCTGAGGTAAGTCTTCGCCGGGCGGTTGATCCCAAAATGCCTGCCAAGACGGAAACAGCGAGTGAAACTCACCGTCGTAATGATCGCGATCGGGCCAACGCATTTTGTGGTCTCCAACCGGCGGCTTGTTGAGATCGGTGGCATACCAATAGCAAGGCAAGCGACGGTGAAACAACCAGCGCCCGTCTTGTCGAATGTAATGATCCCAATAAAGCATCTGCATGATCACCCATTCGCAGCCGCCATCGGCTGTGGGGGTCTCGTGCTCATTCTTGGAATACACCAACCCCACCGCCCGGTCTGGCGATTCAAACTCAATAATGTGATTGCCAATGTGATGAGAAGTGCCGGTGAACTGCTGACGCAACGTGTCGTCCATCCACTGTTTGAAGTGCGCGCGTCCCACCTTGTCGCGACCCACCCGAACATCCTCGGGGAAGAGATTCACCAATGCATCGAGGTCGCGCATATCGAGGGCCAATGAGTACTTGGCCGCAAGCTGTCGAATAGCATCGAGTGATTCGAGCCGATCGATTCTTGCCGATATATCGCTGCCATCACTCATGTCCTGTCTCCTGTTTGTGCTGCAGCGCGACCCGCTTGTCGCCCCGAGAATGTCGCATCTCCAACCGAACTGCCAGAGGCGTAGCCATCACCCCTGCGCGGCACGCCACACGCAGTCCGTCCTGCCGCATAGAGTCCGGCTATCGGGCACCCTGTCTCATTCAAGACCGCACCTTCAACCGTAGTGTCCACACCGCCCAACGTGAAGTATGGGAAAAACGCGCCGCGGCCTGGCGTGCAATCCAGTGCCACCAACGGTGCGGCAAGCGGCTTTAGCCAGTCCGGGTGCTTGTGGCACTGGGGGTCCTCCCCCTGAGCCGCGCTCGCATTGAATGCCGTAATCGTGGTTTCCAATGCGTGTTCGGGTAACCCGAGCTCGGCACACAGTTCTTCTATCGTCTCGCCCGTTGCGGCGATCGGCGCCCCCAAGTACGACACCGTCTCGTAATCCCCATAGTCCTCAACCGATACCACGAGGTACACGGGCCACGGCTGATCGAGTATCAGGGTGCCCACCCGACCGTGGTAGACGTCTTCGTTAATAAACCGCTGCCCGTTGCCGTCGACCAAGATGCCGAAGGTCAGCGAGGCGGGCGGGTAAAACGGCAGACTCACAAAACCTTCGTCCATGTTGATCAGACGCGCGCCCAGCGCCGCAGCCATTTGGATGCCAGCGCCCGTATCGTTGGGGTTGCCGATCGGGATGGTCGCTCTCTGCAGTTTTGGGGCGTACTTATTGAGCATGTCCGAATTCATGACAAATCCGCCCGCGCAGAGCACCACGCCCCGCTCCGCCCGGTAATACCGCTCCTCGCCGTCCTGTCGCACCACGACACCACAGACCGCCAGTGCGTCGCCACCACCCTCTACAATGAGCCGCAAGGCGCGAGATTCCAGCGCCACCGAGACACCCCGTTCCCGGACGGCGGCTTCAAACAGCTGCATCAACAGTGGGCCGCCGTTATCCCCCTCCACCTCGAGGTTATGACCGCGTGGCGCGGGTGCAAACTGATCGCGGTATGGCCAGGCTTTTTCGCTGCCGGTGTACAGCAGGCAATCATCGGTCAACGCCATCATTGCGCGGTGAGGATATTCCGAATGTTTGAATGGCACGCCCAATGACTCGAGCCACTCCAGATGACCCGCACCGCCCTCGGCGTAGGCGCGCACCTTCGCGGGGTCAGCCTGCGGGCTATTGGCCGCCATCAAATAACCGTACGTTGCTTCTACGCTATCGTCATAGCCCACAGCACGCTGCACGCTGGTACCGCCACCGAGGTATAGCTCGGCTGAACTGAGTGCAGTCGATCCACCGGCGCCCGATGCGGCATCAAAAATAATCACACTGGCACCGCTGTCTGCGGCTTCAATCGCGGCACAGGCGCCAGCGCCGCCAAAGCCCACGACCAAGACATCTGCGGCACCATCCCACGCCGAGACTTGATCTGCTTGTAGCGGTTTGAAGTCCATGCACTGCACCGGCTGTAGACAGCGGCAGCGGCCGCTGAAATCGCTGTTGTTATTCGTGTTGGAATAAAACTGTAGGCAGCATCGAAGCCACTTGCAGCCCTCGTTTGGACGATAGCACGTAGTCCTTACGGGGGCTGAATGGGCGCATCAGGTAATCGACAATAATGCTCGAATTCATCGCGCCCCGTGTCGCACCGATTAAGGAGTAACCCATGACCTGGTATACCGGTGACCCCCTCTACGACACCCTACTGGTCGTTGGCTTTGCCTATGCAGCGCTGGTGTTGGTCGGCAGCCTCTTCGGCACCGCGGCCTACGGCGGCCGATTCGGCGGCGGTAAGCGCGCCAAGGGTCTGAAGCTGGGTGCCAAACAGGGCTGGGTATTGATGGAGCTGCCCGGACTGGTCGTGTTCCCCGTGGTGTTCTTTATGGGCAGCAACGCCGATCAGGCAGTACCGCTTTTCTTCCTTGCGATCTGGATGATGCACTACACCAATCGCGCGTTGATCACCCCGCTACTCATGCGGGTTCAGCCGGGTTCGCAGGCGAGCTTTTCGTTCGGTGTGGTCATTGCTGGCTGGGTAACGTTGTTTCTGCACGGCTACTTCAACGCCGCGTATCTGACTGAGCTGGGAACTCAATATACCTACGACTGGTTTACTGATCCCCGATTCCGCATCGGCTTTGCTATCTACATTGTTGGCTTTGTGCTCAACATCCACTCGGATCGTATCCTGCGCAATCTCCGCTCCCCGAACCCAAGCCCTGACGAGCCGCGTTATAAAATCCCCTATGGCGGCGGCTTCCGCTTTGTCAGTTGCCCGCAGTATCTGGGAGAGATTCTCTCTTTTACCGGCTTCGCCATCATGGCGTGGAATCTGGGCGCCGTATTTGTATTGGCTATGACCGCGGGGAACCTCATCCCCCGCGCGATTTATACCCACCGCTGGTTCCACAAAAACTTTGAGGACTACCCCGCCGAGCGCAAAGCGATCATCCCGGGTATTCTCTGACACTGCGTTGATTGAGGAGGCTGCGATGGAGCTGTCACTGAAAGGCAAAAAAATACTGATCACCGGTGCAGGCGCCGGCATCGGTCTGGCCTGTGCAGAGGCGTTTGTGACTGCCGGGGCGGATGTGGCCATCTGCGACGTTGAACAGGCACGACTGGATGAAGCACTGGCAGCGCTGACCGCCATCGGCGGAAACCACTACGGACAGCTCTGTGATGTGGCCAGCGCCGATGCCGTAGCGGACTTCTTCGCCAACAGCGTGAGAGCGCTGGGGTCATTGGATGTTGTGCTCAACAATGCTGGCGTCGGGTCACCGCTGGCGCCGCTTGAAGAAACCGACGAGGCCGACTACGACCGGCTGATGGGTATCAATCTCAAGGGGGTTTGGCTCTGCATGCGCGAGAGTCTAAAGATCATGTCTCCCGTGGGCTCCGGGCACATCATCAACATGGCCTCGGCACTGAGCAAAACCACATTCCCCGGTGCGGGGCTGTATGTGGCCTCAAAGTACGCAGTGGGCGGTCTGACCCGCAACACGGCGGTCGAGTATGGCGAGTCTGGCATTCGCATTAACGCGATCTGCCCTGGCTTTATTGAAACGCCGCTGCTGAGGGAGTCCATTCCGGAGGAAGATCGCGCGCACCTCGCAAGCCGTCATCCTATGAATCGCCTCGGCACACCAGAAGACGTCGCCAAAGCCGCCCTGTGGCTGGCGAGCGATGCCTCGAGTTTCGTGACCGGCATGCTGTTCTC
>Ga0181576_10004268_pt1 | contig 10373 bp, 8 predicted proteins | sample 101ome_22_FD_132464 | JGI IMG/M metagenome (GOLD analysis project Ga0181576, IMG submission 132464) | Coastal salt marsh microbial communities from the Groves Creek Marsh, Skidaway Island, Georgia - 101412BT metaG (megahit assembly) | ecosystem: Environmental > Aquatic > Marine > Intertidal zone...
ACGTTCAGCACTTACAGAAAGTGGGTAGGTATTATTTTTTAATACATTCCCATAAATTAGATACTTCACCACTTTGTTGTAAAAGGTTTGAACAGCATCGATAGATACGTAGTTGTGCGCCCCTAAAGCAAGTGCTTTTTCTTTAATATCAGCAATTTCCTCTTTTGAAAATCCCCCGGTGTTAACCGATACAGCATGTACTTCAAAGCCTTCATTAGATAAACTTTTAGCACAATAGGAGGTGTCTAATCCTCCGCTGTATGCAATGACTAACTTTTTCATTTTTTATTCTTTTTCGTAGTTAGAAATAATTTCTGTTTAATAGTTTTCAATCGTTGAAAAGCCTTTGGATTAAAGACTTTTTTGATAGTACTTTTGTTGAGTTCAGGATCGTAAAGCATTCCAGTACACAAACACATCTTATGATCTGTTCTGTTTAACACATCAAAATTTTTACAGGTTTTACAGCCATTCCAAAATTGAGGATCATCCGTAAGCTCAGAGAATGTTACTGGTTTGTAACCGAGTTCATAATTGATTTTCATGACCGGTAATCCAGTGGTGATTCCAAATAATTTAGCAGTTGGAAATTTTTTTCTAGAAAGATCAAAAGCTGCCCTTTTAATTTTTTTAGCTAATCCTATTCCTCTAAAATCAGGATGCACAATTAGTCCTGAATTGGCAACAAATTTTTCATGCCCCCAAACTTCGATATAGCAAAAACCTGCAAATTGATCACCTTCCAAAGCAATAATGGCATTTTCATTTTCCATCTTCTTTTGAATATACTCTGGTGTTCTTTTTGCAATACCGGTTCCTCTGACCTTAGCAGATTCAGCTATCGTATCACAAATGATAGGGGCGTATTTAAAATGCGATTTATTAGCACGTACAATTTTCATTGTAGTCACTTGGTATTAAATTGATAATGATTTGATGAGGTTCTGTAGAGCGGAAATGGACACACCTAATTCCATAGATAATTGAGCACCCTTACGGGCGGCGACGTCTTGGAAAGCGAATTGAGCTATGTAATCCTGTGTTATTCATCGAGACAAATATAGTCTTTTCCTATAAACAGGGATGCTCTGTGGTATTTTTTTAACAAAAATGAAGGTAAGGGTATCAAAAAATACAAAACCATAAAATAATAAGCCAACTACTATCGAATAGTTATTCGATAATGGAAAGAGGAAAGCTTACCGATAGATCAGTAGCTCCTCCTGCTGTTGAAGGATTTCCATCATTGGGTTTGTTAGGTAAATGTCTTAGGATAAATTGTAATTGACCAGTTGAAGTAGTTGAAGTACGTAAGGTAAATTCAGTGCCTAGGTAGTATCCATTATTATCGAGATCAGTTGATTCTATAACTACATCTAAACCATTTACGACATAGAACACCTGATGATCATTGGATTCCTCTTTTACTTCAAGAGTGATATCCTCTGCGGGATCTTCTGTTTCATTTAAAAATTTTAATGTTCCTGTGTAGTTGGTATTGGCTTTTAGGTCTTCAAGTTGATATTCGCCTGTATTTGGTCCATCTCCATCTAAATCAGCGTACCGGAGTTCAAGGCTTTCAGTAGCACTATTCAATGTTACAACAAGAGTGGTAATAAGTTCTTCTTCGTTGATTAGTTCTGGTGTTTCAAGACTTTTAACACATGAATTAAACAGGAACAAAGAAAGTGTCGAAAATAAAAAAAATAAATTTTTCATACGGTAACTTATATAATTTTAATAGGTGATTTTATATTGAACAGTAATGTTTCTTCCAAGTTCATCGGCATAATAGCGCATGGCATTTAAATAGTTTCTATAGGGGGTATTCATAAGGTTAGCAACCCGTATTGAAATCCCTGAATTTTTACTAATAGTCCAATTGGCAAAGAGTCCTATTAGGTGGTATGCTTTTGGAGGACTACTAATGTCAATAAGTTGATAGGAGTCAGTAGCAGGCAAATAGAGCTCAAAATTATAATCAGGATAGCGCTTTTGTTGTGCGACACTTGTTGAATGAATTCCAATGCGATTACCTTTGCTATCTGTTATGGAAAGCTCATTGTTTACCTGTAGGGGAGGCATCCCTATTAGCGGTTGATGTTCATCAACTGCGTTGCCATGCACCCAAGAAAATTGTGAGTTGTATTCCAAATCGCCACCTATTTTTTGATTAAAATCGACGTCTAGGCCATAGAGTAGTGCGTTGGTTTGTTCGTAGTTCCATTTTTGAAAGAATCCTCTGATGGTTTGAGTAACGTCAAAGGGCCTGAGGTATATGAAGTTTTCGATGGAATTGTAAAAGGGCTGAACTGATACGGTTGTCCTATCGGAATGATGTTCGATGGCTACCGATAGTTTATTGGAAGCTTCTTGTTGAAAGCTAAGGTTTCCAAGCTCAATTCTTGAAGCTGAGTGGTGTAATCCTTCACTGAAGAGTTCTGAAGGGTTTGGAGCGCGCTTTGCATGGGTTACATTTATCGCAAAATTAGTGTGAGTCCCTAGGTGTGAGTGATAACCAATAGTTGCGGTTAGTGATGGATAGGACAGCTGAGGATAGGTTAAGACCTGGTTTTCATTTTCAGAGATGACAAATTCACTAAAACGTTCCTCATAGCCTCGTTCTTCCCAAAGTGATTTTTGGTAAAATTTATAAGCCTTTAAATCGATATAATCATAACGAACTCCAAGTTCTATACCAGCTTTGTTTTTCAACTCATAATCGATTACTCCATATACTCCCGCCTGTAATTTAACATAATCAGGGATCAATCGTTTGACCCCTGTTTCTGGATTGGAATAATTGAATTGATATTTTCCTAAAAGCCCTGTTTTTAATTGTAGTCCATTGGAACGAAATGAATGGTAATCTAAATTAAGTGATTCAGTAAGTAACTCAATATCAAGTGCAGCTGTATTTTTTTTTGCGCCAATTCTTAAATCATACTCCAATCGATGATTGTTTTGATAGTCAAACTGCAACAGGAGTTTTCCCTTATCTTTAATGATCGAATAGGCGTTGAGTTTATACAGTAGATGGCTTACTTCTTGCCTAGGAGCATTGATTTCATAGGAGAAGTCTTCCATAACGGAGGGACTTGTAGCAGTTAAGGCCCGATAGAGATCCGAGGCATCTCCGATATGGGAAGCCGCTAAAATACCGATCGTTGAATTGACATAGGAGAAATAGGAAGCGATTCCTTTCTTTGTTGTTTTTTTAGCGATATAGGCAGAAAAGTTTTGATGTTTAGTTGCGCTATTGGTCAAATTATAGTTGGGGGTATGCGCATCTCCTTGTTTTTGGTAAGAAGATTGCAATTTAGCTTGAAGACCATTTCTCTTACTAAGCACCAAAGAGGAAGTAAGAAAAGCTGCTCTTGAGTTGGATTGGCTTCCAAGTATGGAGCTTCCATAGATGGTATCTTTAAAAGTTATCTTTTCAGGTGCTGTTACGATAATTCCTCCAATCGCATCCCCGGAGTATTGTAAGGCATTAGCTCCTTTGACTACCGTGATATTAGAAATAGCATTGACATCCATAGTTGGAGCGTGTTCGGACCCCCATTCTTGATCTTCCATGCGTACTCCATTATTGATGATCATCACTCGAGAGGAATGTAATCCATTTATGATGGGTTTGCTGATCGAATTTCCGGTATTTAAGCTACTTACCCCACTAATTTTTGATAAAATATCTGCGAGTTGAAGTGAGCTGTTTTGTTGGATGATATCAGTATCGATAGTTTTTTCAACTCCTGCATCTGAGATGGCAATATAGGATTTACTAGCAACGGTAACTTCATCGAGTTCTTGGATATGATGTTCTAAAGGAAGGATTAAATCAGACATATTTTCTTGGAGCTCAATGACAACTTCTTTAGCGATACAACCTATATGTTCTATATACAGATGATAAGTCCCGGGACAGAGTTGTTTGAAATTAAAGCCTCCTTTTTGATCACTAAAACAACTCTCATTGCGTTCTAATAAGGTTATAATACCTCCTTCCAGAGCATTGTCATCATGAAGATCGATTAGGGTTCCGCTCAATTGAAGATGACAATCCTGTCCTTGTGCTTGAGAAATGCCCAAGAGAAACACAAAAAAGAAAACGAGTGAATTATAAATGCGCTTCATGATTAATTTGAGTAAAAATACCACAATTAAACAAAAAATCATTAGTATTTTTAGGTTGATAATCTTATTAAACAAAAATCATGCCCAGATTATATCATGTTATTTTTAGTATATTGTTTTTTGTCTTCACTTGCTTTTCTTTTGGTCAATTGAAACGTGTTGAACCTCCTTTTTGGTGGGAGGACATGAAGCATTCTGAGATTCAACTAGTTTTGTATGGAGATCAAATTGGAACTGCGGAACTCTATATCGATGGTGAGCAACAAACCGACCTAATTAGGACCCAAAACAACAACTATTTGTTCTTTAATTGGCAGACTAAAGGGTGGAGTGCTGGAACCTATAAATTGGAGCTCAAAAAAGGTAAAAAACAAATTGCGAGCTATACCTATGAGTTAAAAAAGAGAAGAGATCACAGTGCACAACGTCAAGGATTTAATTCTAGTGATGCGGTCTATCTAATAATGCCCGATCGCTTTGCGAATAGTGATACAAAAAATGATTCAACAACGGATACTTATGAGAAGGCAGATGTAGAAAATCCATGGGGTCGACAAGGAGGTGATCTTCAAGGAATCATTCAGCATTTGGATTATATTCAAGAATTAGGAATGACAGCACTGTGGAGTACTCCTTTATTAGAAGATAATGATAAGCAAGGATCTTATCACGGTTATGCCTGTAGTGATACCTACCATATAGACTCTCGATTTGGTGGAAATGAGGCCTATTTACAGCTTAGTGATGCCTTGCATGTACGAGGAATGAAGCTTATTAAGGATTATGTAACCAATCATTGGAGTTTGGAACACTATATGATTAAAGACCTACCTTCAAAAGATTGGATACATTATTTTGAAGGGGAGAATGGTTATGCACAGACCAATTACCGTTTGAGCACTGTTTATGATCCTAACGCTTCAAAACTAGACAGGGAATTAGCTGAAAAGGGCTGGTTCGTGCCTTCGATGCCTGATTTGAATCAGTCAAACCCAATGGTGTTGAAGTATTTGATCGATAATGCTATTTGGTGGATTGAATATGCTGATTTAGATGGTTATCGTGTTGATACGTATCCGTATAACGAAAAACAGGGAATCACAGAGTGGACCAAGACCATAATGGAAGAATATCCTAATTTTAATATTGTAGGGGAGTCTTGGTATCACGATACCGCATCAATTGCGTATTGGCAAAAGGATTCCAAATTAGCAGAGATTCAAAACTTCAATTCTGAACTCCCTTCCGTGATGGATTTTGTATTTTTTGAAACCCTTCAACGTATGTTGACGTATCAACCTTCTTGGGATAAAGGAATCATTGAGCTCTACAATGGATTTGCAATGGATTTTCTATATCCTGCTATCGATAATGTGATGGTTTTTGCAGAGAACCACGACACCAATCGTTTTAATGAAAAAAATAGTACCCTTGGAGATTTTAAAATAGCGATGACCCTTTTGGCTACCATCAGAGGAATTCCTCAGCTGTATTATGGATCTGAAATAGGAATGAAAGGGGATAAAGGAAAAGGAGATGCGGACCTAAGAAAGAATATGTTGGGGGGGTGGCCAGGGGACACGAGATCGGTATTTGAAAAAGAGGAGCGTACGCAACGAGAGCAGGCCTATTTTGATGTGGTGAAAACCTTATTTCAATATAGAAAAAACAGTGAAGTAATTCACCATGGAAAGACCATTCAGTTCGTGCCAATAGAAGAGGTCTATGTCTATTTTAGGGTCTTACAAGACACGGCACTTATGGTGGTGATTAATGCCTCAAAAGAAGACAAACAAGTCGATTTAAGGAGGTTTAATGAAGTCTTAAAGGCCTACTCAAAAGGAACAGAATTGTTTTCAACTCAAAAGCTGTCACGGGAACACCTCTTGAGCATCCCTGCTAGAGATGCTCAAGTGATTGAATGGAATTAAATTTTTCCTTCTTTGAATTGTTTAGCGGCATACTGTGCCGCTCGTGCTGATAACGCCATAAAAGTCAATGAAGGATTTTGAGTAGAAGTCGAGGTCATACAGGCGCCATCGGTTACAAATACATTTTTACACAAGTGCAGTTGATTATAGTTGTTTAGTAATGAAGTTTTGGGGTCATTTCCCATTCGTACTCCTCCCATTTCATGAATGTCATTTCCGGGGTTTCTACCATTATCATGTGTTTTGATGTTGGTGAATCCTGCCTTTTGATACATATTAGTCATCTCTGAAAAGAAATCTTGTATCATCTTTTCATCATTATCATCGTAATCAATATCTATATGTAGTAGTGGTATTCCCCATTTGTCAACGTTCTTATCGTCTAAGTAAACACGATTAGACGCCTTGGGAATGGTTTCCCCCATCATATGGGATCCTACCCTCCATATTCCGGTTTCATGACTAGAACGTAAGTTGTTTAATAGTTCATCTCCAATACCTTCTGAACTTGTTTCTCTCATGGGTTATGCACTAAAACCTGCAGCATACCCCCTTAAGAAATCAGTCTCTTGTTTGTAGACATTTCTAAATCGTGGAATGTAATGTGACGTGGGTTTCTTTCCTTCGGTAGTTTTGTTATTGAACCCATCAAATTCTGCACTAATAGTCGCTCTGTAATTATGGAAAGCGACATAGGTTCCTAGGAGTCCATTGTCATTACCTAAGCCATTTGGAAAACGTTTTGATTTAGAATTTAGTAGGATTAGATTGGTGTTTAATGTAGCAGCTGTGACTAAGATAATAGCCGCATAATAATCAATTTGTGCTAAGGTATTATCGTCTATAATTCGAACTCCAACCGCCTTATTTAGGTGTTCATCAAAAAATATCGAATGCACAACGGAATGAGCTCTTAGGGTAAGGTTTCCAGTTTTTTGAGCAGCAGGTACCACGGTTGAATTGGAATTGAAATAACCTCCAAATGGACATCCTCTTTGACAGACGATTCTACTCATACAGCGTCCCCTTCCTTGGGCTATATATTCGGGTTTACTCTCACTAAGATGAGCACATCTACCGTAAATCACATGACGATCTTCATAATGTTTCTGCACCACTTTGGAGAAGTAATCTTCTACACAATTGGTTTCAAAAGGTTTTAGAAATTCTCCATCAGGAAGGGTATCAACTCCATCTTTTGATCCACTAACTCCGATAAATTGTTCCACTTGGCTGTAGTAGGGAGCTATGTCTTTATATCGAATTGGCCAATCGATAGCAAATCCATCACGAACAGGTCCTTCAAAGTCAAAATCACTCCACCGTTGAACCTGTCTAGCCCACATGATTGATTTTCCACCTACTTGATATCCTCTGAGCCAATCAAAGGGTTTGTCTTGAATATAGGGGTGTTCATCATCTTTGACAAAAAAGTGTTTAGCATCTTCTCTAAAAGCATAACAGCGACTAGCTATCGGGTTGTCTTTTCGCTCTTTTGCAGTGAGTCTTCCCCGATGTTCAAATTCCCAAGGTCTTAGATGAGTTGTGGGATAATCTTTAATATGTTCAACCGTTCGTCCTCGTTCCAACAAAAGGGTTTTTAAGCCTGCCTCACAGAGCTCTTTACTGGCCCATCCTCCTGACATTCCAGCTCCTATGACAATAGCGTCGAATTTTTTCTGCTCTTGACTCATCCCTCCGTTCTGTTTTTACATCCAACGTATCTCCCTGGAATAAATTCGTAATTTAAATACTGCGTCATATAGTTTTCAGTCGATCTAAAATGAATAAGGCTAATCGTTTTAAGTTGCTTTAAAAAGAGTGCACCTGTTGATAAACCGCGAAGTCCATCTTCGATTAGTCGTTGTTGTTCTTCCTCTTGAAGGGCTGAAAATGAACCTGTATAGGTATGTTTAAATTCCTCTAGTCCCGCTTTAAAAGTTGTTAATTCCTCCTCCGTGAGCATCTCATTCAACCAGGAAAGCACAAATAGTTCTCTACTTTCTCGGGTTGGAAAATTGATTGGATCTTCTGCAATTATCCGTAATGAAATATAAACAACTAAGTTTCGGTCATTGTTATTTAGGCCAATTCTGGAATAGGCCAAGTCAGGAAGGGGACTACAATAGCTTAAAGCAAGTGTACCAGAGGCGGCCCAGGTCATCGACTTGATGGCAGTTCTTCTGTTCATGAGTATAAGAGGGTATTTTAGGTTGTTGTTAAGACCTAAATATAAATATTTTAGTGCTTAGTACCTCTACCTAGAAGCAGTTTAATTTTTTCAATTTCATTCCTAATTCCTTTTGGGAATGTTGATTTGATGAGGTTGAAATAAATAATGCTATTTACGACCGTTGCACCAATCATTATGTTTTTAGAAAATTCAAAATAATTAAGTTTAATAATGATTTAGCAACTAGTAGCGATAATAAAAATGAGGTATTTCATAGGTTAAAAATAAGAAACCTATAACATATATAGAAGCTGTTATTTTTTTATATTGTTAAAAAAATATTTTATGGATGGCTTCAATTATTTGCTGAGTTCTATCTTACCGTATACCGAATGGGTGATGCTCTTTTTAGTTGTTGGTGGTGGACTTTTTCTGAGTTTTTATTCCAAAGGAGTCCCCTTTAGATATTTTGGGCATGCCATTGCGATTACAGCAGGTAGGTATGATGACGAAAAGGATCCAGGAGAAGTAAGTCATTTTAAGGCGCTTTCTTCTGCAGTTGCAGCTACCGTAGGAATGGGAAATATTGCAGGAGTAGCAATTGCTATTTATCTTGGAGGACCTGGAGTGGTATTTTGGATATGGATGACGGCGTTACTTGGTATGGGAATTAAATATTATTCCTGTAGTTTATCCATTATGTTTAGAGGAACTGATAGTTCGGGGGCACTTCAAGGAGGTCCTATGTATTATATGCTAGCGGGATTAGGTAAAAAAGCAAAACCTTTGGCGATATTCTTCGCTATCGCTGGACTCTTTGGGGCATTGCCTGCTTTTACAACCAATCAATTTACTCAGACGTTAATGGATGTCATAGTGCCTCAAGAGACCATTTTTGTAGCCTCAGTGTTTCAATGGAAACTCATTATAGGGTTGGTTTTATCAGCATTGACTTCCCTAGTTATTTTTGGAGGACTTAAAAAAATAGCAACAGTAGCTGCTACTATGGTCCCCTTTATGGTGGTCTTGTATTTTGTGTCGGTGCTTTTGATCATGTTTTTTAATTTTAGCGCTATTCCAGATGCTTTTGCTTTGATTTTTAAAGAGGCCTTTCATTTAAAAACAGCAGCACAAGGTGGTTTATGGGGTTTAGTGATCATTGGTATTAGAAGGGCTGTATTTTCGAATGAAGCTGGCGTTGGCTTAGCGCCAATGTTTCATGGTCAATCCAAGACCAAAGAGCCTACTCAAGAGGGACTCGTGGCCATGTTAGGACCTTTTATCGATACGATAGTGGTGTGTTCCCTTACGGCACTGACCATTATTGTTTCAGGAGCATATCTAGAGGTACAAGATAACGGAATCATCATGACTTTAGTCGCTTTCGAAAAATCCCTTTTTGGGTATGGAGATGTCCTATTGATGATCATCGTATCGGCCTTTGCGTTATCTTCATTATTTACTTACGCCTATTATGGCACCAAATGTCTTAACTTCTTAATTGGAACAAAGAAAGGTACCTATTACAACTATATTTACGTCTTTAGTATTACCTTTGCAGCAGTGGCATCCGTAGAGGTAGTTATAAATATGATCGACCTCTCTTTTGCTCTTATGGTAATCCCTAATATGATTGCGATTTTTATACTCGCACCTAAGGTCAATCAAGCGGCCACAGCATATTTCAATACTAGAAAAAGATCATGAGTACACATAAAGCAGGTTATGTCAATATTGTAGGAAACCCCAATGTAGGTAAGTCTACGCTTATGAATGCCTTTATGGGAGAGAAATTTTCCATTATCACGAATAAGGCACAAACGACTAGACATCGCATCTTAGGAATTCTAAGTGGCGATGATTATCAGATGATTTTATCGGATACTCCTGGTATTATCAAGCCAGCGTATGAGCTTCAAAATGCGATGATGGATTTTGTTAAATCCTCATTTGAAGATGCTGATGTGCTTATTTATATGGTTGAATTAGGCGAGCAGGCCTTAAAAGACGAGTCTTTTTTTCAAAAAATTACCTCAGCTAAGATACCGGTATTGTTACTCTTAAATAAGATTGATAAAGCGGAACAAGATTTTTTAGAAACTCAAGTACACTACTGGCAAGAACAACTGCCT
>Ga0181576_10004274_pt1 | contig 10368 bp, 10 predicted proteins | sample 101ome_22_FD_132464 | JGI IMG/M metagenome (GOLD analysis project Ga0181576, IMG submission 132464) | Coastal salt marsh microbial communities from the Groves Creek Marsh, Skidaway Island, Georgia - 101412BT metaG (megahit assembly) | ecosystem: Environmental > Aquatic > Marine > Intertidal...
GGAAGGGCAATAGACGCTAGATTACATACCGCAACCTCATCCGGCGAAGTGTATTCTAAGATTTCCGTACACAAGTTTGAGGAACGGATCGTTCCAAGATTCTGCTGGTTTGATTTCAAGTTTGCAGCATCCTTGTAGAGCATGTATGGCGTTCCAGTTTCAATCTGGCTTTCCATGATTTTCGCCCATACTTCACGAGCTTTCACTGTACGGCGACCTTTTCCTTCACTTTCGTATTTGGTGTAGAGATCTACAAACTCTTGACCGTGACAATCGAACAAACCTGGACATTCGTTTGGACACATAAGCGTCCACTCTTCATTCTTCTCAACGCGCTCCATGAAAAGATCTGGAATCCACATTGCGTAGAATAAATCGCGTGCACGCATTTCCTCTTTACCGTGGTTCTTCTTCAAATCCAAGAACTCGTAAATATCTGCGTGCCATGGTTCTACATAAATGGCAAATGAACCTTTACGCTTACCGCCACCTTGATCTACATAACGAGCCGTATCGTTGTAAACGCGAAGCATTGGAACAATACCGTTAGAAGTACCGTTGGTTCCACCAATGTATGATCCCGTAGCACGAATATTGTGAATGCTTAATCCAATACCACCGGCACTCTGCGAGATCTTGGCTGTTTGCTTCAAGGTGTCGTAGATACCGTCTATGCTGTCTTCCTTCATTGTCAAAAGGAAACAAGAGCTCATTTGAGGTTTAGGCGTACCGGCATTAAACAACGTAGGTGTTGCATGCGTCATGTACTTCTTGCTCATTAACTCATACGTCTCTAGAGCACCTTCAAGATCGTCTTTATGAATACCGATACTCACACGCATGAGCATGTGCTGAGGACGCTCAACAATCTTTCCGTGCATACGAAGCAAGTAAGAGCGCTCGAGCGTTTTGAACCCAAAGTAGTCGTAAGAGAAATCGCGGTCGTAAATCAATTGCGAATCCAAGTATTCCGCATTCGCTTGAATGATTTCGTATACATCGTCGGCAATCAATGGTGCTTTTTTGCCCGTTTCCGGGTTGATGTATTCGTACAGATCTGTAACAGTCTCCGAAAAGCTCTTCTTGGTACTCTTGTGCAAGTTGCTCACGGCAATTCTTGCTGCAAGATTCGCGTAGTCCGGATGTTTGATGGTCATTGACGCAGCAGTTTCTGCAGCCAAATTATCTAACTCAGAGGTGGTTACGCCGTCATAAACGCCGTCCACTACACGCTTCGCTACTGCTACTGGATCAACATATTCGCTCAATCCGTAACATAGTTTCTCAATACGTGCAGTAATCTTATCAAACTTTACCGCCTCCTTTCTTCCGTCTCTTTTCAGTACGCGCATCATAGCTTATTCTCTTGGGTGTGTTCTTGTCTTGTTTTTCGTTTAGAAGCTCATTTCGCCACCAAACGCATTGTCGAAGTTGTGATCTTCTTGGCTTTCCCCAACTCCTGCTTTCTTGTATTCTGAAACACGTTTCTCGAAGAAATTTGTTTTCCCTTCTAATGAAATCATGTCCATAAAGTCAAATGGATTTGCAGTACCGTACACCTTTGGACAGTGCAATGTCTCAAGCAAGTGGTCGGTAACGAATTCAAGGTATTCTGACATCAATTTTGCATTCATTCCAATCAAGTTCACCGGTAATGATTCCGTGATAAACTCACGCTCAATATCCAATGCCTCGGTGATGATCTGGGTGATACGCTCTACAGGCACCTTGTTCACCAAGTGGTTGTTGTGCAAGTGACAAGCGAAATCGCGATGCAGACCTTCGTCACGAGAAATAAACTCGTTAGAAGTTGCCAAACCTGGTAACAAGCCTCTTTTCTTCATCCAGAAGATTGAACAAAATGCTCCTGAGAAGAAAATACCCTCTACCGCCGCGAAAGCAATCAAACGCTCTGCGAATGATTCAGATTCAATCCAACGCAATGCCCAATCTGCCTTTTTCTTTATGGCAGGAAAGCGCTCGATAGCATTAAACAATTCGTCTTTCTCAGCATCGTTGTCCACAAGTGTGTCAATGAGTAGCGAGTACATCTCACTGTGGATGTTTTCCATCATGATCTGGAAACCGTAGAAGAATTTCGCCTCCGAGTACTGTACCTCATTCACGAAGTTCTCTGCAAGGTTTTCATTTACGATACCATCGGAAGCCGCAAAGAATGCTAAGATGTGCTTGAGGAAGTAACGCTCGTCGTCGTTGAGCTTCTTCCAATCCACAACGTCTTGGTGCAAATCGATTTCCTCCGCCGTCCAAAATGAAGCCTCTTGCTTCTTGTACCAGTCCCAAATATCACTGTGCTGGATTGGGAAAATCACAAACCTGTTTTTGTTGTCTTGTAAAATTGGTTCCTGTTGCATAAAGCAAAAATTTTAAGGTCGGAAGCGCGCATTAATCATTGTTAATGTATTGATTTCCAACTAATTATGTTTTTGGTTTTTCAGCGGAGTAGGATGTTCAATACGTGTCCGTAGCTGAACGGCCTATACAAACATGGCCACGATTTACACCAATAACAAGCCGGACTATTTGGGTTTTTCCCGTAGTTATTAACAACGAAAAAGATTCGAATATTGCCCACGCTGTAGACTGCTATTGGGACTGAGCCGATAAGCGCCTGAAGATTTCTACAATTAAGACTTTTTAAGCCCGTTTTTCTCAATTAAATCGGCCGCGATTTCCACTTTTTCAAAGAAAGCTGGACCGTATTTTCTAATTAAAGGGTCTTTCAAAAACTTGTAGACTGGTACTTTTAATTCCTCACCCAAAGAACAGGCCGCCGAACATATGGACCAGCGGTCGTAGTTCAACGCCTCAAAATCTGTGTAGCGAGCAATACGAATAGGATAAAGATGACATGAGATCGGTTTCTTCCAATCAATAACACCGTCATTGTAAGCCTTCTCAATGCCACAATGCGCCGCCCCATCTTCACTGAACACCGTGTATGCACATTCCTTCCCTCCGATTATCGGCGTTTCCTTTTCGCCAAGACCGTCAACGGAAGTTCCCACTTTTTCAATCTCACGAATGCCTTTTTCAGTTAGATACGGCTTGACCTTTGGGTAAATCGATTCTAGAATGGCCACCTCTTCTTCTTCCACAGGTGCACCAGCATTGCCTTCAACACAACAAGCACCTTTACAGGCACTGAGGTTACAGACAAATTCCTTTTTGAAAAGGTCCGTAGAAAGCAATTTGTTATCGATGTCAATCATACTACAAAACTAACGAAGACTTCCATCGATTTTTGAACGTAAAGAAGCTAATTTTGCCAAAAAACTAAACACCGTGGGATTTAACATTAACGATGCACTGAGTGCTTTTTTGATTCTTTTCGCTGTCATTGATATTCCTGGTAGTATACCAATTATTGTCAGTCTTCGTAAGAAGGTAGGCCACGTTCAAAGTGAGAAAGCAACCATTGTTGCCGGCATCATTATGATTGTATTTCTCTTCGTAGGAGAAAGCATATTGAACCTTTTAGGAGTTGACGTACAAAGCTTTGCCATTGCGGGGAGCTTTGTAATTTTCTTTTTGGCACTAGAAATGATACTAGGCATCACTCTTTATAAAGAAGAAAGTCCAAGCACTGCTTCCATTGTACCTATTGCTTTCCCGCTCATCGCTGGTGCGGGCTCAATGACCTCCTTAGTCTCGCTGCAGGCGGAATTTGACAATATCAACATCATCATTGCCATCGTTGCCAACATGATTGTGGTTTATGCGGTTCTCAAGAATACCGAACGCCTAGAACGTATTCTCGGACCGGGCGGATTGAGCGTGCTTCGCAAGGTTTTCGGTATTATCTTGCTCGCGATTGCAGTGAAACTATTTTTCACCAATCTCATTCCTTTGTTACAAACGGTTTAAGACCTCTTTATAATGGCTGACGATCAATTCAAAAACGTAATCTCCCATGCCAAGGAGTATGGATTCATTTTTCAAAGCAGCGAAATCTATGACGGATTAAGCGCTGTATACGATTATGGTCAATGTGGGGCATTACTCAAAAACAACATCAAAGCCTATTGGTGGGGTGCCATGGTACAAATGCACGAGGATATTGTCGGAATAGACTCCGCCATTTTTATGCACCCAACTACATGGAAAGCCTCTGGCCACGTCGATGCTTTTAATGACCCTCTGATTGACAACAAAGACAGCAAAAAACGCTACCGCGCGGATGTTTTGATTGAAGATCATGTTGAGAAGATTCGTCAGAAGATCGAGAAAGAGGTCAAGAAAGCTGCCAAACGCTTTGGTGAGGCCTTTGATAAAGAGCAGTATCTAGCAACCAACGGCCGCGTTCTTGGCTACCAAGAAAAAATAAAGGCCATCATGGATCGCTTTGTAAAGGCGATGGATGCCGAAGATCTCGCGGACGTGAAACAACTGATCGAAGACGAGCAGATCAAATGTCCTGTGAGTGGATCCATGAATTGGACCGATGTACGTCAATTCAATCTCATGTTTGGTACCCAAATGGGCTCGGTAGCTGAGGGCGCCTCTACACTCTACCTCCGTCCTGAGACGGCGCAGGGTATCTTCTTGAACTACCTCAACGTACAGAAAACGGGAAGAATGAAAATTCCTTTCGGTATTGCGCAGATTGGAAAGGCCTTCAGAAACGAGATAGTCGCACGCCAATTCATCTTCCGTATGCGCGAGTTCGAGCAGATGGAAATGCAATTCTTTGTGCGTCCTGGTACTGAAATGGAGTGGTACGAAAGCTGGAAAGAGAAGCGTTTAGCATGGCACAAAAGCCTCGGTTTCGACGAAAGCAACTACCGTTTCCACGACCATGAAAAGCTTGCGCACTATGCAAATGCTGCGGCAGATATCGAATTCAACTTCCCGTTCGGATTCAAAGAGCTCGAAGGCATTCACTCGCGTACAGATTTCGATTTGAAACAACACGAAGAATTCAGTGGTAAGAAGCTGCAATATTTTGACCCTGAAATCGGCGAAAACTATGTGCCGTATGTAGTTGAAACCTCGATTGGTCTCGACCGAATGTTCCTAGCGATACTTTCTAAGAGTCTAATCACGGAAACTCTCGAAGACGGAAGTCAGCGCACCGTATTAAATGTACCTGCCTTTTTAGCGCCTTATAAAGTAGCCGTGCTTCCTCTTTTGAAGAAAGATGGATTGCCAGAGAAAGCTAGAGAAGTTGTCAATCTTTTGAAGTTTGACCACATGGTCCAATACGATGAAAAAGATGCCATCGGAAAACGTTACCGTCGTCAAGATGCCATTGGCACCCCTTTGTGTGTGACCGTTGACCACCGAAGTCTTGAGGACAACACCGTTACAGTTCGATTCCGCGATACCATGGAACAAATCCGAATTTCTATGGATGAATTGAAGGCTTTAACGAGTGAGAAAGTGTCGCTAAGTGCGCAATTGGGAAAACTTTCCTGAAAATCATTCTTAAAACTTTGATTTTCATATATATTGGTTCCTACAATTAAAAATCATTCGCGAGATGAAAAAGTTAAACATTTTTGCTTCAGCAGTAGTTGCACTAGCTATGGTAGCTTGTGCTGCACCAGCTGAAGAAGCGCCGGTAGAAGAGCCAGCAATGAAAGAGGTAGCTGAAGAGGCTCCTGCAATGGAAGAAGCGGCTGAAGAAGCTGATTCTACTATGGAAGAAGCAGCTGCTGAGGAAGCAGAAGCAGCTGAAGAAATGCACGAAGACCATGAAGGTCACGAGCACTAAGATTCACCTCTTAGGAAAGAAGAACCCCCGAGCGCGATGCGCTCGGGGGTTCTTTTTATCCAAATGTTTTATTGTCGTATTGCAGACTTGATCTGAGCGATGGATACATCGTCTTTGAGCAATAATTTTCTGTAGGCATCAAAACCCCATAGGTTTCTAGCGATAGTAGCCTTGAGCAACAAAGACAGTTCTTTGCGATCAGAAGCACCGAGGTCTTCGAGCGCAATTCCATAACCGCCGTACTCTAAAAACGAACTGAGCATATCCTCAGTAATCGTAAAATCGCTGTAATAATTTGAGAAGTTTAAATCTTTGAAGTCACGGCGGTGTGAATCGGCATAGTCAAACCCAAAGGCATCAATGGTACCGTAAGAAAATGTCCAGAAGTAGGAAGCACTATCGTTGGTGATTTCCACATCCGGCTCAATCCCCCCTTGGGAATAGAGAACGCGACCTGTATCACTTATAAAAACACCTTCGTTAACTACTTGGCCTTCACGGTAAGGTTTCTGAATGGATCTTCCGCTTGGCGTATAATAGTAGGCTACAGTCAAGCGAACTTTTGAACCGTCAGCAAGTACCTTATCCTCTTGAACTAATCCTTTGCCGAAAGAAGTTCGGCCGTAAACAGTCGCTCGGTCGTGGTCTTGAAGCGCACCAGTGAACACCTCTGAGGCACTGGCTGAATTTTCATTGATAAGAACATGGACCGGCAATTCTTCGAATCTATTCCCCGATTTTGCCGTAGACGTATTCGTCGAACCGTCCTTGTATTTGGTAGTTACAATGTTCTTATTATCACCCAAGAACTCATCGGCCATGGCCACAGATTCGTGCAAGTATCCGCCTGGATTGTCTCGAAGGTCGATAATTAATTCTTCCATTCCCGTCGCAGTGAGGTAGTCCAAATGCGCCACAAATTCGTCGTGAGTAGTCTCTGCGAATCGATCTATTTTGAGGTAACCTACGCCATCCTCAACCGGTAAATGAAGTACACTTTCTATCGGCACTAAATCTCTTTGTACTGAGAAAGATAAATGGTCTTTACCTCGTACGACCTCAAGCGATACGGTAGTCCCCCGACGTCCTTTTATTTTGGAGGTTACTATATCGTTGGTCAATGATTCTCCAACGATGGTATCCTGATCAATCGCATAGACGCGGTCGCCCGATAAAATACCGGCAGCGGCTGCAGGTCCGGGCTGCATAACATGAACGAAAACGAGCGTATCCTTTTTAATGGAGAACTCAACACCTATTCCGGAGAACCCGCCTTGCATGCGCTCTGCCATGGCTGCGCCTTCATCTAGTGGGATATAGGTGCTGTGTGGATCCAAAGAAGATAAAATGTGATCCATGGCTTCAGCCTGAAGAGAATCCACGTCCAATTCTTCCACATATTCCTCTTTGAGGTAATCAAAGAATTGGCTCATCTTGTCCCCCGCTCGAGGAGCCTCACCGAATTTGCTTCCTATCCAAACCCCGAAGAGCAGGAATAACGCTACCCATAAAATGACGTTTTCTCGTTTCAATCGATGTCCATTTGAACCACCTCGACCCCTGCCTTTATCAAAAAGTCTAGGCCACTGCGGTCTTTGTATTCATTGATGTAAATGAGCTTTTTGATACCTACTTGATGTATCAATTTACTGCACTCTTTACATGGACTCATGGTGATGTACAATGTAGCGCCGCGTGCACTGGCAGTACTACTGGCCACTTTGGTAATCGCATTCGCCTCTGCATGTAACACATACCATTTGGTATAGTTCTCCTCGTCTTCGCAAGGATTTTCAAATCCAGTAGGTGTTCCATTGAAACCGTCTGAAATTATCATTCGATCCTTCACAATGAGCGCCCCTACTTTTTTGCGCTGGCAATGACTGAGTTGCGCCCATTCTAATGCCATCCTGAGGTATGCTTTGTCGTACTTCTTTTGCTTTTCCGTTTGTACCATGTATCAAAGATAAACGTGTGGGCGAATCTAGCACGCTTTTTCTGGTGCATATCGCGGGTCTAGTTTGAAAAGAAAAAAGCCTCGTTCTTCTCAGAACGAGGCTTTGGTACCTAGGGCGGGAATCGAACCCGCACTCCCGAAGGAACTGGATTTTGAATCCAGCGCGTCTACCAATTCCGCCACCTAGGCTTCTGTGGAAATGGAGGGCAAAAATAAGGGGCTTTTCGAATTCTCCTAACATTTTCTCTAAGAAATTGAATCCGCTAGTTTTTTAGGGTAATTTTTAATGTTCTTTTGCTTACATTTGCACCCCTCTACGGAGGTGCGTGAATTGCGTTAACAACACTGATACACAGTACAGATGCTACCTGAAGCAAAAATATTTGCCGGTCGACACACGATGGATCTTGCCAAGAAAATTGCGGGACAATACGGTATTCCTATGGGGAATGTCAAAATCACTGAATTCAGTGATGGTGAATTTTGCCCATCTTTTGAGGAAACTGTTCGTGGCAACCGTGTCTTTTTGATTCAGAGTACCAACCCGCCAGCAGATAATTTGATGGAGCTTCTGATGTTGTGTGATGCTGCTAAACGTGCTTCGGCAAAACACATTACAGCGGTTATTCCTTATTTCGGCCTTGCCCGTCAAGACCGAAAGGACAAACCAAGAGTTCCTGTAGGTGCAAAACTTGCAGCTAAAATGCTCATGGCAGCCGGAGCAACTCGCGTAATGACCATGGATCTTCATGCAGACCAAATTCAAGGGTTCTTTGAAGTTCCTGTCGATCACTTGTATTCTTCAGCTTTGTTCATCAAAGACATCGAAGGAATGAAGCTAGACAATCTTTGTATTGCTTCCCCAGATATGGGTGGCGCCAAGCGTGCACATGCTTACGGTTCAAAGCTTGAAGCAGATGTAGTCGTATGTTATAAAGAGCGCAAGAAAGCGAATGTGATTGACAAAATGACCGTGATTGGCGATGTTGATGGTAAGAATGTTATTCTTGTTGACGACATGGTTGATACGGGCGGCACACTTTGTAAGGCGGCTGAAATGCTGAAAGAAAAAGGTGCCAAAACAGTTCGCGCTTACTGTACGCATGGCGTTCTTAGCGGGCCAGCCCACGAGAGAATTGCAAACAGCGCTTTGGAAGAATTGGTTATCACTGATACCATTCCACAAACACAAGAAAACCCGAAGATCCGAGTGATCTCAGTTGCTGAAATGTTCGCACAGGTGATGAAAAACGTTCACCACCACGAGAGTATTTCAGGACACTTCATAATGTAATACCAGAATAAACAAGATTAGATGAAGTCTGTTGAAATTCAAGGAAATGTAAGAACCGAGGTTGGTTCTAAATTCGCAAAAGCAGAGCGTAAAGCAGGAAACGTACCGTGTGTTGTATACGGTGGTGAAGCGCCTATTCACTTTTCTGCACCTACTCTAGCATTTAGAGGACTTGTATACACTGCGGAAGCAAAGACTGCAAAAATCACAGTGGGAGATACTACTGTAGAAGCAGTGATTCAAGACATCCAATTCCACCCTGTAACTGATCAGTTGATGCACATCGACTTCATTCAGTTGGTAGATGGAAAGGCAGTAACTATGAACATCCCGGTAGTTCTTCACGGTCAAGCACGTGGTGTATTGAACGGTGGTAAGCTTAAGACGATTTTGCGTCAACTTTCAGTTCGCGCGGTGCCAGGTCAGTTCCCAGAGAGCATAGAATTGAACATTGCAGAACTTAGAATTGGTAAGTCAATCCGTGTAAGCGATGTCCCTTCAGAAGGGTTTGAAATCCTTAACGCAGATACTGCAGTAATTGTTACCGTTAAGAAAGCACGTGGTGCTGTTGAGGAGGACGAAGACGAGGATGAAGAAGGCGCTGAAGGTGCTGAAGCTCCAGCTGAAGCAGCTGCTGCTGAATAAATTGTACCTTAACGGGTATGAAGAAGTTCCTCATTGTCGGTTTGGGCAATCCCGGAGCCGAGTATGAAAATACCCGTCATAATATTGGTTTTTTGACATTGGACGCCTTTGCGAAGGCGTCCAATGTTGTTTTTGAACCTGGGCGTTATGCAATGACTGCAGAGGCTAGAATCAAAGGCAGAATCTTCAGGCTCATCAAGCCTACCACCTTCATGAACCTTAGCGGCAATGCTGTTCGCTATTGGATGCAGGAGGAAAAGATCCCTATAGAAAATGTACTGGTTGTCGTTGACGATTTAGCCATTCCTTTCGGCTCACTTCGAATGAAAGGCAAAGGCTCAGACGCGGGACACAACGGTCTAAAAGACATTCAAGCTAAACTTGGTCGCAGCGATTACCCAAGGCTTAAATTCGGTATTGGCGACGACTATCCGAAAGGACGTCAAGTAGATTACGTACTCGGCGAATGGAACAAGGACGAAGCACTTGATCTTCCTGCGCTTATAGAACGCGCCGTTAAGATGTGTCAAAGCTTCGGATTGGCAGGGATTAACACCACCATGAATCAGCTTAACAAGAAATGACCAAGGCCGATCAGATATTGGCCTTTTACAGTGCGCTTGATTTCGACCGCGAGTTCCTCGATGCGGATTTAGATGTGCTCAATCCTTTCGAGGGGGCAAGCCCTGAGCAAGAGCAAGCGCTAAGCAGTTTTTACCACAAATTTTACAGTGA
>Ga0181576_10004275_pt1 | contig 10368 bp, 10 predicted proteins | sample 101ome_22_FD_132464 | JGI IMG/M metagenome (GOLD analysis project Ga0181576, IMG submission 132464) | Coastal salt marsh microbial communities from the Groves Creek Marsh, Skidaway Island, Georgia - 101412BT metaG (megahit assembly) | ecosystem: Environmental > Aquatic > Marine > Intertidal...
CATTTTCTATCACCGGCCAACCGAATGCCATGGGCGGCCGTGAAGTCGGCGGTCTTGCCAATCAACTCGCTGCACATATGGAGATTAACAACCCGTTACATCAGCAGTTAGTCAAGGAATTCTGGCAGGCACCGAATCTTTGTCAGCATGAAGGTTTTAAAGCGGTTGAGCTGTTTGACCGCATCGATAAAGGCGAAGTCAAAGCGGTATGGATTATGGCAACCAACCCGGTAGACAGTCTGCCGCAGGCTGATAAAGTCAGAGCGGCTCTGAATCAATGTGATTTGGTGATTGTCTCGGATTGTATGCAACAAACCGATACCATGACAGTGGCCAATGTTGCCCTGCCCGCTTTGGCCTGGGGTGAAAAAGATGGCACGGTGACTAACTCTGAACGACGCATATCCCGACAAAGAGCCTTTCTGACACCACCGGATAACGTTATGGCAGACTGGCAGATTATTTGTCAAGTCGCTGCCCGCATGGGCTACGCTGAGGCATTTGCTTATCAGAACGTGCATCAGATCTTTGATGAATATGCCCGTCTGACCGATTATCAGAACAATGGCAGTCGTGATTTGAACCTGCAGGCTTTAACCGGCCTGTCGGCTGAACAATATGCACAGCTGGAACCGGTACGCTGGCCCTGTTTAAAACATCAGCAGGCTGACCTCTTCAGTGATGGACACTTTTACACCGCATCCGGTAAAGCCCGCATGATGGCGGTGACGCCCCGCCAACCTTTATCCCTTTGTGATAGCAACTATCCATTATTACTGAATACCGGTCGCAGCCGTGATCAGTGGCACACCATGACTCGAACCGGCAAAGCCGCTCGCTTAAGTGGCCACAGTCTGGAACCTGTCATCAGCCTGCATCCGCAGACAGCTATTGGTTTTGCGCTCAATGATCAGTCACTGGTGGAAATCAGTAATGCCAACGGCAAACTTATTGCCCGCTGTCATTACGATGAAAATCAACGTGCCAATCAAGCCTTTATGCCAATACACTGGTCTGAACAATTTGCCGCCAATGCACGTGTTGATGTCTTGACCCATGCACATACCGACCCCTTCTCGGGTCAACCGGAATTCAAACAAACCGCGATTGCCATCAAACCCTGGACACCGTTATGGCAGGGCTTTTTATTAAGCAAACGCCGCTTGACACTGGCTGAATGCAAATACTGGACACGTACCAAAAGCAAAGCCGGCTGGCTTTATCATTTAGCCGGCAACCGGGCAGTTGAGTCATGGAGTCAACTGGCACGCAACTGGCTGTGTGATGACCATGGCAGTGAATGGATTGAATATCAGGATCAACACGGTGGCTATTATCGTGCCGCGCGCCTTAATCAGGGCATTGTTGACAGTTGTGTTTATCTGACTTTCGGTGATGCCCTGATGGACAGTCAGGATGATCCGCAATGGCTACAGACATTGTTCACCGCTACGCCACTGGATAAAGCCGATCGTATGGCTATTCTTTCCGGTGAACCGGCAAAACAGACCGAGGACCCCGGGCCAACAATCTGTGCCTGTTTCAGTGTCGGTCTGCATCAGATCAGCAAAGCCATTCATCAGCACAAATTAATGACGGTCGAGCAGATCACCGCTCAACTACAGGCCGGCGGTAACTGCGGTTCATGTCTACCGGAGCTGAAAAAAATCCTTCAAGCCGAACAGCTAAAGAACCTTAAAACCTGATTGCCATATTTCTGTAACCATTCTGTACTACAGCAACCGCTTAAACTCTGCATCTGGTAGATCAAAAAAGCAAAAAACCGGTAATAACCGGTTTTTTATGTCTGAATGAAGCGAATAATGCAGAAATGACCTAGGCAGCGACCCTACGCGTCAAACGTTCGATTTTCCTGAACATTTCTTCACGCCTGAAGGGTTTTAACAAAACATCATTGGCACCGATACTCCGGGCAATCTGCAGATAACTTTTACTCGAAGACATAGCAATAACTGGCAGCAACGGCATGGCAGATTTCAATTCACGAATAGTTGCAAAACCATCCTTGTGCGGTAGCATAATATCCAGCAGGACGACCTCAACCAGTTGATTCGCAATAGTATCTAGTACATCCAGCGAATCGCCTTTTTCAATAAAAGGCATATTTTCATCGTCCAGATAAGAACAAAATAATGAACGCAGCAAGTGGTCATCTTCGATCACTAGAATGGAGCCTTTTTCAGAACTTTGCATAGTCAATCCTTTAGCAAGAATAGAGATCACTCAACAAATTCACTGTTGAAGTCAGCTCCACTGATTCAGCCAGAATATTGGCCGATAGACCAGCCAGCCAACGTCGCTAATGACTAAACGTCGATATAACCGGACTTCATCGCCTTAACGACGGCTTCGACTGAAGTCTTGGCAGACAGTCTTTCTTTTGCCTGCATGATGTAGATATCAATCATTCTGCGGCTCATTTTCAAATCGCCAGCAATCTGTTCAATATTTTTACCCTGAGCTAGCGATTGCATGACTGTAAGATGGCGATCATTGAGTGTATCTGACATATAAACCTCTGTTCCTTTTTACGACACATTTGCCTTGAACTAAATATAGGATTTCTTTTCAAAATAAAGTATCAGGCATTTCGGAAGTCCCCATCAGGAAAATCGGAAGTCAATTCAAATAAAATCATCTAGCAAAACTTTTGCTTCAAGTTATAATCATTACATGCATTCAATATCTAAATTCTCCATTAATTACAACGCCAAATGACAAAGCCCACAGTCATGATTGTAGATGATGAACCCTTCAATCTGGAGATCTGCCGTGTTTATCTGGAAAACGACTACAATGTCGAAGTAGCGAATTCCGGGCAGGAGTGTCTGGATAGTCTGAATAGTGCCAGGCCCGATGTGATTCTCATGGATTGGATGATGCCTCATCCGGATGGTCTGGAAACGACTGCCATTATTCGCAAAAGAAAGGATGTTAAAGATATCCCGATTTTAATGATATCTGCCAAAGGCAGTCCTCATGAAGTTGAGTACGCAAAAAGACAGGGGATCGACGATTATTTGATCAAACCCTTCGAAGAAGAGGATTTGCTGGAGATGATTGATAAGGTATTAAATCAGTCTAACAATAGCGCTGCGAACTAGTATTAAGTTTGGCAATTTTGGAATAAACCTCGCCCAGATCAATGGGCTTGTCGATCGCGCAATTTGCACCAAAATCTTTTGATAAATCAAGATAATACTTATCAACCGAGATCGTGATAACAGGAATATCACCAAACTCATCACGAATCATAATCAGGGTTTCCAGACCTTCCTGACGCGGCATAAGAATATCAAGGATAATCAGATCTACAGGGTTCTTACGCAAGAAGTCCGCAACATATACGCCATCACTGAGTTGATGAACATTCCAGTTATCCGATAAACCCATTTCAAGCATAGTCAAAACATCAGGGTTGTCATCGACAATCAGGATATTTCTGATCTGAGAACTACGGTCAGATTTCAGCAGTGGGTACATCGAGGCGGACATAGGAAATAATAAATAATCGTTAAAACGAAATTATAACCTATATCATCAAACGATGAAATGACAATTCGCAAATCAGAAAAAAACTACCCCTTGCCGGGACAAGGCAGATGTTCCGAAGACTTAGTCGCAACCTTCTTTTTCAGCGACCTCGGCATGAGCATCGCCTTCAACAGGCACACGGGTACGGATGAACATCATGTTGTCAATACGATCAAACTGTTCATCCATGGCACGCTCAACATCAGCTAATTTCATGCCCTCGTAAATACTGATGCGATTATTTTGAATTTCATTCGCAATCATATGCTCGCTCGGTTGAAACAGCATTTTTTTCTGCAGCTCATAGACTGCATCTTCGGCAACGGCCGCAGTCGTAGAAAGAATGGTTAAAGTAGTCAATGTCATTGAAAAAATAAACTTCATTTTTCATGTTTCCTTTTGTCAGTACCCTAGAACTAGCAATAAATCTAAAGGAAAACCCCAATAAAGTCTGTAGGATTTTTCAGATAATTAAGAAAATTCTAATTAAAAAGACTCTAAAGTCACAATTATCATTCTGCATGAAGCAGGCTATTGACCCTGGCGATGAAAGGCGCCAGGTCCAGTGGTTTGGTGAAATAATCATTAAATCCTGCCGCCAGGCCTCGCTCGATATCTGTCGGCATGGCATTAGCCGTTACCGCAATAACCGGTGTTTTAGCCAATGACGGATGCTGTCGGATTTTTTCCAGCATCTGATAACCATCCATGCCGGGCATATTGATATCCAGTAATATCAGATCAGGCAACTCTGTAATCGCCAGCTCCAGTCCCAGTTCCGGTAAAGGCGCCGTTTTTAATTCAATATTTTTCTGTTTATCAAAAACCTTTTGTAACAGGCGCATATTAGCGGGATTATCTTCAACATACAGCACGGTGAATTGCTTTTGCTGCGCATCGCTATTGTCCGGTACTTCGTCTCTGCCAGCAGCATCCTGCAGAGGGGTTGCATCCATGCGGCTGAGTATCAGGCTAAACTGACTGCCCTCGCCCAGCTGACTGACAACATCTAGTTTGCCGTTCATTAACTCAGCCAGCTTCAGCGTAATAGCCAGACCGATGCCGGTGCCTTCAATTTCGGATTTCTCCAGATCAAGGCGATTGAAAGGTTTAAACAATTCCTCAAGTTTATCCGCAGGAATGCCACGCCCGTTATCCTTGACATGGATGGCTATTTTATCGCCATCATCCATAGCCTCTGCAAAAAGCAGAGCCTCACCGCCGGGCCGGTTATATTTCAGCGCATTGGAGAGCAGATTAATGACGACCTGCTTAAGTCGGATTTTATCGGCATCGACAACCAGTTTATCCGGTAATTCCACCTGTAAACTGACCTGATGTTTGTTGGCCATCGGTTCCATCAGGTTTTGACAGTCTTTGAAAATTTCAGCGACATCAACGGCTTCCATGACCAGTTCCATTTTGCCTGCTTCGATTTTCGACAAATCCAGAATTTCATTGATCAATGCCAGCAAATGACGTCCGGCTTTATCAATTTCATCGACAAATTCCTGTTCATCCTCACCGAGTTTGTCACTCATTTCCAGCAACTGACCAAAGCCGATAATCGCATTCATCGGTGTTCTCAGTTCATGACTCATATTCGACAGAAACTCACTTTTGAGCGCGTTGGCATGCTCGGCCTTTTCTTTGGCATCAGCGAGCAGACGCTCAGTCTCTTTGATACTGGAGATATCCTGAAAAACAGTCACAGAACCCGCCAGTTCATCATTTTCAATCAGCGGCACAGCGACCAGCGAGACCGGAAATACCCGGCCATCGCGGGTGATAAACTGTTCATCATCGGAACGATAGACCTCACCTTTAAGCACCTGATTAAAGATACTGCAGTGGTCTAAGCCAACTCTTTGGCCATGTTCATCAAGCTGGTAATGAATACTCTCATGAATCCCGTTGGCGGCCAGTTCCTGTTGCGTCCAGCCAAGCAAACGTTCGCCTTCGGGGTTAATAAAGTGGCACTCACCGTGTTTATCCTGTGCATAAACACCTTCACCCATGGTGTCGGTCAGACTCTTGAGAAAATGGTTTTTTTCCAGAATATTCTGTTCCATTTGCTTACGACGGGTAATATCCGTGCGAATCGCAATATATTGATCCGGCTTACCTGCCTGATCAAAGAAAGGCACAATAGTCGCCTCAACCCAGAAAAAACTGCCATCTCTGGATTTGTTTTTAAATTCCCCATGCCAGACATTGCCGCTGGAAATAGTCCGCCAAAGCCCGGTATAAAACACAGCATCATGTTCGCCGGAACTGGTCAATGCATGCGACTTGCCGATCAGTTCGTCGCGGCTGTAACCGCTAATGTCACAGAATTTATCATTGGCATAGGTAATCAAACCGTTGACATCAGTGACGCTGACAATAGCATGCTCGTCCAACGCCATTTTCATCGAGCCCAGATCACTGCTCAGTTCCTGTAATTCCTGGTTGGAGCGTTTGATCTGTCTGAGCACATGCAAGCCAATGTAGGAAACGATCAGCACAATGATCAGACTTAACGCCGACTGCAACATGAAATAGAATTTTTTCTGCTGCCTGATATCCTGCTTGATGCGCTCGAGGTTCTGCTGACTTTCAAAAAACAACCGATTGGCATTTTCTGACATGCGGGTAAACAAGGGTGGAAAAGACTGTAAATGATCTTTGATCGCATGTATCAGCTCCGCCAGTTCCGGACCCTGATCACTGGTTCGGGACTCATCTCTGAGCTGAATCAACTGCATCATCATTTCAATTTTACTGCTGATCTGAAACAGCTTGGGCCTCAGGTCAATAGCCTCCAGCACATAGCCGGAGTCCTCTGCCGGGACATAACTCAGTTGGCGGGTCATGACATCATGACTTTCGATGTTTAACAGGGTTTCATGGATAATCTGTCCACCGTTTTCCAGGACATCCAGTGTTTCTTTGATATTGACAATACTTTTATGTAATTCCTGATAAACCCAGTCCTGTGAGTGTTTGCCGGTGGTCGTGACAAGTTGATAGGTTTTTGCTTCCAGGCGGGTTAAATCATTGGTCAGCAACTCGCCGATAAACACCCGGTTCTGTTCATTCTGCAAACGTAAATCCAGCTCATGTGTCAGATTGGAGACAAACAGGTCAAGCAGGAAAATCAGCAAAAAACCCAGCAGGTTCCAACCGATAAGCCAGTAAATCCGGTTTGAAGAGATGCCTTTTGAGTTTGTATCCATGACGATGAATTCAGATATCCTTCAGGGAATCTTTATCAATGAAACCATGCTTGCGGAAAATCGCCTGTCCCTGCTCTGAAGCGGAAAACGCCATGAAACGACGCGCTTTTTCCGGATACTGTGAAAATGTCAGCATATTCAGCTCCAGTTTTTTCGGTACAGCAATGTCATCGGGCAAATCAATCACATCGATGAACTCACGATTATCTTTGAAAAATGCCGTCGCACGCCAGTTAAGGATCAGATCCGCCTTGTTTTCCTTGATCGAATAATTCAAAGCACGCGAATCGGTTGATAAATGTATCGCATTATGGCGAACTTTTTCAGCGATACCGGCTTTTTCAAGGATTTTAAAAGTTTCCCTGCCTATGCTACCGCTATCCGGATCACCAACCATAACCCGCAGATTCTCATCATGTAACTGATGAATATCGTTAGTCAGATTCAGCGGATTACCCTTTGCCACAAACAACGCGGCCTTGTTATAACCGACATGAATGTAATCTCCGAGCAAACCTTCATGCTGATGACGTTGACGGTAGGAAGCCGAACCGGGCAGATATAAATCGCCTTTAGCCGCTATTCTCAAGCTCTGATAAAGATCCTCGGAGCCGCCCTGGGTGATGATAATCTCGACATCAAGCTCCTTTTCCATCAACGCAGCAATTTCCTTGATCGGGTTGACCATGGTGATACCACAATAAACCAGCATTTGCGGTTTAGGCGCAAGCGTCGCCGTAGCGGTCTTTTCATCACTGCAACCCGACAGTGAGATAATCATCACAACAACTAGAAAAAATCGTATCAATGGGCTGTCTGCATAATCTTTCATGAGAAAACACTCCGCAGCGAAATAAAAAATCTTTCAATTTTAACCGAAATCAGCCGGATGCAATTAATTTATGTCAATAAAAACAGAAAGCTTCAGGGATATTTTTTACCCTCAGGCTCACAGAATGAGTCAGAGGCTGCAGCATAATTTATCCGTCTAACAAGCGGAGAGCCCTCATGACTTTATTTATCGCCTCATTTTTAACCGTCTTTTTACTGGTTTTTCAGCAGCAAAATGTCGCCCATCGGCGCTATTTATGGGCTAGTACCACCTCTGTCGCGATTACCCTGAGTCAGTTTATGCTGATTAAAACGGTCGCCGGCAGTGATCTTATGGAAGTGGTTTACATGGCTAGCGGCGGCGTTTTAGGTGTCCTGTTATCGATGCTGCTTCATCCACTGATCACCGGCAGTCGAGCCGCTCTCCCGGCAAACAGGGGGCTACGAAAAACAGTCGTTTAGGTTATAATTTTGTTTCTCTTTGGACTTTCGACTGACTCTTGATGACGCAACCGCAACTGGCACTGATCGTAGAAGACAGCCCGACTCATCGCATGATGCTTAAGAGCATACTTGAAAAGCTGGATATAAAGACGCTGGAAGCAGAAGACGGGCAACAGGCTGCTGAAATTTTCAGTCAGCATCCAATCGACATTGTTTTTATGGATATCATGATGCCTGTTATGGACGGTTATGCTTCTATCCGTGAAATTCGCCTAAGTGAAGACGGTAGTGGCAAAACAGCACCGATTGTACTGATTACATCGGTAGATAATGACCTGGAACTTGAATTTGCGATGGCGTCCGGTGCGAATTACGCGATCAACAAACCCTTCACCGCCGACAGTATTCATCAGGTTCTCAAAGACATTCAGGCGGCTTAAAAAAGCACCACCATCTCATCCGGAGCCTCTGTGGTGTTCAGGTCATCGTTAACCTTCGATAAGGTATGTAACAACACAGCATCCATTTGCCTGTGCATACTGGAAAACTGCCGATGCACACCGGCAAACTCGTTGTTTTTATCGCTGATGGCAGTTTCAACGGCCTTGCTGATTGATAACAGGGTCTCTTCCTGAGCCTCGGTTAAACCCATATGCATAAAGTTCTCTTCGAGTTCATCAGTGAGCTTTTCCAGCATATCTTCGGTAAATTTTTTATAGTCCTCGTAGGATCCATCCAGCCGACCGAGTAGCCGCTTAAGTTCCGACATAAATTCAATCAGCATGTTAAAACGGTCACGAGCCTGTTTTTCTTTTTCCATCGAAGCAATGCGCGCATCGGCACCTTTGGTGATTAATGCCAGATGATCACGCAAACGACCGCGCAGATTTTCATCGTCCGGCATATCACGGATAATCACCGAAATATGCGGATAATTCAGCGAAACCTTGGAACCGAAACTGACCAGCCGGCCTTTGTTTTTGACGTAATCAATCACACTGTCTTCCATCGCATTAGCCTTGCCGTCAGTCGAAAACACCTGAAACTGATCTTCAAAGTTAATTTTAATTAAAGCATTCAGGCCATAGGCTTTGAGTGTTTCGAGGAAAAAACCGGCAACCTGCTCTACTGCTGTGGTCGATAGTGCCTGTTGCAGAAAATTCACCACATAACTGATTTCATTCAGTCCTGTCAGTAACTCTCTGGTGGTCTTGGCAACCTCACGACTGGCATCCAGATCATGCTTATGCTTCAGTGTGGCTTCCACTTTAGCCTTGATCTCATGCTGATCAAAGGGCTTGCTGATGTAATCATCACCACCGGCTTCATAGCCGCGCAGTTTGTCCTGAATTTCGTATTTTGCAGAAACAAAGATAACCGGGATATAAATCTCATCATCGCGGGCACGAATCATTTTACAGGCTTCTATACCATCAAGACCCGGCATCATCACATCCAGCAGCACAACGTCAGGCAACTGTTGATCGAATCGCTCAAACATTGCCGCTGCTGACTCAAATAATTCACAATCGAACTGTTTAAGCGACATCTTCAATAATTTCAGATTGGCCGCATTATCATCAACGCAAAAAATCTTGCTGCCGGACATGATGTAGGTTTCCTTTATTAAACAGCGTCCAATGCCTGATCGATATCGGCAATGATGTCATCAATATGCTCAATACCAATAGACAACCTGACCAGGTCTTCACTGACGCCGGCACTAGCCAGTTCCTCGGGGGATAACTGACGATGTGTGGTGGTCGCCGGATGACAGGCCAATGATTTTGCATCACCGATATTGACCAGACGCAAAATCATTTTTAACGCATCAATAAATTTAGCGCCCGAATCGCGTCCACCTTTAATACCAAAACTCAAAATACCCGATGCCTGTCCACCGCAGATCTCCTGACAGGTCTGATAATGCTTGTCATCCGCCATCGCGGCATAATTCACCCAGCTGACTTTAGGATGCGCTTTCAGATGCTCGGCTACTTTGACGGCATTTTCACAGTGACGCTCCATCCGTATTCCCAGAGTTTCGAGTCCTTGTAAAATCAGAAAAGCACTATGCGGTGACAATGCTGAACCGGTATTACGCAGAGGGACGACGCGACAACGTCCGATATAGGCGGCAGGCCCCAGTGCCTCGGTATAAACCACGCCATGATAGGAAGGGTCCGGTTCATTTAACATCGGAAAACGCTGTTTATTGGCAGCCCAGTCAAACTTGCCGGAATCAACAATAATGCCGCCGATGGTGGTACCGTGACCACCAATGTATTTGGTCAAAGCATGCACAACAATATCGGCACCC
>Ga0181576_10004278_pt1 | contig 10364 bp, 10 predicted proteins | sample 101ome_22_FD_132464 | JGI IMG/M metagenome (GOLD analysis project Ga0181576, IMG submission 132464) | Coastal salt marsh microbial communities from the Groves Creek Marsh, Skidaway Island, Georgia - 101412BT metaG (megahit assembly) | ecosystem: Environmental > Aquatic > Marine > Intertidal...
AGAACGCCATAATCGGCCTTTAATCGCAGGGATTTCTTCTCTCGAAGCCTTGGAGGAATTTGTACGTAAACACTTATTTGAACGTGCCTTTGTTTATCAACAAGCCGATGTACAGATCGATGTCAGTGACTTGAGCGTCGAACAGGCGACATTGGTTGTACAGAATATTTTTCAAAAAGAACAGGGTATAATTTAGATCATGTTCTGCAACCTTTATCAGGCATAAGTTTACGCTATACGGGCACTAAAGTTATCCGGGGTAAAATCAACCACCACATTTTCATTCATTGAGGTCGATAATGAAATGCCTTTAAAGTCAGCTTTGACTGGGTATTTTTTGTGATTTCGGTCCACCAGTACTGCCGTTTTGAATTGATTTAGAGGAACCTGTAAGAAAAAAGCAACCCCATAAACTAGGGCTGTACCAGAATGAAGTACGTCATCAACTAAGACAAGAGATTGATTTTCAATAGCGTCAAGAGCGCAATCACAGCTCACTTGCCCGATCGGGCTTTTTTTGTTCATCTGTACACGACAAAGTGCTACTTTAAGCGGTGTAATTTTCTCGACTTCTTTTTTTAATAGTTCTGCTAAATGAAAACCATTATCCGCAATACCTGCAATGACTATTTGGGTCTCGTCGACATTGGCCTCATAGATCTGATACGCCATTCGTCTGATTTTATGCAGTATTTCTTGATGATTTAGAATCATAGTTTCTTTATTGAATCAAAGTTATTAAAAATCTTCGTCTGGATTTGTACTAAAGTCATCTATATCGCGGCGGTCTTTTTTTGTTGGCCGACCGCTACCTCGATCTCTTAGTCTATCCTTACCGCCACGGATAAGACTCATTTGATCTTGGAGATCTTTCGGGGTATGATCTATGCGATAGATGTCGACCAGTTTTGCCCCTACTCGGGCCTTGGGGAGGTCCAAAACTTCAATGGCATGAGTAATTTGGTTCAAACGGAAGTTGACTTTATCCCCTGGAAAAACTTCCTTAGCTGGTTTTGCAATTGTTCCGTTAATGCGGACAGCGCCTTTTTTAACCGCGGCGCTTGCCTGGTTGCGTGTTTTAAAACAGCGAATGCTCCATAAATATTTGTCTATCCTCATTTATACGGCTTAAAAGACCGTTAAAGCCCGTACAAAAATAAGGGAAAAATGGTATCTTGCGCCATCAAAATTCAGGCAATGACTTATCGGCTAAGACCAGTAAAGTATTTAATTTTAGGACTTTTAACCATCCTCGCGTGTAATAAAGAAGATGATGGTTTTACATTTGTACCCGCAAGAGATCGAGCAGAAGAAGCGCCTGTGTCCACGGAAATTATTGAGACCTATCTCAATACGCACTTTTATAACTACGAAGAATTTCAAAATCCGCCGGCGGATTTTGATTTTAAAATTCGCTTTGACACCATTGCTGGGGATAATGCAGATAAAATACCACTCATTGATCAGGTTCAGCATAAAATGGTGCCGGACCGCGTAGATGAAGGCGTTGAATACAAATTATATTACCTCTCTGCAGTAGAAGGGGGGGGCAGCACACCAGCATTCCCCGACGTAGTTACTTTAACCTATGAAGGGCAATATCTTAATACAGAGTTTACTGCTTCGGCGTATACAAAATTATTCGACAGCGCCACCACCCCAGTAAGTTTTGACTTGACCAGTGTAGTGAATGGTTTTCAAGATGGCATCATTACAGCGAAGACCTCTCCATTTCCAGCCATTGAGGCTGCCGATGGCTCTGTGTCCTTTGAAGATTACGGTGTCGGAGCTGTGTTTATCCCTGCAGGTTTGGGTTACTATGTGAGTCCTCCAAACGGCTCAATAATTCCGTTTTACGCTCAACTTATTTTTACGTTTCAATTGTATGCCGTGCGAATAGGCGATCAGGATGAAGATGGTATACCCACAATTTTTGAGGACCTTAATGAAAATAACTTAGAGGAAGACGACGACACAGATTCCGATGGACTGCCGAACTTTTTTGATGCTGACGATGACGGAGACGGACGGCCAACATCAGAAGAAATTATAGTACGCACTTATGTTTTTCTCGATGGTGAACCTGAACCAACCTGGCCAAATACCGAGGTTGAAGTAAAACGCGAGTACAACGCCCAAACCATGGAAACCACTATTTATACTGTTGAATATCCTGATGAAGATAATGACGGCATAGTGGACTATTTAGATTCTGACAGTTAATCAGCTGGGTTGCCACCAAAAAATTAAAAAGGCTTTAACCTCGGTTAAAGCCTTTTTTTATTCCTTATTTCTCAAACAGAGATAAACGTTATTTCTAAATCCCAGATAATCCTGCTTACTTTCGGGAAATTACCTTTTGGGCTTTGGCAACAATCGCAGTGGCATTAAGTCCGTATTTCTCCATAAGCTGCGCTGGCGTCCCTGACTCGCCAAAAGTATCCTCGGTGGCCACAAATTCTTGCGGGGCTGGATGATTCAGGCTCAATTCTCGTGCCACAGATTCTCCTAAACCGCCCAAGTAATTGTGTTCCTCGGCGGTGACGACACAACCTGTTTTTGCCACGCTCTTGAGCAAGCACTCAGAATCTAGTGGTTTAATTGTGTGCGTATTGATCACTTCCGCACTGATGCCTTGCTCGGCCAAAACTTTAGCCGCTTCAAGCGCTTCCCAAACCAAATGCCCTGTCGCCACTATCGTTACGTCTGTTCCCTGGGTTAAAGTAATCGCTTTTCCAATTACAAAGGGCTCATCTGCAGGAGTAAAGTTAGGTACTGAAGGGCGACCAAAACGCAAGTACACTGGTCCATGATGTTCAGCGATGGCGATGGTAGCTGCTTTAGTTTGGTTGTAATCACAAGGATTAATCACGGTCATGCCCGGCAGCATTTTCATCAAACCAATATCCTCTAGAATTTGATGGGTCGCTCCATCTTCTCCCAAGGTAAGCCCCGCATGGGAAGCACAGATCTTGACATTTTTATGACTATAGGCCACGCTTTGTCTGATTTGGTCGTAAACACGACCCGTCGAGAAATTCGCGAAAGTCCCAGTAAAAGGAATTTTTCCACCAATAGTCAATCCTGCCGCTAGGCCGATCATATTGGCCTCAGCAATCCCGACTTGAAAAAATCGTTCGGGATGATTGGCTTTGAATTCATCCATTTTAAGTGAGCCTGTTAGGTCAGCACAAAGCGCAACAACATCTGGGTTATTTTTACCTAATTCAGCAAGTCCTGCACCAAAGCCGGATCGTGTGTCTTTTTTTCCAGTATCGATATATTCTTTCATAATGGTCTGGTGGATTAGTAGTCTCCTAAAGTTTCAGGATTTTGTGCTAAGGCCAAGGCGAGCTGCTCATCATTGGGCGCTTTTCCATGCCACGCATGGGTGTGCATCATAAAGTCGACGCCATTACCCATTACAGTATGCATCAGCACGCAAATAGGTTTCCCTTTTCCTGTATGGCCCTGAGCACTTTTAAGTCCAGAAATGATACTGTTTAAATCGTTGCCATTTTCGATGTCGATAACCAGCCATCCAAAAGCTTCGAACTTCGCGCGCAAATTTCCTAAACTCAAAACATCTTCTAGAGAACCATCGATTTGTTGCCCATTATAATCAACGGTCACAATTAAATTGTCGACTTGATTACTCGCGGCGTACATTATAGCTTCCCAGTTTTGACCTTCTTGTAATTCCCCATCTCCACATAAAGTATAAACTAGATGGGCATCTTGATTGAGCTTTTTGGCCAGTGCCGCCCCAATCGCTACAGAAATCCCTTGACCTAAAGAGCCCGATGCGACACGAATTCCGGGAAGACCTTCGTGTGTGGTCGGGTGTCCCTGAAGTCTAGAATTAAGGAGTCTAAACGTATTGAGTTCTTCAACTGGAAAATATCCTGAGCGGGCCAGTACACTATAGAACACGGGTGAAATGTGGCCGTTTGAAAGAAAAAACAAATCTTCCTCCTGGCCATTCATGTCAAAACCGTCTTTGCGGTGCATGATTTCTTGAAATAGGGCAACAAAAAATTCGGCGCAGCCAAGAGAGCCTCCTGGATGTCCCGAATTTACTTTGTGCACCTGACGTAAAATATCTCGTCGGACCTGGATTACCAGATCCTCAAGAGCGTTGATGTTAGGCATATTGGTCATTATTAATGCAACAAAAGTAGCGCTTTGTATACCCTGAGACAAGCTATGTAAAATGCACTTATCAACGATTTGTTGGTTTTAGTTAACACTTGAACTTGGGACCGGTGAGTTCCTGACAAATCAATTACCTTTGGCAACGGTAAATCAACCCCAAAAAATGGCCTTAAATTATATTTCATGAAGTTCACCCTAGAGGCAAAAGACCCTAACTCGAGTGCACGAGCTGCAACCATTGAATTGGCGCATGGCCCAGTCCATACACCAATATTTATGCCTGTTGGGACTGCAGCGACTGTTAAAGGGGTTCATCAGCGCGAACTCGAACAAGAGATCAAGCCAGACATTATTTTAGGAAATACCTATCATTTATACCTACGACCCCAAACCAAAACCCTTCAAAAGGCAGGAGGATTACACAAATTCATGAATTGGGACGGAAATATTTTGACCGATAGTGGAGGGTATCAAGTGTACTCTTTGTCGGGACGTCGGAAAATTAAAGAAGAGGGGGTGAAATTTAAGTCGCATATTGATGGCAGTCTGCACCTATTTACGCCAGAAAATGTAATGGATATTCAACGTCAAATTGGTGCGGATATAATTATGGCATTCGACGAGTGTACGCCTTATCCATGCGACAAAACCTACGCCAGAGATTCCATGCATATGACTCATAGGTGGCTTGAGCGTTGCTTGCTTCAGCTGAAGAATTCTCCAGAATTATATGGCTTTGAGCAAGTCTTTTTCCCGATTGTACAAGGAAGTACTTACCCGGATTTAAGACGCGAATCGGCAGAATACATAGCCTCTGTAGGCGCTCAGGGCAATGCAATAGGGGGGTTAAGTGTTGGAGAGCCTGCGGAAGAAATGTACGCCATGACCCAAGAGGTTACGGCTATTTTACCTGAAGATAAGCCGCGTTATTTAATGGGGGTTGGAACGCCCATAAATATTCTAGAAAATATTGCGCTAGGGATTGATATGTTTGATTGTGTTATGCCGACCAGAAATGCCCGAAACGGCATGTTATTTACAGCTTATGGGACCATTAATATTAAGAACGCAAAGTGGGCCGATGATTTTGATCCCATAGATTCAATGAATCTTACTTGGGTGGATACCGCCTACAGCAAGGCCTATTTACGTCATCTTTTTACCGTGAACGAAATGCTCGGAAAGCAGATTGCGACCATTCACAATTTGGGCTTCTACCTTTGGTTGGTTCGTGAGGCGAGAAAACATATCTTAGCAGGTGATTATACGGCTTGGAAAAACACTATGGTCCGTCAAATGGACAATAGACTCTAAAACGGACAATAGGTATTAAAAAGTGAGCATACTCGATCGCTACATTATCGGTAAATATTTAGGAACCTTTGGTTTACTAATGTTACTCTTTGTACCTATTGGGATTCTGGTGAATTTAGCCGATAAGATTGACAAAATATTGGCAAATGAGGTCCCCTTTATTGAGGTTGCCAAATACTATGCTCATTTTACAGTCTACTTTGCTAATTTGTTGTTTCCGTTATTTTTGTTTTTATCGACTATTTGGTTCACCTCAAAATTGGCCAATAACACAGAAATCATTGCTTTTTTAAGTAGTGGGGTGTCTTACACCCGCTTTTTAAGACCCTATTTGATTGGCGCAACAGTAGTTTGTATTATGGCCTTTTTCCTAGCCAATTACTTGGCTCCTTATTCGAGTAAAAAATATAATGAGTTCAGTTATGAATACTTGAACAAACGCCGTGGAAAAGATCGTGAAAAAGCAAATGTTTACAGGCAAGTTAGCGACAACGACTATATTTATGTGAGCTATTTTAACGTCAAGGAAAAGTCCGGGAATAACTTCACTTTAGAGCATTTTGAAGGGACTCAGATGACCTATAAAATCGCTGCAAGTCGTATCGTTTATAATGAAGAAAAAGATAATTATTCCCTGTATAATTACAAAAAACGCTACGTAGGTCTGGCCTCTGATTCTTTGGAATACTTTACTAAGAAGGACACGATTTTTTCTTTTGAAATGGAAGACTTAACCCCAGTGGAGTACATCGCAGAAACGCTTGATTTTTCTGCATTAAACAAATTTATTGCTCGCGAAAAGGCCAAAGGGTCCAACTTTATTAATCGTTATGAAGTTGTGCGTTATAAACGATGGAGCCTTCCAGTTTCGGCCTATATATTGACCATTATTGCGGTTGCCGTGTCTTCTGTAAAAAGAAGAGGAGGTATGGGAGTTAATCTGGCTATTGGTATTGGCGTTGGGATGATTTATGTGTTTTTTGATAAAATTTTCGGCACGATGGCTGAGCAAAGTACATTTTCCCCATTTCTTGCCACTTGGTTTCCGAATTTTGTTTTTGGTGTTTTGGCTTACTTCTTATTGAGAAATGCAAAACGATAATCTAAAGCATCATTTGCATTTGCACTTTATCGTGCTGATCTGGGGGTTTACCGCGGTACTCGGGGCCTTGATCTCTTTGGAAGCTATTCCTTTAGTTTGGTTTAGAATGTCCATCGCGGCCCTAGCGGTGCTCATTTTTATGTTGGCGGCCGGCCGATGGAAACGCCCCACTGTGAAATCCCTTTGGAAAATGTGTGGTTTGGGACTGGCCTTGGCCTTACATTGGCTCACTTTTTTTGGGGCTATAAAAATATCTAATGTTTCCGTGACCTTATCCGTCATGGCGACGGGTGCTTTTTTTGCGGCCTTTCTTGAGCCCCTAATTTTTGGCCGTCCCATGAATTGGCGTGAAGTGGTTCTCGGTCTTTTTGCTGTGCTTGGACTGGGTATAATTTTTCACGCTTCAACGGAGTATGTATGGGGTATTGTTTTAGCCTTAATTTCGGCTTTTTTAAGTGCTCTTTTTTCGGTATTCAATGGTCGTTTGGTACAGGAAAATTCCGCGACCACAATTTCGTTTTTTGAACTTGCGTTTGGGGTTCTTGGGATAAGTGTCTATTTGTTTTTTACCGATGCATTCAATAGCACTTTTTTTGATTTGAGTTTGAGTGATTGGTTCTATTTGATAGTTTTGGCGACCATTTGCACAGCATATGCCTTTATCGCTTCGGTAAATTTGATGAAATGGATTACCCCCTTTACTTTAATGCTGACCATTAACCTTGAGCCGATCTACGGCATATTACTCGCTTTAATTGTATTTGGTGATGCAGAGTATATGTCTGCTGCCTTTTATATAGGTGCTGCCATTATTTTGGGGACTGTTTTGGTCAATGCCTATTTCAAAGCAAAACGGCGCAGAAAATATCTACAATAGGTAAAACACCTCCTTTCAAATCCCTATATTTGTTTTCATTTTTGGACATAAAACGCAGCGTGTTATGGAGTATCTTGATTTCGAATTGCCCATTAAAGAATTGCAGGAACAATACAATAAAGCCTGTCAAATTGGGGCGGATAGTGATGTGGATGTAAGCAATACTTGCAAACAGATCGAAAAGAAATTATTGGCTACAAAAAAGGATATATACAAAAATCTTACGCCATGGCAACGTGTTCAATTATCACGTCATCCCGATCGTCCGTACACCATGGATTATATTCGCGCAATATGTGGAGATAGTTTTTTGGAATTGCATGGAGATCGAGGGTTTAAAGATGACAAGGCGATGGTTGGGGGCTTAGGTAAAATAGGTGACCAGAGTTTTATGATTATTGGTCAACAAAAGGGTTATAATACCAAGACACGTCAATACAGAAACTTTGGGATGGCTAATCCGGAAGGATATCGAAAGGCTTTACGTCTAATGAAGTCTGCCGAAAAATTCAATTTACCTGTCGTTGCCTTGATTGACACCCCTGGTGCTTATCCTGGACTTGAAGCAGAAGAACGCGGACAGGGAGAGGCCATTGCAAGAAATATACTCGAAATGACTCGGCTTCAAGTGCCGATTATCGTGGTGATTATCGGTGAGGGCGCCAGTGGTGGTGCATTGGGTATTGGTGTTGGAGATCGCGTATTAATGCTTGAGAATACTTGGTATTCGGTAATTTCTCCGGAGAGTTGTTCTTCAATATTATGGCGTAGCTGGGAATACAAAGAACAAGCCGCAGAGGCCTTGAAATTGACCGCTACCGACATGAAGAAGCTTGCCCTAATTGATGAAATTGTCAAGGAACCACTTGGCGGGGCGCATATGGATCGTCAAACGACTTTCGATACTGTAGCCGCGACGATTTTAAATCATTATGCGGTTCTGAAAAACTTATCCCCAAAAGATTTGGTGGCAGAGCGTATGAATAAATATGCTGCTATGGGTGAGTTTGTGGGCTAAGTCCAAGATGGACAAGGCCTTTCCGAATTTGACCAAAAAAGACGAGCACTCTTTTTTGGGTTATTAACTATTTTTTTGACTTATCAACACCCGTAGTGTTGATGAACCGTGAATATACTCAGCGTGGGTCTTATATGGAAAACACCACAAATCATTATTTTCGTTACTTATGGAACCACTGACAAAAACATCCTCATTTCCTGCGCGAGTAGGGCAAGTAATTGCCTTAGAAAAAGGCAAACTTCCTCCTCAAGCAGTTGATTTAGAAGAAGTTGTATTAGGAGCAATGATGATTGACAAAAAAGGTGTTGATGAGGTCATCGATATCCTAAATCCTGATGTTTTTTACAAAGAAGCCCATCAACTTATATTTGAAGCGATCGTAAATTTGTTTCAATCCAGTCAACCAGTGGACTTATTAACCGTTTCGGCTGAACTCAAGAAGGCGAAACGTTTGGAGCGCGTCGGCGGGGAGTTTTACTTAATACAACTGACACAAAAAGTCTCCTCTTCAGCGCATATCAAGTTTCATGCGCGAATCATACTTCAGAAATACATACAGAGAAGCTTAATAAAAATTTCGAGCGAAATAATAGAAGAGGCTTACGATGAAGGGACTGATGTCTTTGATTTATTGGACAACGCAGAATCAAAGCTTTATGAAGTTACTCAAGGAAATTTAAAACGCAGCTCGGAGACTGCGCAACATCTGGTCATTCAAGCTAAAAAGCGAATTGAAGAGATAGCCAATCGCGAGGGACTCTCGGGAATTCCCTCTGGTTTTAGCCGTGTCGATAAGTTGACCTCAGGTTGGCAACCCAGTGATTTGATTATAATCGCAGCACGACCAGGGATGGGTAAAACTGCTTTGACTCTGTCCATGGCGCGAAATATTGCCGTAGAGTATGAAATTCCAGTAGCGTTCTTTTCATTAGAGATGAGTTCAGTGCAATTGATTACACGATTAATTTCTTCTGAAACTGGCCTTTCTTCCGAAAAATTACGTACCGGTAAACTCGAAAAACACGAGTGGGAGCAATTGAATGTCAAAGTGAAAAGCTTAGAAAAGGCCCCTCTTTATATCGATGATACACCTGCCTTATCCATTTTTGACCTTCGTGCAAAAGCAAGGCGTTTGGCTTCGCAACACGGCATTAAGCTCATCATGGTCGATTATCTGCAGTTGATGACTGCTGGCGGATCACAAAAAGGGGGGAATCGTGAACAAGAAATCTCTACGATTTCCAGAAACTTAAAGGCCTTAGCCAAAGAATTAAATGTGCCTGTAATCGCCTTATCACAGCTTTCACGTGCCGTAGAAACTCGAGGAGGGAGTAAACGTCCAATTCTTAGTGACTTAAGGGAGTCTGGTGCTATTGAACAAGATGCCGATATTGTCTCATTTATTTATCGTCCGGAGTATTATAAAATTGATGAATGGGATGACGATGAGCGTTCACCCACGGAAGGTCAAGCAGAATTTATTGTAGCCAAACACCGTAATGGAGGTTTGGATGAAATCCGCCTTAAGTTCGTAGGACATCTCGGTCGATTTGAAAATTTGGAGTTGTTTGATTATCCTACAGAAATTCATTCGCGTATGAATGACGCGGCCAATGATGATACCTTCAAGCCGACTCATTATCCATCTGCAGATGAGGCCTTTGGAAGTTCCCTTAATGATGATTTGAGTGGCCCAGAGGACGATATTCCGTTTTAGGTAAAACGCTCATTGCTTTTTATAAGCCTGAGGCATTCTCATATAAAAAGCAGTAGATCCTTCTGAATCGAGGACTGAAATTCGTACCTTAAACCTATGTATTTTCGACTAATTTTTATTTTGATTTTGAGTTTTTATACTCAAGTCCATGCGGGATATATTTTGATTCCAATGGGCC
>Ga0181576_10004289_pt1 | contig 10352 bp, 7 predicted proteins | sample 101ome_22_FD_132464 | JGI IMG/M metagenome (GOLD analysis project Ga0181576, IMG submission 132464) | Coastal salt marsh microbial communities from the Groves Creek Marsh, Skidaway Island, Georgia - 101412BT metaG (megahit assembly) | ecosystem: Environmental > Aquatic > Marine > Intertidal zone...
AATGAAATGACCACCTTCTTGCGTCTGTTGACAGCTGAACCAGATATCGCCCGAGTACCAGTGGTCGTCGACTCATCACGCTTTGATGTCATCGAGCAAGCACTCGGCTGCCTACAAGGCAAGTCAGTGGTGAATTCAATTTCTCTGAAAGAAGGAGAAAAAGAATTCATTCGACAAGCCCAGATCTGTCGCGATTACGGCGCTGCGGTGATCGTCATGGCCTTCGATGAGCAGGGACAGGCCGACACGCTTGCTCGCAGGATCGATATCTGTTCGCGCGCATACGAGATACTCACCAGCACGGTCGGGATGCCTCCAGAAGACATCATTTTCGATCCAAATATCTTCGCCCTCGCAACCGGAATCGAGGAGCACAACACCTACGGAATCGACTTCATCACGGCAACGAGAGAACTCAAGGAACGCTTTCCTGCAACGAATATCTCAGGTGGCGTATCAAACCTCTCGTTTTCATTCCGAGGAAACGACATGGTGAGAGAAGCGATGCACTCGGTCTTCCTCCTCAACGCAATCGAAGCCGGAATGCGCATCGGAATCGTGAACCCAGCGCAATTGGCGATCCACGACGAACTCGATCCTGAGTTGCGTGAACTCTGCACCGACGTGGTCCTTAACACCCGGCCCGACGCAACTGACCGACTTCTCGAAGCAGCCTCGCGCTTCTCAGGAACAAGTGACGAATCAACACTTCGTTCAGATTCTGAATGGCGCTCGCTGCCAGTCGATGAACGCATCAGCCATTCTCTCGTAGCCGGCACGACCGAATTCATCGAAGCCGATGTTGAAGAGGCGAGGGCCGAACTCGGTGCCGCGGTCGATGTCATCGAAGGGCCACTCATGGCCGGAATGAATCGTGTTGGTGAACTATTTGGCGCCGGCCGAATGTTTCTGCCTCAGGTTGTGAAATCAGCCCGAGTCATGAAACAGGCCGTGAACTATCTCACCCCATTCATCGAAGCTGAACGCGCTGCAAACCCAGATGGAAGCGCTCCAACATCAGCTGGAACGGTGTTGCTCGCGACCGTTGCGGGAGACGTTCATGACATCGGCAAAAACATCGTCGGAGTTGTGCTTGGATGCGCTGACTACACGGTGATTGATCTTGGTGTGATGGTTCCGACCCAACAGATTTGTGATGCGGCGATCGAACACAACGTTGACATCATCGGTCTGTCTGGGTTAATCACCCCGTCGCTCGATCACATGGTGAATGTTGCAAGCGAATTAGACCGCAACGGCATCACCACACCGCTGCTCATCGGAGGCGCAACCACGAGCAGGCTGCACACAGCGCTGCGCATCACCCCATCTCGACAGAACGGTCCGGTTGTACATGTTGCGGATGCAAGCCGCGCCTCAGGAGTGATCTCCCAGTTGCTATCCCCAGAAAAGCGTGAGTCATTTCTCAGCGATATCGAGGCCGAATATGAGCGCGTCACTGAGAACTACTACCTCGCAGAGCAACGCCGAGAGCGCCCTGACGTTGCAACCTCGAGGGAAGAACGAGCGCAACTCGAATTCTCATCTACGACCGTTCAAGCACCGTCGTTTACCGGAACGAAGAGGGTCTCACTTGATGTTGCGACACTTCGCCCGCTCATCGACTGGTCACCATTTTTCTCGACCTGGGGACTTCGAGGCGGCTATCCAGCGGTACTTCACGACGAAGAAACCGCAAAGGCGGCCAACGATCTCTTCAATGATGCACAGAACATGCTCGACGCCATCATCGCCGAAGATTGGTTGTCGCCTGTTGGTGTTGTCGGGTTTTGGCGAGCCGAGTCAGATGGAGATGACATCGCGGTGCTCAATGACGATGGCTCGCGACGAACAACGTTGCACGGGCTGCGCCAACAGCGAGCGGCATCAGGTGTGCGAGATCGCTCGAGCCTCTGCCTTTCTGACTTCATCGCTCCTGCTGGAAATACCGAACGTGACCACATCGGCGCTTTTGCCGTGACCGTCGGAGAAGGCGAGTACGAGCGCGCCAATGCCTTCGAATCTGCAGGAGATGATTATTCATCGATCATGTTGAAGGCCCTCGCCGACCGCCTCGCTGAGGCAGCGGCGGAATACCTGCATTGGCTAGTCCGCACCGAATACTGGGGTTACTCCCCCGATGAACCCTGTGATCCTGAGGCGCTCATCTCTGAACAGTTCAGAGGAATACGACCTGCACCGGGTTACCCGGCACAACCTGATCATTCTGAGAAGGCCACCATTTTCGAGTTACTCAACGCTGAGAACGAAATTGGGCTTCGGCTCACCGAATCATGGGCGATGCACCCAGGTTCGTCAGTGAGCGGCTTGTACTTCGCTCATCCGGAGGCCCGGTACTTCGGAGTCGGACGAGTCATGCCTGATCAGGTTCGTGATTATGCCGAGCGCAAGAGCCTCTCCGTCGAGCAAGCCGAGCAACTCCTGGCCCCAATACTTGCCTACGATCCAGTGCGAAGCTACTCCTGATACTCGTGCTCAGCCGCCGGATACTCGCCGCTGGCGACATCAGCACAGAACTGCTCCGCAGCCTCACGAAGAATTCCAGCAAGGTTGGCGTACTGCTTCACAAACCGCGGAATACGACCCGTTGTCAACCCCGCCCAGTCTGTCCACACGAGGAGTTGACCGTCGCAGTGAGGTCCTGCACCGACGCTGATCGTCGGAATCGAGAGCGCCTCAGTTACGCGTTGGGCAACTGCTGACGGCACCATCTCGAGCACTACAGCAAATGCGCCGGCTGCTTCAACCGCTTTCGCATCGGCAAGTAACTGTTCTGCACCATCACCGCGTCCTTGGATGAGATGCCCACCAAGACCATGCTCGCTCTGCGGGGTGAAACCGATGTGCGCCATCACCGGGATTCCAGCTGTCACGATTTTGCTGATCTGTTCGGCTGAACGAACTCCACCTTCAAGCTTCACTGCGTGGGCTTCGGTTTCTTTCATGAAACGAATTGCTGTTCGGAGCGCCTCGTCAGGACCAAGTTCGTACGAGCCAAATGGGAGATCTGCAATCACCAGCGCTCGCTTTGCTGCTCGAGCGACTGCTCGAGTCAACGGAATGAGCGCATCAACAGTCACTGGAATTGTCGTGTCATAACCAAAGACCGTGTTTCCTGCTGAGTCACCAACGAGCAGGAAGTCAATACCTGATTCGTCAAAGATCTGGGCGGTAAGCACGTCATAGCTCGTAAGCCCAGTGATCCGGATTCCTTGTTCTTTTGCTCGAGCAAAATGGCGAATGCGGACACGCTTTGGTGCATCTGGATTCTCTACACCGCCGTAAGGGCGTTCAACTTCGTCATTGGAGTCGTTCTCGGCCACGGCGACACGCTATCCCTGCATCGCAGACACAGAACACGGATCACCGACGAGACATCATTGCGACAAACGTCACAAGGCGCGAAGATGGGGTATGGAACTTCTACCAAATCAACTGCCGTGGTGGATCGCTGGTCCCCTACTTGGCCTGCTCGTCGTTGGCCTATTCGCAGTCTCCAACCAGCCGCTCGGCGCCTCGGGTGCGTACGTCCAGACCATCAAGACCGTTCGGCGAGACTCCGATTCAGTGAGCTGGCGAGTGTTCTACTTCGTCGGCATCTTTATCGGCGGCGGAATTGCGACCATTCTCGGCCCTGGCATCGAGTTCCGGCGCGGCTACACGGCATTGCATGCCGCCGGCTGGTCCGAACCATTCATCATGGTCGTTGTACTCCTTGGCGCAATCGTCATGGGGTATGGAGCCCGAGTTGCAGGAGGATGCACCTCAGGTCACGGAATCTGCGGAACGGCGCAACGTTCCCCAGCGAGTTGGGCATCTACTGCGACCTTCATGGCAACAGCGGTTGCGGTCACATTCTTGCTGACATCATTCACCGCCCTCGGTGACATCACCCCGGCGGTTGGAAAATGAAGCGCCCAATGAACCTCGTCGGCCTCGCCTTCGGAGCGATGTTTGGCTTCGTACTCGCCGCAGGGCGCTTGCACGACTACGACACCATTCACGCCACTCTCCGGCTTGAAAGCTTCTATGTCTTCGGCCTCATGGGTCTTGCAATTGGCATCTCAGCCCCACTGCTCTGGTTTCTCGAGAAGCGACAACTCGCCACTCCATACGGCGGCGTCCTCTCACTCGCCCGTTCGAAGATTGAGCGTCACCACATCTACGGCGGCGCCCTCTTTGGTGCCGGCTGGTCGATCGCTGGAACCTGCCCCGCTCCAGCGCTCGCCATGCTCGCCTCGGGAGCAAGCTACGGAGGCATTGCTGTCGTCGGGCTCTTCATCGGCTTACTCGCTCGGGACCAACAACTCGAGCGCTCTAACCGGCTCATTGCTGAAGGCGACGGAGAACGCAGCACTCTTCCGATGACGAAGACACTTGGGGCTCGTTAACTGGCCGACAAGCTGCGCCAGGCCGGCGTTGATCTTTCTCAGGCGTGACCGGTGACCGCAGTCGAAGGGTCGCTGACTTCTACGACCTCGTCTGGGGTCGCAGACCGTTGACTGCCACTCAGCACAAAGGCTGCCACGGCGAGCACGACCATCACCACTGAACAAACGGCATACGCAGCGAATCGACCGTAAGCCTCATAGAGAAATCCGGCGACGACTGCAATCGTTCCTGCAGACAGGGTTTGCACCCCTCCAAGAAGTCCTTGGCCACCTGCATGACGATCTTCAGGGGTCACCATTCCAACGGCCACCGCAGAACTCGAAACCGTCAACGAATCGGTAAAACCATGCACGATTCCAATTCCTAGCATCACTAATGCCGACGGAATCAGGCCATACATGAGCATGTACACCGCCCCGAGCATCAACCCTGCGGGGCCGACCTTGAACGGCCCGATGCGCTGCGCAAGGCGACCTCCCCGCTCAGCGAGGAAGATCATCGGCAAGACAAACAAGGTGATCCCAACGTTGGCAATCCATTCCGATGCATCCAGGTCGTCCAACATGACAACCCATAATGCATCGAACGTGCCGATCATGACGAAGACTGCGACACCCATGCAGACCGCAGCGGCGTAAGGACGAATCTTTAATAAATCAAATGCCAACTTGCTCGATTCCGCTTCAGCGCGTTCGTCCACTTTGATTCTGGCAATAATGAAAATGCTGCACAGCGACGCAACGGCGATCATCAAAAACGGAGCGGGAAGACCAATCGGTCCGACAACGAGCGCTGAGAGCAATGGGCCGACCGCAAACCCGGCAACATCCGCTGCAAGCAACAGCCCCAAATTGTCGCCTAGTCGTTCGGGGTCTCCGAGAATGACGATTCTTCGAATCGCTGGAAATGCCACCCCCAGCCCAATTCCCATCACAAACCGGCCGATGAGCAGCACAAGAGTGGTCTCGCCAAAGGCCAACATCACAAGCCCAACAAAGTTGAGCAGAAGGCCAATCACAACAATGCGTTGGGCATAGCCACGGTCAGCGAGAGGGGCGAGAAAAATCTGTGCGAGAAATGAAGAGAGAAATCCGATTCCCACAATCATTCCGAGCCGACTTTCGGTGATACCAAAACGATCACGAAAATCATCGAGAACGGTGAACATCACTCCATAGCCGGCAGCCATCACCCCCGTGATAACGCCGAGGCTCAAGACCGTTCGGCGAGACATTGGGGAATCTGCAGATGCGATATTCACGGTGTGAGACTAATCGGCTCTCACCCGAACCGAGAGACAAGTCACACAGCCCTCGAGACGTTCGAACTCAGAGATATCAACGCACTCTGTCGCAGTTCCTCGCTCGCGTAACGCCGCAGCGGTCTGCGGGGCACTGGTTGACATCAGCACCGTCTCAGCATCAAGTAACACCACATGGCCACCGTGTTCTTCGGGGACCGCCATAAACGATTCGAACCGTGACTGGTCATCAACGACTGGCGGAAAGCCAATCACGGTTCCGTCATGAAGTGCTGTCACCGCCGACTTCAAATGCAGCACTTTCGAGACTGGAACCGGTCGCACCACCCACCCACGCGATGCGACGATCGCCTCAAGAGCGGCAACGCCCTCGGGATCGGTTCGCCCTCCAACACCGACATAGGCCACGTTTCCAATTTTCAATACATCTCCCCCATCGAGATGACCTGACGACAACTGCTCGACAGTGAGCCCGTCGGCCGAGAGCACCTCGGCGAGGCCTACTGTCTCCCCGCGTCGCTCCGGCGCCCCAGGCCTAGTGATCACGCCAAGCTCACCGAACACAACGACAGCATCTTCAAGAAAGACACCATCGGGGTGTTCATCTGCCGGCGGAACCTCGACCACGTTCCAGCCAAATCGAGTAAGGGCCTCGCAATAGTTCTCCCATTGTTCAATCGCCCGACCCACGTCAATCGGAGTGCGCTGAATATGAGTAACCAAACCATCACCGAGATTCGGACTTGGCCGACGAACATACGCCACATTCTTCACAGAACCAGTGTGTCACCGTGACGCAGCAAACAGACGCCTCCGCGGCGGTACTTACGAGGGCTAGTGTTCTCAACGTGGCGAACTTTGTGCGTTCAAACCTCATCGTCGCCTCAGGAACCGCATTTTCTCGTGCTAGCGGTCTCCTTCGGGTCATTGTTCTCGCCTACGTCATCGGACAAAACGCGTTATCTGACGCATACAAGCTTGCGAACGAAACCCCGAACATTGTGTACGACCTCATCATCGGTGGCGTACTCTCCGCAACCCTGGTGCCAGTCTTCACCTCGCTTCTCTCACGAGAGCATCGGACCGGCGAGGATGAACGAGGGTTCCACGCCGTAATTAGTGCCGCGCTCATTGCCTCGGCCGCTCTTGCCGCAATCGCAGTCGCACTCGCTCCAGCAATTTTCAGGGTGTACTCACTCAACACGTCGTCTGATATTGATGCCGACACATTTCGAACTGTCGGAACCATGCTCACCCGGTTGTTCGTCATCCAGGTGCTGTTCTACGGAATCACTGGCGTGATGACCGCAGCACTTCACGCATCGCGTCGCTTTCTCGCAGCTGCATGGGCTCCGGTTGCGTCGAACATCATCATCGTCGGAACACTTCTCACCCTTCCCGGTGCTGGTTCGACAACTTGGGAACTCGCTGATGTGACGACGAACTCACGCCTGTATCTCACTCTTGCTCTCGGAGCCACTGGCGGAATTGCCCTCATGGCAGTGATCACAACGGCAGCGGCACTTCGCGGGCCGACACCGCTTCGATGGCATGTTGATCTTCGACATCCAGCTGTCAGAAGAGTTGCGAAGATGAGTGGCTGGACACTCGGTTTCGTCATTGCCAATCAGGTTGCACTCGTCGTCATTCGCAATCTCGCCGACCCTGGGTCGTCGCTTGCTTCGGCCTACTTTGATGCATTCATTTTCTTTGTGCTGCCACATGGCTTGCTTGCGGTTTCAATTGCGACGACTCTGCAACCTGAACTTGCTCAAGCAGTGACGCAGGAACAACCAGAACGATTTACCAGTCTGCTTTCTGGTGGCATTCGAGCGATTGTTGCATTGACTGCACCCGCGTCTGCCGGACTCATCGTCATCGGCCCAATTGCAATTACCAGTCTTATGCAACGTGGCCAATTCAATGCACTATCAGCGACCAACACGGGTGACGCGCTCGTCGGGCTCGCTGTTGGGCTCACCGGATTTTCCGTCTATTTGTTCACCTTGCGAGGGTTCTACGCCCATGGTGATACCAAGACGCCGTTCATGCTGAATGTGTTCGAGAATGCTCTGAACATCATCTTTGCGATTGCATTCGTTGGCCCGCTCGGGGTGTTCGGGCTCGGACTCTCCCTAGGGGTCGCATATCTCATCTCAGCTTTGATCAGCATTTGGGTGCTTCGCCGACGATATTCACAGGATCTCAGTATCTCTGCCCTCAGTCGAGAGACAATCGTCATTGGGCTTTCTGCCGCAGTTGCAGGTACTTGCGTATGGGGGCTCGTGTCTGCAATTGACGCACACTTATGGACTGGGATTTCGGGAATACTCGGCTCAGTTGCGATGTCAGCAGTGCTGCTCGTCATCTACGTGGGTTGCACTCTGATCGGTCGAGTCGACCTTCGCAGCCTGCGAACGCTGACTCACTAGTTCACTCAGGAAGCACGACTAGGTCATCACGATGAACAACCTCGTGGTGCATACCTTGTGGAAGTGCAGATGTCTGCTTCCCCACGACATCGAGCAGCTCAGCAGCTGATAAGGCCGACATTCCGCGCGCAAACACTGCACCGTCAGCGCCGACAATTTCGACCGTTGCTCCCGCCACAAACGCTCCCTCGACACCTGTCACCCCAGCAGGCAGCAGGCTCGTGTTCTTAGTGGTCAGTGCTACACGCGCCCCATCATCAACAACGATGCGGCCAGCCGTTTCAGCGGCGAACGCGATCCACAACTTACGTGCTGTCAGCGTCCGATGGTGCGCTTCAAACGTTGTACCAATCCGTTCACCGCTCACAATTGCTGACACCGCACCACGCTGTTGAGCATTCGCGATAACGGTTCTCACACCTGACCATGAAGCAATACGGGCGGCCACCAATTTCGACGCCATCCCACCAGACCCAACTCCACTTTTCGACGTCGAGGCCTGAATAGACAGCAACGGATCATCAGCGGACACGGTCTCAACAAGCGTTGCGTCACTCGACACCCGGGGATCGGATGTGTACAGCCCATCGAGATCGGTCAACAGAATAAGAAGGTCGGCGTTGAGGCTGTGCGCAATCAGCGCTGCGATACGGTCGTTATCGCCGTATCGGAGCTCGCTACTTGCAATTGCATCGTTCTCGTTGACCACAGGCACACAGCGCAGCGCCAGTAACCGTTCTAGGGTTTTGCGAGCATGTAGATATTGACCCCGGTGAACGAAATCGAGGGGGTCGAGAAGTACCTGAGCCCCGACGAGTCCATGGGAGGCCAACTCATCGTCATACACGCCCATGAGACGGCTCTGTCCAACCGCTGATACCGCTTGCAGTGTCTCGAGATCGGTGGGGCGAGCCTCAAGTCCAACTGCACCGACTCCAGCTGCGACTGCTCCAGATGAAACAACGATCGGCTGGTGGCCCTGGGCTACAACGTCTGCGACATCCTCACAGAGTTGCGAAATTGCGTTGTGATCAATGCGACCGTCGGCACGCGCCAGTGACGACGATCCGATTTTGACAACGACTTTCATACCCCTACAACTACCTGCTCAACCGATGTTGACGCACTCACACGTCTGCCTGATATTCAAAGCTGAACTCACCGATCCAGACAATGTCACCGTCGGCAACCCCCGCACGTGAGAGCATCTTGGAAATTCCGAGGCGTTCGAGACGCGAATCAATCCACTCCAATGCCTCAGGAGTTGTCACATCATTGAGCGCAACGACACGCTCAACCTCTCGACCCACAAGCCTGAACTCATTGTCAGCTAGGCGCTCAACAACTGCTCCGGTCACCTCAGGCCTCAGCACAACGACTCCATCGTGGTCGGGCTCTACCGAACGCGACTCGTGAACGACCGATGCCATCTGCCCAACAAGTTCTCGAACACCCGACTGCGTGATCGACGAAATTACCAACCGGTCGCCAAACTCCTCAACCACCTCGGCCGAGACCATGTCGGCCTTCGTGCCGGCCACAATCCGAGGACGTTCAAGTAGATCAGGCCGATACTGGCCAAGTTCGTGTAGCAAGGTTTCCTCTTGCTGCTGAGGGCTCACACCGTCAGCAGGCGCAAGGTCAATGAGCAGACACAGCACCCGGGCGCGCTCGACATGCCTCAAAAATCGGTGACCAAGGCCCCGGCCTTCGCTCGCTCCCTCAATCAACCCCGGAATATCTGCAACGACGAAACTGGTGTCGTCATCGAACGCGACGACACCAAGGTTCGGCTCCAAAGTCGTGAAGGGGTAGTTCGCGATCTTGGGTTTTGCAGCTGAAATCACGCTGATCAGCGTGCTCTTTCCTGCGTTCGGAAATCCGACGAGAGCCACATCAGCCATAAGTTGCAACTCGAGTTTCAACCAGCGTTCTTCGCCATGTTCACCCTGTTCCGCAAATGTCGGTGCGCGGCGCTTATTCGAGAGAAAACGGGCATTACCTCGGCCACCGCGACCTCCCGATGCCCCCAGCCAGCGGTCGCCATGACGGAAGAGTTCCGCAAGCACTTCGCCGGTGTAGAGGTCTTTCACCACCGTTCCCTCAGGGACTCGTACCTCCAGCGTGGTGCCGCGCTTACCGTGAAGATCTTTCCCTTTGCCATGAACGCCATTGGTTGCACGGCGATGCGGATGGTCTCGGAATGGAAGGAGCGACGCGACATTGTGATCAGCAATCAGCCAGAC
>Ga0181576_10004290_pt1 | contig 10350 bp, 9 predicted proteins | sample 101ome_22_FD_132464 | JGI IMG/M metagenome (GOLD analysis project Ga0181576, IMG submission 132464) | Coastal salt marsh microbial communities from the Groves Creek Marsh, Skidaway Island, Georgia - 101412BT metaG (megahit assembly) | ecosystem: Environmental > Aquatic > Marine > Intertidal zone...
AGGAACGGGATGGTCTCCTTGATGCGGTCGTGGTCTTCTCGCAGAGTTGTGGCAAACCCGCCATATTCTTGGCCGAGGGTCATCGGCACAGCATCTTGGAGCTGTGTCCTTCCCACTTTCAAAATGGATTGGAACTCGAGACCTTTCTGGGCGAACGCTTGAGCCAGTAGCTGGTGTTCCTCGAAGAGGCGCTGAACACCCAGCACCATCCCTAACTTGATGGCTGTGGGATACACATCATTCGTCGACTGTGACCGATTGACATCATCGATGGGGTGAAGGTACTCATACTGACCTTTTTGATGCCCCATCAATTCGAGTCCACGATTGGCGATGATTTCGTTCGCACACATATTCGTTGAGGTTCCCGCACCACCCTGGACTGCACCCAGGACAAATTGGTCGTGCAAAGCGCCTGACCAGAGTTCTTCACACACCTGGTCGATGATGTCTGCTTTCTCTGCCGAAAGAGCTCCGATGTCGTTATTAGCGCGAGCAGCCGCCTGCTTGACCCGCGCAATTCCTCGAATCAAGTCGGGATAGTTAGAAATGGCGCGACGCGTTATGGGGAAATTCACCAAAGCGCGCGCTGTGTGAATACCCCAATACGCGTCCGCAGGAACTTCAAGCTCACCGAGGGAATCCTTCTCCAGGCGCATCGGAACGCCTTTGGCATCCTCGCCGGGCACGAGACGATAGCGAGCCTCTCCATCGGGCCCCTCCTCCAGAGACGGCCCCGGGCCGGTGGTGTGAACCACGCTGGCACCCCCTTTGGTGACTCGGGGAATATCTCCCTACGAACTTGAGTTTAGGACTACGTGGGTAAGCGCCGAGCAACATTAGGCTTAACACTCGAAGCGCAAGAAAAGAGGAATCGATGACCGACGACAACAAGAGCGTGGAATTCTATGGAGCAGCCTGGTGTGGAGACTGTGTTCGGGCTCAAGCTCTCCTCGAGCACTATGGTGTCGACTTCACCTACCACGATGTGGACGCCAGTGACGCTGACAAAGCCAAAGCAATCGAGCTCAGTGGCCGGCCCAATATTCCCGTCCTCCTCTTCCCCGATGGTTCAGTACTGACTGAGCCCAGCAACCCGGCTCTCAACAGCAAACTCTCTGAATTGGAGATGATTTAGCCGCTCTGTGGGTGCTCTGACCTAGGCTGTGCCCCATGCAGCGACTGGGTGATGCCTCGTGGGTGATATCGGCAAGCGATCTTGCTGTGTTTCAGTCATGTCCATGGAGACTGGCTCGGATAGTCGATGAGAAACTCGGCAAAGGCATCACAGTTCCCGACATCGATGACCCGATGATGGACTTGGTCGCTCGTTTGGGGCTCGAACACGAGGCTCGACAGCTCGAACTCTTGGCCTCCACGATGACAGTCGTTGAACTCTCCTACGAGCCGGTTGACCCGAATGATGCTCCAGCTTGGCGTGCCAACATTGAGAAAGCGAGCAATGAGACCCTGGTCGCTCTCGCCTCCGACGCCGGCGCGCTTTTCCAGGCGACTTTGTACGAGGAGACATTGCCTGATGCTCCGCTTCCGATCGGTTTTCAAGGATTTGCGGATTTCATCGTCTCGACGGGCGAGAGTTGGGAAATTTGGGATTCCAAGCTCGCCAGGCGTGCCAAAGACCACGCCCTGATTCAGCTCGCCGCCTACTACGACCAGCTCGAGCGTCGCGGCGTTCCGCTCTCGACATCGGTGCGCATCATTCTCGGAGATGGCACCCACAGCATTCACGATGTGGACGAGCTCCTCGAGCCCTACCGGGAACAGCGCAAAGCGGTGATGGCTCTCATCGAGCACCGCGTGGTTGACCCTCATCCTCTGCCGTGGGGTGATGAGCTCTATCCTCCGTGTGGCACGAAAGGCTGCCCCGCGTGCAGCGAGCAAATCCTGCTCCACGACGATCTGTTCCAAATTGCTGGCCTCAGAAAAACCCAACGAAACAAGATTCTGACCGGAGGCTTCGAGACCCTCGAACAATTCGCCACGGCGTCGCGGGAGGAAGTCCGACGTGCGATTCCAGGGATTGGCCTCGACACCTTGCACGGTCTGCACCTGCAGGCTTCTCTCCAAGTCGCAACCCGCAACAATCCGGAGGGCCGCCCGGCATGGGAGGTCCTCTCACGCGGAATGATCGAGAACCTCCCCGCTCCAAGCGTCGGCGATATCTTTTTCGATTTTGAGGGAGACCCGACATATCAAGAACTGGGCGGGGACGGAAGCGCTCTTGGCTCACTGTCGCAGGGCGACGATTCCGTCTGGTTTGGGATTGAGTATCTCTTTGGGCTGTGGGGTGACAACCTCAATCCCGAGGGGCCTGATACTTCGTTCCTCCCGCTGTGGGCGGAAACATTTGACGAGGAGAAAGCTGCCTTTGAGACCTTTCTCGCGCTTCTCGAGAAACGAGCTGAAGAGTATCCCGATTTCCACGTCTATCACTACGCGCCGTATGAGAGAACCCGACTGAAAGCCATGACTCAGCGATACCGTGTCGAATCCCCGATCCTCGATGCGCTCATGACGACTCACCTCGTCGACTTGTATCCGGTGGTGATGAAAGGCCTCAAGGTAGGTCTTCCCAGCTATGGACTAAAAGCTCTCGAAGCCCTCTATTTCGATCCCGACACCAGAACCGGAATCGCGGGCGGTGGCGAATCCGTCGTGGCGTTCTCTGACTACCAATTAGCGTGTTCTCAGGGCAACCTCGATGCAGCGCAAGAGCTCAAAGAGAGCATCTTGCACTACAACCGGATTGATTGCTTCTCCACCCAGGCTTTGCGAGATTGGCTCCTCACGAGCGCTCGTGAGGACTAAGCCTGTTTATTCGGTGACCAGCTCATCGCGCTGGAGAGAACCTCATCCGCAGTTCCAATCTCAAAAGTAGCCTCGAGAAATTCTCCGGCCAAAGCACGAGGTAACCACAGGCTGGCATCGGCCCACATTCGCTCCAAGGGAATACCTGACACCGGCCACCATCTGGCATCAATTTCTTCACTCGCCCTCACGTGCCCCTCCCAATGACGCGTTGTGAACGCGTGGGAGCGCTGAGAGAGAGCGTCCCTTCCTACAAAGGGATAGGTGATTCGGGCAAGGGGTTCAAGATTGTCGGGGGCAACCACAAGGCCAACCTCCTCCGCTACTTCTCGCACGGCGGTGTGACGTGGTGACTCGCCTGGTTCTTGTTTACCGCCGGGTCCCACAATCTTGCCGACCCCCAGCCCGGTCAATTTTTCTCCCAAGAGCACCTCGTCCCCGGTCTTTCCCTCCCGCAGGAGGTAGACCACAGAGACCTCAAACATGGCCCTCAGGCTATCTCGTGTCGGTGGTGGCTGAGATGGTCACACTATTGGCGTCCAGGCCGGAGGACCTATGAACCGCTTATTCGATGAACCGATACCGCCGTGTCCCCGCTGCGAGCAAACCACGGCGCTGCCCATCGTGTACGGAGACGCGAGTACTGAAATGGTTACAGCCGCGAGGCTCGGACAGATTGTCCTCGGTGGTGTCGCCACCGAAGGTGACATGCCCGCGTGGATGTGTCCGTGTGGAAACCGCTATGAGGACTGACGCGCGGCCAATTCCGCTTCGAGCAGCGCAATGAGCGCCGCTACCTGCATCGTGCCCTCAACACCGACTTCGCTTTCCTGTCCATCTAAAGCTCTCGCTGACAAGCCAGATTTCTGATCGATAAGCTCTGCGATTCGTTGATCCACGGTCTGAGCCGCCACAATACGCCAGGCAGTAACGGGAAGCTCCTGGCCGATGCGGTGCACACGGTCAATAGCTTGAGTTTGCTCGGCGCTCGTCCACGACAGCTCCGCCAGAACAACGTTGGAGGCCGCCTGGAGATTCACCCCCACGCCAGCGGCGAGAAGCGAGCAGACGATTACCTGAACGTCATCATCGTGAGTGAAAGCATCGATGGCGTCTTGGCGCGCGCTCGTCGACTGATCTCCCCGAATCGAGGTTGTTTTCACACCTACCGACGCGAAATGCTTCTCAGCTTGGTTGAGAACATCAATGTGCTTGGCAAAGAACACCACTTTGCCCACGTTTCTGGCCAGCTGGGCCGTGTAATCGGCGGCCATCACAGCCTTCGCCGAGCCAATCTTGCGCACCAGGGTGAAGACGTTATCTCCCGTCTCGTCTTGCTTGGTCTCCTCAATCTCCGAGGCGCACACCAAGCGAACAAGGTCGTGGTCAATTACGCTCGGATCAGCGTCACCCCGAGCCGCAATGACGCGGTCATAGCGCTCCAGTAGACGGGAAATGAGGGCCTTTTCAGCTTCAAGAATCGAGCGGGCAGCTTCTGTGTCGAGCTCAATGGGGATATCCGCGATACGCCGTGCAGGAATGTCCTTAGCCACATCTTGCTTTCGCCTGCGGACGATTCCCATGGAAATGACGGCTTTCCTCGCAGCCGGGAAGAACCCTGGATCCGCAGGAGTAAGACCGGTCTCCTCGAGTTTCGCCATCAGCTCACCCAGAGGCTTTTTGTCATCAATCCAGCCCAGGTATTGCCAAATCATGCGGAAATCTTCGATCTGGTTGATCAGTGGAGTTCCCGTCAGAGCAATCAGGAGCGGATGCTGGAGCCGCGCGCGGATAGTTCTCGCGACCGCCTGGACGTGCTTGGAGCGTTGAGATTCCTTGTTCTTGATGAAATGTGCCTCATCGACGACCATTCCTCGGAAATCAAACTTGGACAGCCACCCGACGTGACGGTCGAGGATGTCGTAGTTCACGATGAACACGTCGCTAAAGGCGTTCAACTCCACACCATCGCCGTGCACGACAGTGGGACGACGCTTGGGCAACCACTGGTGCACTTCTCGAAGCCAGTTGGTCTTCACCACGTTCGGGACCACCACCAGGAGCGGGAAAGCACCAGCGGTTTCAGCTGCGATCAGGGCCTGAGCGGTCTTACCCAAACCAGGTTCATCAGCCAGCAAGAAACTTCGATGACCAGCCCGCACAGATTCCACAAACTCAGACTGGTGAACCATCAAGTCCAAACCACCAGGCGTCGAGAGATTAGCAGCTGGCGGAAGCTCCATGGAGGCCACGCCACCGCCTGAGCCCTGCTCAAACGACCGGAAGAGGGGCTCGATGAGCTCCCAGTTCAGGAGTCGACCCTCCACCGAGCCCTGGGGCTTTTGGTAGGCCGCAAAATCGGGTGCCATGAAGGGGTTAGCCAACTGGGCTTGGCGAACAGAGGCCGGGACGACTTGCTTGGCCACCTCAGGGCTCACCTGAGCAACCTCGTCCACGATGATCAAATCATCGGGAGCGAGCTCCTGACCCGAGGCCACGAGGAAATCTCGTCGCAATTTCTTTGCGGCTTCCGAGACCTTCGCTTCGGGAGCCAATAATTGGATAAGACTCGTGTCTTTAGCCGCTGTCTTGGCCATAATCGAGGCCAAACCATCCAGTCGCTTGAGCGTCTCTTGGCGCTCTGCCGCGGAAAGCGAGGTATCTTCTTTCGCTCGGGCACGCTCCTCGCGCACCAACAGTGCCGCGACCTGAAACTTCACCCGGTTGCCGGCAGTGACTTTCCCTCGCCCTGCTGCGGACTCCACTTCCCGAACAGCTCTGGCCAGAATCGGGATCATGCCCTCATCATCGATGGGCTTTTTGCGTCCCCGCTTAGCGCCCTGGGGGCGTGAACGAGTGCGTGAGGGGCCTGCCGGGGCCATTCTTCTCCTTGAAACAACCTAGATATCGCGGGAAACGACGACTCAGTCGCCGCGACCACATGTTGTCTCGCTTGTGATGCGAGACCGACACAACCAACCAGACCTGAACGCGAACCGTGTCAGTGATTGCGGTGCCCCACCAGTGTAACGCCTAGGAAGCGGTGTTGGGTACCCGCTGTGCAAAACGAGCCTCAGCGGTTTTCCCCATGGAGCGCGCCATTCCTGCAAACACAATCCCGTGAAGCGGGGTCACGGCGAACCAATACAGGCGCCCACCCAAACCCTGCGGGAAGAACACCGCGCGCTGGCTGAGGGTGCTGCGCTTGTCTGAAACGGACGTCACCGTGAACTCCAGCCACGCAAGTCCGGGGAGTTTCATTTCGGCTCGGAGACAAAGAAAAGAGCCCCGCTCTATTTTTTCCACGCGCCAAAAGTCGAGGGCGTCACCAACCATGAGCTTGTTAGGGTCCCGACGGCCCCGACGAAGGCCCACTCCCCCGACGAGTTTGTCCAGCAGACCTCGCGCAGCCCACGCCACGGGAAGGGAATACCACCCGTTGTCACCCCCAATGCTCTCGACGACGCCCCAGAGATCTTCCGCCGGGGCATCGACAGAAACGTCCCTCGAGTCGGTATACACGGTGTGACCGGCCCACTCAGGATCGCTTGGGAGCGGATCAGAGGGAGCCCCGATGACTTCGGTGTTCCGCCACGACGTCTCAACCTCACCGGAGCGCATCCGCACCAGAGCCAATTCGACCGCGCGGCGATACCCCGTGAGTCCCTCCGCCGGCGGCGGAATGACGGCGTCAATGTCGTGATTTTTCATGACGGCATCGTGAAGAAGCGACTCAATAATCGGAACAGCAAGACTTCGAGGGATGGGCGTGACAAGGTTTACCCATTGAGAAGCAAGCCACGGCGTCAAAACAGGCAGAGCAAGAATAATCCGCTCCTTGAGTCCCGCTTCCTTCGCGTAACCGTTCATCAATTCGACATACCGAAAAACGTCCGGGCCACCAATATCGAAGGCCCGATTGATCTCCGCAGGAAGAGTCGCGGACTTCACCAAGTAGTGAAGAACATCTCTCACAGCGATGGGCTGAATTCGGTTGCGAACCCACTTGGGAGCAGGCATAGCGGGCAGAATTTCCGTGAGGTGCCGAATCATCTCGAAGCTCGCAGAGCCTGACCCGATGATGACCCCTGCCTGCAGGGCAATCGTCGGCACCCCCGACGCAAGGAGGATGTCTCCCACTTCCTTTCGGGACCCAAGGTGACGGGAGAGCTTGCCCTCGGGATGCAATCCCCCGAGGTACACGATTCGTGACACACCCGCAGCGGATGACTCCTCAGCCACGATGGTAGCGACCGAACGCTCCACCTCTTCGAAGTTGCCCGCACTCGACATCGAGTGAACCAAGTAATACACAACGTCTATCGAGTTCACGGCCCTCGCAACATCGGCACGTTCCTGAAGGTCTCCCTGCACCATTTCGACATCATCACGCCACGGCACAGAGTCGAGTCGGTGAGGTTCCCGGGCCAGAACACGGACCGTGTGGCCTTCCTCCAAGAGTTTGGGAACAAGGCGACCACCCACGTATCCCGTCGCACCGGTGACCAAGACCTTCATGCGGACAGGCTATGACCCTGAACTGGGAAACACCAGTTGTGAGCTATACCGTGGCACTGTGGATATCAAGGCCCTGACCGACTGGTTTGCCCTCCACCAGCGACCTCTCCCGTGGCGTGAGAAGAGTTGTTCACCCTGGGGAGTCATGGTCTCTGAGGTCATGCTCCAGCAGACCCCTGTTGCCCGAGTTGAACCGGTGTGGCACGAATGGATGAACCGATGGCCCTACCCCGCTGACCTGGCCCATGCCTCGAAAGCAGACGTCGTGACCGCGTGGGGGCGACTGGGATATCCCCGTCGAGCTTTGCGACTGCACGCCGCCGCGGTTCAGATTGAGGCCGATTATGGAGGCGAAATCCCTCGCGGTCTGGAGGATTTGCTCGATCTTCCGGGCATCGGCGACTACACAGCACGAGCCATTCGGACCTTCGCGTTTGGAATCCCCGAACCCGTTGTCGATACCAATGTTCGACGAGTCGTGGCTCGAGCACACAAGGGAAACGGCGAGGCGGGGCCACCCCGCGTGAGGTCTGACCGGGAGGAACTCTGGGGTCTTATGTCCGCCGAAGACACCGGTACGCAAGTCCAGGGTGCGAAAGCCATCATGGAATTAGGCGCGACAATCTGCACAGCCCGAACACCCCGATGCGAGGAATGTCCGCTCGCCCATGCGTGTGCGTGGCGAGACGCCGGCTATCCCGAATACCGGGGCGCTAGAGCTCCCACTCAGGCACGATTTGAGGGGAGTGATCGGCAAGTACGGGGAATCATTCTTCGAGAATTGCGCCATAGCGACACTCCCGTGCCCGAAGATTTTCTCGCTTCGTTGTGGGTGAATCGCCAGCAATTTCAGCGAGCGCTGGAATCGCTGGTGTCCGACGGTCTAGCCATCAGGGAGCCGGAGGGAATTACGCTCCCGCGCTAAGCGCTTTATCCCGACGAATAATCTCGCGCATTCCTTCAATCGCCGCGGGCAGCAAGTGCTCCACTTTGGAGGCATCCCATTCCGCAGGGGTCATCGGGGACTGATCAGGATGGCCCATCACCATCATGAGGCCGCTCGCTCGAACGCGAAGCACTGAGGCCACAATGTAGAGAGAGGCCGCCTCCATCTCAGAACAAATAGCCCCTCCCCCCATCCAGGCGGTCCACCGTTCTGCCAGTCGGCTCGCCACTGGCATCCGCTCGGGAGCGTGCTGACCATAGAACGAGTCCTTCGACTGTGAAACTCCCACATGCACGGTCTTTCCCATGGCTGTGGCAGCATCGGCCAGCGCCTGGGTAAGCCCCACATCCGCAACCGCCGGGAATTCAAGAGGAAGGTAGTGGAGGCTGGTGCCCTCGTCGCGGATAGCGGCTGAGACAATCGCAATATCGCCTGGCTTGATGTGTTCCTGCATAGAGCCCGACGTGCCGACTCGAACAAAAGTGTCTGATCCGATAGCGACGAGTTCCTCCAGCGCAATAGCAGCCGAGGGTCCTCCGATACCGGTTGAGGTTACGGAGACCTTTTCGCCTTCGAGATAGCCCGTCCATGTTTCATATTCACGGTGGGACGCAATTTTCTGCGGGTCGTCAAAGAATGAGGCGATGAGCTCACACCGGCCGGGGTCGCCCGGGAGGAACACGTAACGTCCAACATCGCCCTCCGCAAGGGCAATGTGGTACTGACGAGGGTCTTCGCGGTCCATCGACATGGGAACTCCTTGGTTTCTCTACTCCGCTGAGCGGGGGGCCTTGTAGGGGTCCTCCTCGCCAGCGTATTGTGCGGTTGCTTTCATGCGCTCGGTCTCAGCGTCCCTTTGACGGGCTTCCTGCAGAAGATTCTCGATCGCGGCCGCATTCTCGGGCACTCCGTCGGGAACAAACTCGAGCGTAGGTGTAAGGCGGGCCGAAATATTCCGCCCCACCTCGGTGCGAAGCATTCCCGTTGCCGCAGTCAAGGCGGCGTGCGTATCTGCCCGCTCCGTGTCATCCCCCAAGACCGTGTAGAAGACGGACGCGTGTTGCAAATCACCGGTCACGTGGACATCCGTGATGGTCGCGTATCCCATTCGGGGATCCCGGAGACCTTTTTGAAGGCGCTCAGCAAGGATTTGGCGAATCAAGTCCGCCATTTTCCTCGCGCGCGGTGAGTTACTACTCACGGACCTTCTCTTTCATCTCAATGGTCTCGATCTCGTCACCGATTTGGATGTCTTTGAGCTTGCCCAACCCGATACCGCATTCGAAATCAGTCTTGACCTCAGTGACATCATCCTTGAAGCGACGCAGAGACTCGATGGTGAGGTCGTCGGCGAGGACGACACCATCGCGGATGATGCGCGCCTTGGCATTTCGGGTAATGGTTCCCGAGCGCACCAAACAACCCGCAATAGTTCCTGCCTTCGAGGACTTGAATACCTCGCGGACTTCGGCCACACCGGATTGCACTTCCTCGAACTCGGGCTTCAGCATGCCCTTGAGTGAGCTCTCTATCTCCTCCAGAGCGTTGTAAATGACCGAGTAGAAGCGGATGTCGACGCCCTCGCGCTGGGCGCGCTCGCGCGCCTTCGAGTCGGGCCTGACGTTGAATCCCACGATGATGGCGTTGTCGATGGTCGCCAGGTTCACATCGCTCTCTGTAATGGCACCAACACCACGGTGGATGATGCGCAACTGAACCGACTCGTCCACCTCAATCTTGAGCAACGCTTCTTCCAGTGCCTCCACAGCACCGGAGACATCACCCTTGAGGATGAGGTTGAGGGCCTCGATTTTCCCATCCTCGAGGGCCTTGGTGAAGTCCTCCAGGCTGATGCGCTTGCGTGCCTTCGCGAGCTGAGCATTGCGCTCGCCAGCCTCACGCTTCTCCGCGATCTGACGAGCTGTTCGATCGTCGTCGGTCACGATGAAGGTGTCTCCTGCTCGAGGCACCCTTGAAAGACATTGGACACCGACCGGGCGCGACGGGAATGCTTCCTCAACGGACTCACCGTTCTCGTCGACCATGGCGCGCACGCG
>Ga0181576_10004295_pt1 | contig 10348 bp, 8 predicted proteins | sample 101ome_22_FD_132464 | JGI IMG/M metagenome (GOLD analysis project Ga0181576, IMG submission 132464) | Coastal salt marsh microbial communities from the Groves Creek Marsh, Skidaway Island, Georgia - 101412BT metaG (megahit assembly) | ecosystem: Environmental > Aquatic > Marine > Intertidal zone...
CTGTCACCGACGGTGGGTTCAGGATTCAGATCAAGGCTCGATTAAAACAAGACCATTGCCTGAGCTTTTATGGGCATCGTATTGAGTGGTTAGCCCATACAACCCTGGATCTTTTCCGTTCCGAGCGACACACCACCCAGGGCCTCAGACAACTATTTCATCAGCATGGTCTTGCTTGCCATGAATCCTTTCAATCCGAGGATGGTGAAGAAGCAGTCTATTTACTAAAACGGACATGCGCCTGAGGTGATCTTGAAAGCGATCCATATCCTGCTAGGGATGTTGGGTAGGCTACCTGGGTCACCATCAAACCTGCTCTCTTGCTGGTGAATCATTTTTTGGCCCCATCTTTGGTTCATGCATGATCACGGATGCTTCAAGGTACCATCGGGATGGTTCAATCCCAAGGACAAGAGGAACGTGGAAGTCATGGCAAAAATGACACTTTTATGGCCAGCATGTAGGGTAACCAATCGGGCACACCTTTCGGGTACCAGGACGAAACGTAAAAAGAGGTGAGGCATGATGCCCCACCTCTTTTGGGATTCGGTCAAATGATTGAAAGATTGTGTTATCGGATGACTCGGAAAAACCTTTCCTGATCTTCTGTCGATGCCTTGTAAGGGCTGGAGGCCCCTTGGACAGGTGTCCATGGACCCTGAACTGCTGTCGATGATTCAAGGGTCCCGTCTCCATCCCAGGTTATTTCAAGGCTTAAGCCCTGACGGGTGAAGGCAAGGACGGCCGGTTCCGAAGGCCCAGTGCTCCTTTGGCCGCCAATCAGGTAGCGACCGTAACCGTAGATGCCTGAAGCCCAAAGAACTTCTGATTGTCCCGCTTTCATGCCCTCGAGCACATTGACTTCAACCCCTCCCAATGTGCCGTGAAAGGTGCTGTAGGCATCTCCCTGGAGTTCCTCAGTTTCCCTGACCTCCAAGGTATGACTGCCCAGTAAATCTCCGCTGTGTGTATGCAGTCCAAGAAAACCCGGCCTGGCAGGAACCCGATTGACTGCCGCACTGTTCCAGCTGGGCGTGCTGTAAGTCACAAGGTAACCGAGTGAGGTGTCACTATCGATATCACTGATGAATTCTGTCACGTAATCATTTTCCGCATCGGCGTTGGGGTCCTTTTCGGCTCGGAAAGTAGGGTCATTTTCAAAGGCAAAAAAACCAAGATCGTCACCCACTCGGCGAACAAAGGTGGTATCGGTACCGTTGCTTGCCCCGGGGTATAGGCTGGCATACACCCAGTCGGCCTCCTCATCATCGGCGACTCGGCCCGAAATGAAGGAGCTAGCTCCTCCCCCAGCCTGGATATCGTTGGTGAGTTCAAATTTGTCGAACACCTTGCCATCGCTGGTGGCCAAGATGTGATAGCCCTGATTGGGCCTCCATGTCTTGCCGCCCGCCAGAATCAGGGTATCGACGCCACTTCCCTGAACTCGAATGTTTTCCCAGCGCCATTGGTGCCAGTTGGCTGAATCGTCGTTGACTTGAGTGTAGGCAACACTGGGTGCGCCAAAACTTCCCGACCCATCGGGTGCATACCTCAGGATCTTGTTTTTATAACCGACGTAAATCACGCCATCATCGGCGATACCAAAATTAAAATAGTAGTCCAGTTGAGTACCACCGGCGGCCAGAAAATCAGCATCCAAAGCAACCGGATTGAAGCCGACTTCGAGCGCAATACCCATGGGTTCCCCTGACTCGGGATCAATCCAAATAAGGGAACGATCCGGAAAGCTGGCTGCCATGGTCGCGTCATGAGCGGGATCGTTTTCATCGATCCCATTTTCACGTATCGCAAGCATGAGGCGAGTGGCATCGTATCGATGCAGCCCCCCATAAGTATCGATCGTAGAGGAACCATTATAGGTATCATCCACTCCAGCCGGTGTGCCCTGAGCTTTGAGAATGGGAAGCGGTGTGGGTTGGTTGAAAAGATGCTCAAAGACTGGATCAATTGGAGGGCCGTCGATTAGATAGCGCCCATAACCATAGATTCCCGAAGCCCATAACACTTCAGATTGTCCTGCCTTCATGCCCTCAAGGATATTGACCTCAACCCCGCCAAGCGTACCGTGCCAGGCACTTGAGCTTTCGCCTTGTATTTCCTCCGATTCGCGAACTTCGAGGGTGTGGCTGCCCAGCACATCGCCATCATGGGTGTGAATGCCGAGGAACCCTGGGCGCGCAGGTAAGCGATTGACTCCCCCGCTGTTCCAGCTAGGGGTGCTGTAGGTAATGATGTAGCCTAAAGAAGTATCTCCATCGATATCGCTGATGAATTCGGTGACGTAGTCGGTCTCTGGATTGGCATTAGGATCCTTGCCAGGGCGAAATGTACCATCATTCTCGAAGGCAAAGAACCCGAGGTCATCACCTACCCGGCGAACAAACGTGGTATCGGTGCCATTGCTAGCCCCAGGATAGAGGCTGGCATAAACCCAGTCCGCCTCTTCGTCATCTGCGACTTTTCCCGAAATGAATGAACTGGCACCTCCTCCTGCTTGGACATCGTTGAAGAGCTCGAATTTGTCGAACACTTTGCCATCGTTGGTTCCGAGGATATGGTAGCCTTGGTTGGGTCTCCATGTCTTGCCTCCAGCCAGGATGAGGGTTTCGGCTCCACTCCCTTGAATACGGATATTTTCCCACCGCCACTGATGCCAATTTGCTGAATCATCATTGACTTGAGTGTAAGCAGTACTGGGTGCTCCGAACCCGCCTTGGCCATTGGGTTCATACCTTAGGATCTTGTTTTTGTAACCGACGAAGACGGCGCCATCGACTGAGACGGCAAAAGTGAAATAGTAATCCAACTGGGTGCCGCCGGCAGCCAGGAAATCTGCGTCCAGGGGCACAGGGCTGAAACCGACCTCGATGGCAACACCCATGGGTTCCCCTGAATCAGGATCAATCCATAGGATGGAACGGTCTGGGAATTCAGCTGCCATGGCTTGGTCGTGATTGGGGTCGGTTTCGTCGATACCATTTTCTCGGATGCCCAGCATGAGGCGTGTGGCATCGTATCGATGCAGGCCTCCATAGCTGTCGAGGGTAGAAGACCCATCATAAAGGTCATCAACCCCTGGAGGGGTTCCTTGAGCCTTGAGGATGGGAAGCGGCGTGGATTGGTTGAATAAATGCTCAAAGACTGGATTGAACCATTGAGCTTGGAGCGGTGGGGCGATCAAGGCGGTACCCAGAAGCCCTATGCAAAGCGAATAGGTAGCATGGAGAGAACGATTCATGGTCAATAGAGGTTTTAGTGAGATGGATGCGTTTCGTGCCCCTTCTGCTAGCACCGGTGACACTTATATAAGGCTGCCGATGCCAAGAGGCGGATCTGAATGACAAGACTTTGACCTATTTCAGTGGTGCGTCAAGATTGCAACCTTTGCCATCCAGCCCCGGGTTTGGCTCCTCGGCCAGGATGGGAGTTTGATTTTTGTCTGTAGGGTGGTTAACCGGACCCCGAACAGGACCCACCTTGCTTGATCCTGTCTTTTCAGACTCTGAATGCCTCTCTATGATTCATGCATGATTGCCAAATTCGTTCGATTCAAGCCCTGGTCCACCATGGGTTGCTGCATCGTGTGGCTTGCGACCATGAGTTCTCCGCTTGGCTTGTGTGCGAGTTTGGAAAATCTCTCCTGCCCAGCTGATCGGATCACCGTTGAAATTGAGATGCCCCAGTCAGGCCGATCGGATTCACCAACTTGGTCCCTTGAATTCATGAATCATCCACTTCTGGAGGGATGTGAGTTTTCATTAAATGTTTATGGAAGAGGCAATGTGCTAGCCGGAGCAAAGTGGCTGGCTACTGAGCGAAGAGAGCATCGCGAACGCATTCCAGTGCTATTTGGCAAATCGGCTGAAACCACCAATCACTTCCGTGAATCTGTGTTGAGGTTTTTGAGCGAGGATGGGTATCGCATCCAGCTACGGTTTCGATGTTATCCCGACGCTATTGCCTTTCGATATGAACTGCTGGCTGCCCCAACGCAAAACCAGCTCGTCATTGCTGATGAAGCCACCTCATTCCACGTTGTGGGCCAACCCAAAGCCATGGTCCAATACCTGGAAAACCATCGCACTTCTCATGAGCACGAAGTCGCCACGCTGCCCCTAGGGCAGGTCGAACATCAGGCCTTGTTAGACCTTCCCTTAACCCTGCAGTGGCCGGATGGAATCACTGCGGTGCTGACGGAGGCAGCGTTGAGGAATTATGCAGGCATGGCGCTTTCACGCGAAAGAGATGTCGGGTCATATAATCGTTTGCGTGCACGACTGACTCCCCGCCCCGACGGGAACAAGGTTGTGGCGAGCTTACCTCTCCTTTCGCCCTGGCGGGTTCTCTTGGTGGGGGAGCGTGCCGGGGCCCTGCTAGAATCCAACACCCTTTACTGCCTTAATGAACCTTCAGTCCTGGAGGACATTTCATGGATCAAGCCAGACAAGCTGACCTTTCACTGGTGGAATGGTGATGTTTTCGATGGTATCCCTGGTGACTCACCGCTTTCGATTGAAATGGCTCGACGTTACATCGATTTTTGCGCGGACCAGGGTCTCAATATACACGCTATTTCCTCCACCCAAGCCCCCACTTCCCCTTGGTATCATCAAGTCAAGCCAGGGGTGGCTCCAGGGCCTGAAACCGATGTGACGCGGCCTCGGGAATCGTTTGATCTGGAGGCAATACGTGCGTATGCCGATCTTAAGGGAATCCGTCTTTGGACCTGGGTCCACCAAGATGCCCTGCGCGGACGAGTCGAAGAGGCTTTTGCTGCTTTTGAGAAAATGGGATGGCAGGGGATGATGGTCGATTTTTTTGATCATGATGATCAGGATCATGTCCTGTTTGCCGAGGAGATCCTTGCCGCTGCAGCCAGGCATCACATCCTCATTCACTTTCATGGCATTTGGAAACCAACCGGTCTGCGAAGGACTTATCCCAATCTCATGAATCACGAAGGAGCCCTGAATCTTGAATACCTCAAATGGAGTGATCGCTGCACTCCAACCCACAACCTTCACATGGCCTTCACTCGTTTGATGGCAGGGCCGATGGATTATCATTTGGGAGGGTTCAGGGCGGTTACTGCAGATGCCTTCGAGGCACGTCAGGTGGCACCCTTAGTGTTAGGGACGCGCTGTCACATGCTCGCTATGTATGTGTGTTTCGATAACCCAGCTCCGATGGTTGCTGATTACCCCCAGGCCTATCTCAACCAACCTGGATTTGATTTCCTGATGGCTATCCCGACCTGGTGGGATGAAACACGTGTGCTGCATGATGAGCTTGGGGAATGCCTGGTCATGGCCCGCCGACGAGACAGGACTTGGTATCTGGGAGGTATGTGCGGCGAGCGATCACACGAACTGTCACTAGATCTATCAAATCTCCTTGATGGAAAAGGCCAACTTGAATTGTGGGAGGATGTGGCTGCTCGATTCCCCAATCGCTTGTCCCAACGAAAACTGGAAGTGAGCCCGGATCAACCCCTGACCCTCCACCTCGAGCCAGGGGGCGGTGTGGTGGGGCGTTTGAATCAGGCTCCGAGTCCCACTCCTTGAATGAAGCGTTCGATTACCCGCATGCAAGATCCGATACTCAAGCTGCCCCGTCATACTCTCCTTGCACATTCAGCGCGATATTTGGGTGTGTTGCTGGCAAGCCTTCTTTGCTCGCTGAATATCCAAGCCCTTGAACCGAAGAAGGTTCTTGGCTTTGGAGACATGCTTGAGCCGCAACCCTATCAGGTGTTTCAGCGTGATCGAATCGATTCAGGGCCAATACGTATCAGAGCTTGCCTGCCTACAATGGACCAGAGCATATCGAGTATGGAATGGTCTTGGGTGGCTGATGGCGTTGCCTCGGCCTGGTTCCCACTTGCTGTTCAGTGGGATGATACCTGCTTTCAGGCTCAGGTACGTTTGCCTGCTGGGGGTTGGTACACCCTTCGCTTGCGGGACAGAGATGACCGGGCCAAGACCCATGAAATCAAATATATCGGAGTGGGTGAGGTGTTTGTGGTAGCTGGTCAGTCGAATGCTGCCAATCATGGCGAAGCCATCATGGAGCCTCGCTCAGACCGAGTGGTCTCTCTCAGTCAGGATGGCTGGCAACCAGCCAAGGATCCGCAACCGGGTGCCAGTGGTCGTCGAGGCAGCTTCATGCCGACGCTGGGAGACAAATTAGTCGATGCCCTTGGGGTGCCGATTGGTTTTGTTGCCTGCGGTCTGGGTGCTACCAGTGTGAGAGAATGGCTTCCAGCTGGTGACACGTTTGATCGCCCCCCAACACTGGAAGGGAGAGTCAAACATCTGGATGATGGCCGATGGATGAGTGGTGGCGAAGCATTCGATCACTTCATGCACCGAGTCGATGCTCTTGGCATCGAGGGGTTTCGTGCGGTGCTATGGCATCAGGGTGAGAGTGATGCCAATCAGCGTGATCCAGGCAGGACCCTACCCGGAGAAGATTACGCTAAGATGTTAAGTCGAATCATCTCGGCCACTCGGGCCCAGCTTGGATGGGAGGTGCCCTGGTTCGTGGCCCAGACAAGCTACCATGTTCCTGGGGATGAGGCCTCTCCGGATATACGCAGGGCCCAGGCATCCATGTGGAAGCCTGGGTTGGCCTTACAGGGACCCGATACCGACGCCCTGAAGGGAATGCTTAGGGAATCTTATGGACAAGGGGTTCATTTCAGCCGTGAAGGGCTTATCGCCCATGGGCAGGCCTGGGCCCATTGTCTGCTTCCCTGGCTGACCCGTGCGACTGATCAGCCAAGCTCTCCTTGAGTTCCCGATTCCAGGGAATTCAAATCAACCCTTAAAATGCTTGCTTTGCTTGCAGGCTCTGGAATCAAACCACTGGCTAGAGTGAAGGTGGGTTTGTCTCGACCTACCCTAATTTGGTGGGGTCGCCCTGAAAAAACCCTAGGATGAAGGACCCCCCCATCACAGCGCAGGGTGTAGAGGATTTCTCCAGTGCCCTCCTCTAAAACCTGAACCACGTGGTTCAGGCCATCCAGGAATTGAACAGAGGGCAGGTAGCCGGCTGTCTTGCGTCCATCATTGGCCTTGCGATCAATGGTGATTGGCCATCCTGGAAATTGCGCTTGGTCGCCCTGCTCTACCTCGGAGAATCGAGGCCAGCACTCAAAAGTGATTTGCTGGGTTCGCTTGTTGAAACGAGCGATACCAAACCCATCGGCTCTTTTTCGCTCATCGGCGGTATTCTCTGGGTTAGCGTAGGCGAGCATGGAGAGCTTGTTGCCAAGACCATCGGTAAAATCTCCCGTCCAGGGTAGGGGACTTTCTGGGACTGGGTTGGGGCCAGGTTGTTCATTCTCTGGATGCCACCATCTTCCATAAATGGTGTTTACCAATGCTGGACCGGTGAATCCGTAGGGGCCGTCTCCGAACTCCTTGATCCCATGTTTGACGACTACGGCAAGATGCTGGTCGCCACAAAGATGAACGGCTTGGGCTCGTCGCATGAGGGAAAGGGCTCGTCGGCTTGGGGTCTGAGGCCAACCATTGCAGTCCAGATCGGCCAGCAGTCGGTTGCTTGGGTTACCGTGAAGATGGACTGCACCGCAGAAAGCTGTCTGGGACAGCACCGCTTTCATCACGCTTCCAGTCCAGTCAGCTGACCAGTTTTCCAAAAAGCGCTCCTGCCTTGGGCCCAAGAGTTGTAGGCCAGGCAAATCGATTGTCTTGGGGTCATAGGATGGGTCGTTGATATGGTCCGGCCGGGGTCCCATTTTGGGTATTTTCCCAGCTGGGCCAGTCTTGAATTTACGGTCTTCCAGAATGGCAAAATCAATCCCTCCCACATTGAGCCGGGTAAAATAGACCCCAATGTCGCGATGGATCGGAGCTGGATCAACAGGATCAGGAAGGTTCCAGGTCTGCTGGCGTTGGACTTGATTCACGTAAGCAACCGGGTAGCGATAGCCTCCGTCGGCATCGCCCGGAATGGTCGATCGCTTGCCATTTTCACCCCAGACATTCGGATGCCCCACATCGTGGTCATCGGGGATGGACACGGTGGGGCGATCGCGGATGATATCACGATACTGCAGCCCAAATTCGATCCAGCCTGCTGTATGTTCTGTATGTCGATAGGTTTGATCCCCGCCAAAAAACAACAGGTCTGGATCGAGTTGACGCAGGTTGTTGACGATTTCATGACGTGGTCCGGTGGTTCGGCTGGAATTGCATGAAAGGTTTGCGACCACGATTTCTTCCTTGGATGCTGGATCCTTTCGAATCAGGCCCTCGAAGCTTGCCTTGTCGCCATGTCGCACCCGATAGGCTACCTCCTGAGTGTTGTCCCAGTCTTCAAGGCGGAAATGGGCATCCCACCCTGGATACATGACTTCAGCCTGAGCCACCTCTTGCCATGACTGACCCGCATATTTCAGCTCAAGCCTTGCCAGGCGTGGCTCCTCTGGAAGCAGGGGAAAGAGTTGAGCCGTCAATTTGAGGACGCCAGCCTGATGGGTGTAGAGAGCAAAGACCACCACCTCTTCCCTGGGGACGTTCAAATTGGGCGGGGCAGCTTTTTGGCCGTTTTTCAGCGGGGTTTTCTGATTGGCTGGGCGGGTCCACCATGATCCGGTACTGAGGGATTCCAGGTTGGGGAAGTCCTCTCCAAAAGGTTTGGATTTTTCGGCTGCCGCCAAATTGTGGGATGAAGCGCTCAGTGCTCCAATGCCTAAGGCGGTTGATTGAATAGCTTTTCTGCGGTTGATCTTCATGGTTTGGGGCGATTGATCTAAGACACTAAGGAACAAGGTGTGTCGGGAACAGGCCAAAAGTCTGATCGAAATGGGCTAGCTGTTGCTTTGACTGGGGTTGGGTTGAGGCAATGCACAGGCTTTGGGGTCTTGCCTTTTTCTGACACATGGGCAGCATGCAGCCATGCTAGCCAAATCTCCAAAATTTCTTGCTCACCTTGCTAACTGCCTGGCCGTTCTCGTGATGATGCACCTGATTGCAGAGAGCATGGCTGCTGACCCGCAATCCGAGTTGGTTGAGGATGCCTCCAAACCGGTCTTTTCCTCACCTGTGTTGGACCTAGGTCTGGTGGTCGGAGATCTGGAGGTTTCAGCAACGTTTTATCGGGATGCGCTGGGTTGTCGAGAAGTCCAAGGGTTTACGGCGAATGGATCCTTCGCTGCCTCCATTGGGCTGGTGGATCACATGGATGTCACTGCCAGGGTGTTTCTGCTTGGTGAAGGGCCCAGTCAAAGCCGCATCAAGATGATGAGTTTTCCTCAGGCCCACGCCAGCAAATCGGACCAGCGCTTCATTCATTCAACCCTTGGCTTCAGTTATCTGACCCTGCATGTCTTGGATCTAGATGCTTCGATGAAGCGTTTGAAAGCCTCCAAGGTCTCCTTCGAAGGTAAGACCCCAGTTTCCCTCGGTGGCGGAAATGCCCTGCTCGTAATCAGAGATCCCGATGGTAATTTCATTGAATTGATCGGCCCCAGTAAAACGGTGATTCCCCCCACCGCTGAGCCTTGAAGCTAGTTAAGTCCAAAAGAATCAAAAAGGCCTCCCTCTCGCTATGCGAAAGGGAGGCCTTCAAAGCACTCCTTTCAGAGAAAAGAATCCGTCCTCTTGAGGAGATTGGATTCTTTAAACGCTGAGTCAGCTAATGACTTTGACGTTTTCGGCAATAGGACCTTTACGTCCCTCACCAATCTCAAACTCCACTTGTTCACCTTCGTTCAGGATGTCTCCATCCAGGGCCGATTTATGAACAAAGAGGTCCTGGCCGTTCTCCTGGAGGATAAATCCATATCCTTTTTCAGGATCGAACCACTTAACCGTTCCTTGCTGTGTCATAATGGATACGTGCAGGAGGGTTTGACTCAGTAACGGTCAGAACGGCGTGATCTGCCAAAATCGCGTCTACCGCCGCCGCCGCCACCGCCAGGTGAGCTAGGTTTTGGGGTGGCTTCATTCACTCTCAGGTTTCGGCCCATGTGCTCGGCGCCATCAAGCTCCTTACAGGCAGCTTTGGCGGCATCCTTATCGGCGAAAGTGACAAATGCAAAGCCTCGTGGACGACCACTGTCGCGATCCTTGGCGATATAAATGTCTTCAATTTCTCCGTGCGCACCGAACAGGTCCTGAAGATCTGTGTCGGTTGCATCAAACGATAGATTACCTACAAACAATTTCATTGGATTACATGGATGCTATCTAACTCCTTACCGTTTATTCGGTTACACCTCATGCGGATAGCTTAAAAGGGAGAACGTCCGAGGAAAATCTGCCTGCAAGGTATCTGGGTGGAAAGGAAACTTAGGTTC
>Ga0181576_10004296_pt1 | contig 10346 bp, 8 predicted proteins | sample 101ome_22_FD_132464 | JGI IMG/M metagenome (GOLD analysis project Ga0181576, IMG submission 132464) | Coastal salt marsh microbial communities from the Groves Creek Marsh, Skidaway Island, Georgia - 101412BT metaG (megahit assembly) | ecosystem: Environmental > Aquatic > Marine > Intertidal zone...
CGGATCGGCTTCATCAGCGATAACGCGTGCGTTTGCCACTACTGTTGACAGTACCAGCAGAGCAATCAGGCGGACTAAAGGTTGCATCATCATGGGCCAGTGATCTGTTGAAGCAGACACTCATGTTAAGCGTGTATGAGACTATGATCACCTGCTGATACCAACAAGCGTTAGTCCGTTCGGGTTAGGCACTTGCGATACGGTGTAACCTATTATTCTCGCTTCAATTACCTTCGGGATTCAGACCTTGGATAGCAATTTTGAAAATAAAGTCGTGATCGTTACCGGTGGAGCCGGTCACATCGGAGCCGCGATTACGCGCTCATTTCTTCGGGCCGGCGCGAATGTGGTGATCTGTGGTCGACGCGCTCCGGCTGAACCCATTCGGGAAAACGATCGTGAGGCGGTTTTTCTGCAGGCCGATATCCGAGATCCGGCACAGGCCGAAAGCGTCATAGATCGATGCGTCGAACGGTTCGGGCGTCTGGATGTGCTAGTGAACAATGCGGGTGGAACACCGCCGGTTTCGTTGGCCGATTGCAGCCCAGAGCTGATCAATAAAATTATCCAGTTGAATCTGGTCTCGCCGCTTGTATTGGCACGCAAAGCACAGGCGGCGATGGCGCTTGGTGGCGGACAGGGAAATATCATCAATATCGCCAGCGTGAGTGGCGCCCGACCCTCGCCGGGGACAACACCCTATGGAGCAGCCAAGGCCGGGCTTATCAATGCCACCCGTTCGCTGGCGATGGAATGGGGGCCCAGCGTGCGAGTCAACGCCATTGTGGTGGGGCTGGTGCATCACGACGCCGGTGTCGAGCATTACGGCGGTGAAGAGGGCTTTCGTCGGGTCGCCGAGATGTTGCCACTAAAGCGTATGGCTGATCCTTCAGACATTGCCAATGCCTGTTTGTACCTCGCCTCTGAGATGGCCGCTTATGTCTCCGGCGCAACGCTCGAGGTTGACGGTGGTGGTGAGGTCCCGGTATTCCTGCATCTGGCGGAGCAATCCGCAACTTAAAAAAAAGCCTCTGCAAGATCTCTCTTGCAGAGGCTTGTATCAAACCACTGACGCTACAATCAGAATCGATACTCGGCTGACGCTGCCCAGAAGCGCGGCGCGGTATAACCACCCAACACAACAACACTGATGTCGAAAGTATTGGTCAGTTCACGTTCGTCGGTCAGGTTTTTGCCCTCAAGCGCAAACCGCCAATGCTCATCGTTGGTTTCGATGGCAGCCATCGCGTTCCACGTGTAGTACGAATCGCTCTTCTGAACAGTTTTAATCGCACTGGAGGTGTCGATCGGTGAGTTCAGATACATTTCGTCCTGATAGGCAACGTCGGTACCAAGCGTCAGCGTTCCAAAGCCAAGGTCGGCCTCGTACATCGCGCGCAGCTGACCGGTCCACTCAGGCGCATAACCAAGGTCGGTGGTGTTTGCGATGTCGATCGGATTGCCTGCGCTGTCGCGGGTTTTATACGAATCGACTTCCTGGTCGAGGTAGCCCACATTGGCGCTGAACATCAAACCATCGAGCGGCGTCAGCCAGGTTAGTTCGACTTCAAAGCCTTGAGAGCTGACTTCGCCCACGTTCTTGGTCAAACCAAGCAGTTGGTTGTTAACCAGCGTGATGCTCTGCATCTGTTTGTCTTCGTACTCGTTGTAGAAGTACTCTGCGTTGAGTCGCACCGTATCGTTGACCGAGGTTGACTTGAAGCCAACGCTATAGGTTGAAACCGTTTCAGGCTTATAAGCCGAGCCGTCGGCGCTATTACGGTTAAAGCCACCTGATTTGAAACCCTGCGAGTAGCCGGCGTAGACCATCAGGTCGTCGCTGAGTTCATACTTGGCTCGGAAGCTTGGGGTAAATTCCTCCCAAGTGTCTTTGCCATAGGTGTTTTCCGGATAGAACGGCGTTTCAAAGAAGCGCGTATAGGGGGTTCCCCAGAAGCCACCAACGAATGGAAAGATTGCTTCGACACGGGCTTCAGATCCCGGCGCAATAGCCAGTGGCAACGCACCCGTGAACTGCGTGAATGCGAGCGGGTAGTAACCGTCTTTTACCCAGGCTTTGGATTCTTCTTCCTTCTCGTCTTCGGTGTAACGTGCGCCTACCGACAATTGCAGGCGTTCAGTAACATCCCAGTCCACGTTTCCGTATACGGAAATCGATTCTTCCTTACGCAGATCCATGTAGGTATCTTTGTACTGGTACTGAATAGCGCGCAGGTACGCGGTTTGGGTGGTCTCGCTGCGCCCCTGATCGTATTCGCCGTCCAGATAATAAAGACCGACGACTGCCGCGAGGTTGTCGGTGGTGTAGTTCAGTTGTAATTCCTGACTCCAGTCTTCGGAGTAAATATCGCTACGAACGGTGTCAATCCAACGCTGATCGCTGCCGTCGAAGTCATAGGGGATGGTGGATTCCAGCTCCCGGTATGCCGTGACCGACTTCAGTGTGAGCGCATCGCTAACGTTCCATTCTGCTGTCAGCGCATAGTTGGTTTGTTCGATACCGTATTCGTCGAAGCGATCAAAGCCAGTGGTGACTTTGTCTTCATCCGTGGGTAGTCTGAGATCGCTTGGCGCACTATTGACCGCTGCGCCCGGACCGAAAATCGAGTTTGCTGTGGTGGTGATCAGGCTGATGATCGAAACATTGGCCTGATCCACTGCGACGCGGTTCGGGACATAAGGCGCTGAGTCGTCCTTCATTCGATCAGCGGTGAAGCGAACCGTGACATCGTCGTTTGGCTTCCAGACCAGCTTGCCGCGATAGGCATAGGTATCCAGATCCCAATATTCCTCACCATCAACCGTGTTGGTTTGCCAGCCGTCTCTTTCTGAGTCGGTGAACGCGAAACTTGCAGACAAGGTGTCGGTCAGCGGACCGGAAATGGCGCCTTTGATGCGGCGGTAGTTTTCATCGCCCAGCTTGACAGAAATGTTGCCCTCGACCTCATCGCCCGGGTCGCTGGTGACATACTTGATCGCACCGCCGATGGTGTTGCGTCCGTACAGGTTACCTTGTGGTCCTTTAAGAATTTCAATGCGTTCCACATCGAACACATCCCACAATGCACCGCCGGCTCGGTTTAAGTAGACATCATCAATGTAGATACCGATACCCTGATCGTAACCGGGGTTGTTGCCGATGCCGCGCATGTAAACGGCAATGGTTCCGCTTTGCAGACCGTTGGTTTCGGCGATCTGTACGTTAGGGCTCATGCGACCGAGCTCAACGATATTGTCGATTTGGGCATCGCGCAGTTCCGCGCCAGAAAACGCTGAAATAGCCATCGGAACTTTTTGAAGATTCTCGCTTCGCTTACGGGCAGTGACGATCACTTCCTCGAGCATCGCGCTCTGTGCTACGGCGATGCTTGTATACAGCGAGGCGCTGGCAGCGATGGCCATCGCAAGGGTGGAGCGTGTTAGTGCATGGGCTTTCATAGTGGTTATCCCTCGATCAGTTTTTATACGCAGGTACTCAGACATACATATACGTTTATTCAGGTTCGTGATCATGGTCTGTCATAAACCTCCACTATATCTTGCCAAAAACCTTTGGTTCCGTCCCCGATACGCTGTCTGGAACCATAGTCTGATTGGACTAACGTTATACCGGACGCCCTCAAAACTGCCCAGATTTGATCTGCAGCGCCTCAATCAGCGCAGGCTGTTGCCATGCTGGGTATCGACTGCCGTACGCTGTAACCACGTTTTTAAAGCTCAAGGTATAGCTGGATTGATCGATCCCGAGTCGCTACCATTGCCACTCAGCGAGCCGTCAGGAGATATCGATGGAAGCCTCACAGCGTATTCGTCAAGCACTGGTTATGCTGGCGGTGATAACAACACTGACTGCGTGTGATGACGGTGTCGGGCGCTCGAGTACAAAGAGCGGTGATCAAACGACGGATCAGCGATCAGCGAGCGCTGAGCCGACCATCAATACCGGTACAGTTGCTCATTCCGACGCAGTGACCGACCTACCCAACGATGAGACTGTTGTTGAAGCCTTCGCCGATGATGCGCTTTTGCAGCTTGCGCTCGCTCCGTGGAAAGGTGACCTCGACGGTATGCTCAAGCGCGGGATGATTCGTGTCGCAGTGCCTTTTGGTCCGACGACCTATTACATCGATGGCGGCCGGCCAGCCGGGATGACGCCCATGCGGGTGACAGAGTTTGAGAAGGGACTGAAGAAAAAATACGGCGCCAAGGCACGCAAACTCACCATGGTTTATGTACCGTCAGGTCGATCTAATTTGCTTGATCTGGTAGCCAATGGCCATGCCGACATTGCCGCTGCGGACATTACGATCACCGCGGGGCGTCTGGATTTGGTGGACTTCAGCTTACCGTTTCGTACCGGAGCGCGCGAAGTATTGGTGTATGGACCGTCGGCTACCGGCGTAACGTCTGCAGATGAGCTCACGCGCTACCCGATTTATGTGCGCGAGAAATCAAGTTTCGCCTCCAACCTGCGCCGGCTCAACGTGCAGCGTGCAGCCGAGGGGAAGCCCGAGTTTGATATTGAGTACGCAGATCCATCCTTAAATGGTGCGGATCTGTTGGAACTGGTGAATGCCGGGGTGGTTGCTGCGACGGTTGGCGATGAGTTTGTGTATCAGCTTATCTCAAACTCTGTTAGCGATCTGCACATGCTCGAGGAGCCAATTGTTGCAGATGACACAGAAATTGCCTGGGCGCTTCGTAAAGAAAGTCCTCTGCTCAAAGCCGAGCTCGATGCGTTTGCAAAAAGAGCGAGCAGCGGAACATTGCTGGGCAATGTCATGCTCAACAAATATAAGGACTCGAGAGAACAAATCGACAACGCGCTTTCGGCTGATCGACAACAAAGTTACAACGAACATGTTGATACCATCCGTCGCTATGCGGATGAGTATCAGTTCGACTGGCTGATGATTACGGCGCAAGCCTATCAGGAGTCGCGGCTGGATAATTCCAAGCGCAGCCCGGCAGGGGCGATTGGCATTATGCAAGTCAAGCCATCAACGGCAAAAGATCCCAACGTCGGCATCTACGACATCACATCGCCCGATAACAATGTTCACGCCGGGGTGAAGTATCTTCGGTTTATCCGGGATCGATACTTCTCCGATGCGTCGGTCAGTGATCTTGACCAAACCCTGATGTCCTTTGCTGCCTACAATGCAGGTCCGGGAGCGATCAGAAAAGCCCGCCGCGAAGCAAAGCGCCTTGGGCTTGATCCGAATGTATGGCTCGATAATGTTGAAGTCGCAGTCGAGCGAAAGATTGGTCGGGAGCCGGTGATCTACGTTCGTAATATTTATAAATACTACGTGGCGTATCGTCTGGCGCAGCGCGAAGTCATCAAGCGCCAGACACTAACGCAGTGAAAGGCGCGCAAAGTCGCCTCAACCAAAGTATTCGCAAAGATAGGCAGCCGGTGCCGACGCGCGCACGTCAAAGCCGCTGTTGGCCGGGATTTCAAATTGGGTTCCGGCAGGGTATGTCTGCCATTCGGCCCCGGGCAGTTTGACCTCCAGTGAACCGCTGATCACGCTCATGCGTTCAGCCTTGGCAGTGCCAAAGTGGTATTCACCCGGAGCAATTACGCCGACAGAGGCGGGCAATTCGTTGCGACTGAAGCCGAGGCTCTGAACATTGTTATCAAAGTACGTGTTGTGCGTGATCATTGGTGATTTCCCGGGTCGATTAAACGGCGCCCAGTATCACATTGGCGTTTGACTGAAGGCCAGCATCAGCACAGCGGTAATAGTAAACATCGAAATAGCGGTGGTGATCAGCAGTGTGGCACTGGCCATACCGGTGTAGCCATATTGGCCACTGATGATCGGGTAGATCGTCAACATAGGACAGGCTGCCAGCAATAAAGCGGCTTGTTTGTATTCCGTGCTCAACCCGGGAAATAACAGCAGGAGCAACATCACCAGGGCCGGATGTACCAGCAGTTTAAAAAACGCAACCTGAAGAGCATCGCTGCGATGCTCCCCAACCTGTCGTCCAGCCAGCGATGCGCCGATAAAAAACAACGCGGCTCCGGCTGAGGCGCGGCCCAGCAAATCCAGTGTGTTGGCGATCACGTCGGGTAGCTGCCATTCGAATACGGCCAGCATCAGGCCAACGGCTATGGTGATGATGATCGGGTTGGTAACGATCCGCGTGGCGATCGATGAAAGCATTGCCCTGCCATCAAGCGCACGATCGCGCGCGATCCACTCTTGAGAGATGAGCACCAGCGGCATCAACACGACGTTTTCGAACAGCAAAGCCATGGCAAAAATAGTGATCGGCGGTTCGTCATACGCCATGCTGAGCAGCGGATAGCCAACGAAGGCAGAGTTGGAGAAAGACGAACCAAAGCACTTGATACCGGCCAATGCCGGTTCATTTCTCATGAACAGTCGGAAGGCGACAAAAGCCAGCAACCAGGTCAGAAACGCGCCGCCGCCGTAGGCAGCAATAAATTCGGGTTCGATGCGTTCCCCAAGGCTGGTGTCTGCACGCGTCATTGCTCGAATGATCAACGCTGGCAGCGCAAAGTACATGACAAACTGACCGATCGCGGGTATCGCGTCCTGTGGAATCAGCTTGCGGCGGATGGCGATGTTGCCTGCTGCCATCACCAGGAATATCGGCGCTACGATTGAGAGAATACCCATGCTGGATCCGAAGCAATTATTATCGCGTCATAGCCTAGCCAGTTTCGCCCGCCAGCGCCACGACGGCGCGGGCAGTTCATCCGCAGAGCCCTCAGTTGGCTTCCAGCAGTGTCACAACCCGCGCAAGAAAATCCGACGCCAGACGCCCGTCAATCAAGCGATGATCCACCGTCAGCGCCAGAGCTGACATCGGACGAATCATGATTGCGCCGTCGCGGGCAATGACCTGATCCATAGGGCGCCCGATCGCAAGAATCGCAGATTGCGGCGGATTGATGATCGCCGTGAAACGATCCGGTCCATCGAGACCCAAATTAGAGATGCTGAAGGTTGCACCGCTGAGTTCGTCTGCTTTGAGCTTACCAGCAAGACCGCGTGTCACGCAGTCATCACGCAAGTTGGCGATATCGCCGAGTGTTAGGCGGTCGACATTGTGCAGAACCGGAACAATAAGACCGTCATCCACGGCCACCACCAGCCCGATATGTGCGCCCTGTGCAGGCAGAATCTGTGCGTTTCCGGTGGCAGCATCGCCATCAAAGATCGCGTTCATACGCGGAAATTCAAGCAAGGCCGTGGCGACGGCATCGATCAGAAAATCGTTAACGGTCAATTTTGCTGTATTGGAGGCGCGCGATGCATTCAGCATCGAACGGCGTTGTTGCAGATTACTCCAGTCAACCGAACGCTCAACCACAAATTGCGGGATCGTCGCATTGCTTAGGTGCATTGCGCGCGCCAGTGCGCGTCGCATGGGTGTCAGGGTTTGGGCCTGATCAGATTGTGACATCGGCGTCGCCGGTGCGCTGGCTGATACCGATGCAGCGGCAACAGCGTTCTCAACATCGATCAATTGAATACGCCCGCGCGGGCCACTGCCAACAATGGTGCGAAGGTCAAGGCCATGTTCGCGCGCCATTCTTCGCGCGACCGGTGAGCTGGGGACGCGCTCAGAGGCCGGCATCTGAACCGGAATGGTTGCAGGCTCGTCGACAATAGGGGAGGGCGCTGGCGCGGCCTGCTCGGCTGGGGCCTCGTGTGCATTGGCAACATCATCGCCCACCTCGTCGCCATCGATCCAGGCAGCGATATCGCCAACACCCGCGTCCGCATCTTCTGTCAGTACAATTTCAATCAGCACGCCATTGGTGACCGCTTCTATTTCGACCACGGATTTTTCCGTTTCGACTTCCAGAATCGGTTCGCCGCGTTTAACAGTGTCACCGACCTGCTTGAGCCAGTTAGCAATGCGCACCTGCTCCATGACCAGGCCGATCTTCGGAATTTGCTGTGCAACCCGTGCCACGATTCAATAACCTCTCAGGCTAATTGCAGATTCATCATCCGACGTACGCCGGCGATGATGTCGGCTTTGCCGGGGAGCAGTGCTTGCTCCAACTCGGGCGCAAACGGAATAGGTGCAAAGGCGCAACCCACGCGTGTGACCGGCGCATCGAGTTCATCAAAGAACTCCTCGCCGATACGGGCCGCGATTTCTGCTCCAACGCCGCCATTTGTCACCGCTTCATGTGCGATCAGCACGCGATGGGTCTTGGCCACCGATTCGGCAATGGTTTCCATGTCGAGCGGCACCAGTGAGCGTAAATCGATCACCTCGGCTGATACACCGCTGTTTGCGAGCTCGTCGGCCGCAGCCAACGCGTCCCCGACCATGGCCGAATAGCTGATGATCGTCACATCGGTGCCCTCGCGCGCCACGCGCGCTTTGCCGATCTGGGGTAGTGGCAGGCTGGTATCAATCGTTTCGCGCATCGTGTAAAGGCGCTTGTGTTCGACATAGATCACCGGCTCTCCACTGCGAATCGCGCTCTTGAGCAATCCATAAGCTTCAGCAGGCGACGAGGGTGCGACCACCAACAACCCGGGGATGTGCATAAACCAGGATTCAAGGCTTTGCGAGTGTTGCGCTGCGGCGCCGCCGGCTGCACCGGCCTGGGTGCGAACCACCATTGGAACGCTCAGCTGACCGCCGGACATGTAGCGATACTTCGCGGTCTGGTTCAGCAGACAATCGAGCGCAAGCGTCGCAAAGTCGATAAACATAATTTCCAGAACCGGCTTCAGGCCCGAAATGGCGGCACCGGTTGTGAGGCCTGTGATCGCGGCTTCGCTGATCGGCGTGTTCTTGACCCGACGCTCACCGTACTTTTCGGCCAGCCCTTTGGTGACCCCAAAAGCGCCGCCGGCGGCCACGTCTTCGCCGAGCAGGTGGACGGCTTCATCGTGCGCGAGTTCTTCATCCAGCGCCTGACGGAGGATTTCGATAAAGGTTTGTTGCATGGTATCAGCCCCTCAGGCCTTGCATCGCTGGTGTGCTGTACACATAGTCCATCACCGTCGCCGGGTCTGCGCGTTTGCCTTTTTGAGCCGCAGTCACGGCGGCTTCGACTTCCTGTTCGACCTGATCGGCAACCGCCTTCAGGTCATCGTCACTGACACCGTTCTCGAGCAGGTGCCGTCTGAGTCGTTCGATCGGGCATTTCTCGCGCATCTCGGCCAACTCTTCTTTGGTGCGGTATTGCTGGGAATCGCCCACGTAGTGTCCGGCGAGCCGGTAGGTCATGCATTCCAGCAGATAGGGACCATTGCCCGCCCTGATGCTGGCAATCGCTTCTTCGGCTGCCTCAAGAACGGTTGGCAGGAAGTTGCCGTCGATCGTCTTGGTCGCAATCGCATAGGGTTCGGCAAAGGCGCTGACAAAGTCGACATTCGAGTGTTCATCGCGGGTGGTGAATTCCGCGACGCCATTGTTCTCACACACAAACAGTATCGGGAGTTTCCAGAGCGCAGCGAGATTCATGGTTTCATGAAACACGCCGGCACCGGTTGCGCCGTCACCAAAGAACACCGCGCTGATACTGCTGAGTCCCTGTGATTGAGCAGCCCATGCCGAGCCGGCCGCAAGGGGCAGATTTCCGCCCACGACGCCGGTTGCGCCGAGCACGCCATTGGCAGCGTCTACCAAATGCATTGAGCCGCCGCGTCCCTTGCACAGGCCCTCCTCGCGACCGAGAATCTCGGCGAAGGTGGCCTGAACGTCGGAGCCTTTAGCCAACACGTGACCATGACCGCGATGACTGGTGTACAGCGTATCGTCTTTGCGCAGATGCGCGCACACACCAACCGCCACGGCTTCCTGGCCCGTGGACAGATGCGGAAAGCCCGCAATCTCACCCTTGGCCGCGAGCCGCTGCACATGCGATTCGAACCAGCGGATGCGCCACAGTTGCGCATACATGGACGCCCAGTCTTCGAGTTTGGCCACGTGTTTTGTCCCTCTTTTAAGCGATCGCTACGGTGAAATCAGCCGGCGACTTTACGCACCGCATCGATGATGCGCTGCTCGTCAGGGATCGCCCACGTTTCTAACGGTTCGCTGTACGGCACCGTGGTGTGATGAGCATTCACCTGAATGATCGGCTTGCGCAGTGATTCGAACGCGTGCTCCGCGACGTCAGCGGCAACGATCTGACCGACGGTCTGATGCCGAGGCGCCTGATCAACAACCACCAGTCGACCGGTTTTGGCGACCGAGCCAATAATGGTCTCCAGGTCGAGCGGTGCGATCGAACGCGGGTCGATGACTTCCACGCTGATTCCTTCAGCCGCCAGCGTTTGGGCGGCGGCCAGTGACTTGTTCAGCATCCA
>Ga0181576_10004298_pt1 | contig 10345 bp, 10 predicted proteins | sample 101ome_22_FD_132464 | JGI IMG/M metagenome (GOLD analysis project Ga0181576, IMG submission 132464) | Coastal salt marsh microbial communities from the Groves Creek Marsh, Skidaway Island, Georgia - 101412BT metaG (megahit assembly) | ecosystem: Environmental > Aquatic > Marine > Intertidal...
AATCAGGGGCTGGTGAAAGGCAAGCCGGAACGGTTCGGCGACGTGGTACTGGCGCGCAAGGACGTGCCGACCAGCTATCATCTGGCGGTCACGGTGGACGATCACCTGCAGGGCGTCACCATGGTCACACGCGGCGCCGACCTGGCGCCGTCGACCGACGTGCATCGTCTGTTGCAGGGCCTACTGGGCTATACGCCGCCGGGCTACAACCATCACCGTCTGATCCGCGACACCACAGGGCGCCGGCTGGCCAAACGCGACCAGGACATGACGATCCGCGCGCTGCGCGAAAGCGGCTACACGCCGGAAGAGGTCGTAAACATGACCGGGTTCGAGGGGTAGTGTTTACAGCGGTTGCTGAAGCCGGCAGCGCTGGCCGCGCTGTTCGAAGGGGGGACTGCATTCCCAGCCGTTGCCCGAATGGTCGAGATTGGCGTTGTCGGGCAATCGTATAGCGACGCAGGTTTCGGCCTGCTGAGAATATCCGCGTTCGCACCGCCAGCCGGGTCCGTAGGACGAATCGTCCAGATACGCGTTTTCGGGCATACGGATCTCGACGCAATCCTGATCGACCTGCCGGTACCCGCGCAGGCACTCGAAATCCGCTCCCGACACGTTGAGATACCCGTGAGCGGGCACGCGAACCCGGACGCACCCGTCTTCGCGCTGTCGGTACCCGCGATCGCAGGACCAGCCATCGCCGTTTGAATCCAGGTAAGCGTTTTCAGGAATTCGAATCCGTACACATCCGTCGCCGACTGTCAGAAATCCCCGGAGACAGCTCCAACCCCGTCCATAGGCAGAGCCGTTTCGATACGCATTCGCCGGGACGACCAGCTTGACGCATTGCAGGTTCACTTCCTGGTACCCGGGATTACAGTCCAGCCGTCGCCATACCGGCTCTTCTGCGAGTTGTCCGGGGCGGCGGATTGCGCCAGCGCGCCGACGGAGACCGTCAGAAAAAGGCAGAGCACGCCAAGCCCGCACCACGTTCGCCGCCGGAGACCGTCTGTCATTGTTTTCCCTTTCGCGGGCGCGTCGTGCCCGGCCGTGCCAAGCGGTTGCCGGCCGCGCGAAGGCGCAGCCGGGTCGTATGTCTGTTTTGCTGTCCGCCTCGCGGCGGGAACGTATCGCTAAACGGCTCTACGCCGCTTTCTGGCGATTGCGGCCGCCCCGTTTCGCGCCGCGGCGCCGGGGTTTGCCGTTGGAATTGGCCGGACGCTGGCCCTGGCGGTGTCCACCGCCTTTGCCACCCCGGCCTTTGCCGCCACCGTGGCCCTGGCGTTTCGGCGGGGCCTGTTCCTCGCCCTGCGGCCCGTCGCCGACCACCGTCAACGACATTTTCAGCAGGCGTTCGATATCGCGCAGGTATTTGCGTTCCGACGGATCGCAGAACGCGATGGCGGCGCCGCTGGCTCCGGCTCGCGCCGTCCGCCCGATGCGGTGAACGTAGCTTTCCGGCTCATTCGGCAGCTCGTAGTTGATGACATGGGTCACGCCGTCGATGTCGATCCCGCGGGCGGCGATATCGGTCGCCACCAGCACACGGCACTGGCCGGCGCTGAACCGTTTCAGCGCCTTCTGGCGGGCGGCTTGGGATTTGTTGCCGTGGATCGCGGCCGCCGGCACGCCGATCTTGTCGAGTTGCTCGGCGACACGGTTGGCCCGGTGCTTTGTCCGGGTGAACACGATCACCCGCGACAGTTCGGGATCGGCGAACACGTCGCTGAGCGCCTGGGTCTTGCCGCCACCGGCGGAAACGTGACGCACCGATTGCTCGATACGGTCGACCGGCGTTGCCTGCGGCGTGACTTCGATCCGCAGCGGACCGCGCAGCAGTTCTTTCGACAGTGTTGCGATCTCGTTCGGCATGGTGGCCGAGAACAGCAGCGACTGCCGGTCTTTCGGCAAGCCGGCGACGATCTTCCGCACGTCACGGACGAAACCCATGTCGAGCATGCGGTCGGCCTCGTCGAGGACGAAATATTCGATGCCTGACAGATCGACGAAGTTGCGCCCGTAGAGATCGAGCAAGCGGCCCGGCGTCGCGATGACGATATCGAGCCCGCGTTTCAGCGCGCTGATCTGGCGGTTTTCCTTCACGCCGCCGAAGATCACGGTCTGGCGCAGTTTCATCTGCGCGGCATAGGCCTCGAATTCCTCGCCGATCTGGATCGCCAGTTCGCGCGTCGGCGCCAGAACCAGCGCCCGCGGGCGGCGGATGTTTTCCTTGGGCCGCGGATCGCGGAACTTGTGGAGGACGGGCAGCGCGAAGGCGCCGGTCTTGCCGGTGCCGGTCTGGGCGATGCCCAGCATGTCGCGGCCCTGCATCAGGCCGGGAATGGCCTCCGCCTGGATGGGGGTGGGGGTTACGTGATTACGGGCCGCCAAGGCACGCAGGATCGGGTCGGACAAGCCGAGATCCGAGAAATTAATACTGGTCACTAAGTTACTTCTTTCTGCCGCGTGCATTTATTCCGGGCGTATTCAACGCCATCCGGCACGGGCTATTTCCGGGTACCGGGCGCGGCCGGCACGAGGTGTTTTTGCTTATTTGTTCCCGGGAAATGATACCGCCCTTGGGCGGCACTTCGCGCTATCGCGAGACAACTAACGAGCGGTATATGGGCCTATGCAGCCTCTAAGTCAATAAAATACCTGTATTTTTCGCGGCCCGGTCCCTTTTCCGGACCCACGGGCGGCAGTCTAACGCCGCAATCCTTTCAAAATCGTTTCGTAATCGGGATGCTCCGGCGGCAGGATCCCGTGGCGGATGCAGAAATCGACGATTACCAGATTGCAGTTGAACTTGAAGTCGAACGTCGTGTCGACGATCTCCATCACCTCGGCCGCAGGAAGCAGGCGGAATTCGGCGATCTCGCCGTCGGCGTTCAACGGCATGAAATCCGCCGGTAGCTCCAGGTCCCAGCAGAACATGATGTCGGGCTTCAGGCCGATGTCGCTTTCCGCACAATAGGTAATCGCCCCGGTCGGCAGCGCGGTGGCGGCCAGATCCGGCGGCACGCCGGCTTCTTCCCCTGCTTCCTTGATGACGTTTTCCTTCAGGCTGAGCGTCACCGGCTGGCCGCCGGCGATCATGTTGTCGAACTGGCCGGGGCAAACCGGACGGTCGTCGGCCCGGCGCGCGATCCACATATGGAGGCCGTTTTCTTTTCTGACATAGCCGTTGATATGCACACCGTAGGCTCGCGCGCCGAAGAACGGGGCAGCGGCGCGTTCGACCTCGAAAGCATGCGGGCCGCCCCACTGTCCGCCGACCGGGTAAGGTTCGCCCCGCCAGCCGGTCAGCACGCCGTCCTCGAACAGCGCGCGGACGACCATGTCGACCGCGGCGGTGCGGTCTTCGTAGGTTTCAATATTCGGTGCCAGTGAGACACTTTGGTTCGAGCGCACGAAGACGTCGGGGAAGTAGTCTAAATGGGCCAGATTATCTTTCCGGATATGCCCGACCGCATCGCCATCGACCACCAGCGATACGTAGTTGGACAGGTCGTGCGTATTGCACAAAGCGATATGGTCAAGGAAACTCATGATCCGAACGGCGATGGATGCGGGATGTGCGAATGCTTAAACTGTATCACGGAACGACATCCGTATGCGCGGCCAAGGAGCGGCTGGTGCTTTACGAAAAGGGCCTTTCCTTCGAGAGCGAGCTGCTCAACCTGCAGGCGGGCGACCAGCACGATCCCGCCTATCTGAAACTGAACCCCAAGGCTGTCGTGCCGACCCTGATCGACGGCGACCGGATCATCACCGAATCCTCGGTCATCATGTTCTACCTGGAAGAAACCGAGCCCGCGCCGGCCCTGATGCCCGACGATCCATGGATGCGGGCGCAGACGCGATTGTGGATGAAGCGGGTCGACGAATTTCTTCACCCCGGCTGCACGACGGTGACGTTCGCGACCGCCAACCGCAAACATTTCCTCGCCACCATGACGCCGGAAGAACGGGAGGCGCGTTACGCCCGCAATCCCAACCCGGAGCGCCGCGAAATCCAGCGCGACTGCATCGAAATGGGCCTCGACGCGCCGCGCGTCGGCGCCGCCGTCCGGCAATACGATGCCGCGTTCGACGATATGGAGCGCCAGCTTTCGGAAACGCCCTGGCTGGGCGGGCGCGATTTCGGCTTCGCCGATATCTGCATGATTCCCTACGTCAACCGGCTCAGTCTGATCTGCATGGACAGCCTGTGGACCCGCAACCGCCCGAATGTCAGCGACTGGTTCGACCGCGTTCAGGCGCGGCCGTCCTACGAAGACGCCATCGTGAAATGGATGACCGAGGACGACCACGACCGCTTCGTCGTGCCGCGCGGCGAGGTGGAAGGGAAATTGTGGGAAGTGCTGGCGGTTTAACCGACCAAAACGCCGCATTGCCACTTCCGCGCATCCGGATCATATTCCGTCCATGAATACCGTTCTTCCCATCCTGATCGTCGTCGTCATGATCGCCACGCTGGGCGCGCTGGCGCTGGGGCTGATTTCCATGGTCCGCGGCGGCGACTTCAACGCCAGGCATTCCAACAAATTCATGCGCGCCCGGGTGATCCTGCAGTTCGGCGCCATTGTGCTGCTGGCGCTGCTGTTCCTGTTTTCGGCGAAGTGATCCTTCGAGACGCCGCTTTGCTTTCGTTCGCTTCACGACCTCAGCCTCAGGATGAGGAAAGCTAGACCTTATTAATCCCCTCGCCCCTGCGAGAGGGTTAGGGAGAGGGGGACGGCCTCTCAAGCTGACAGTCATCGGCGGGACAGATCACCCTCTCCCTAACCCTTCCCCTCAAGGGGGAGGGGACTAAATATACTGAATACCCACCCCAGCCCTTCGCATTGCAGCATACCCGAGCGAAACTTGACATCGGACGCCACTGAGTTAGTTTTCGCACTTGCGAAATAAGTCTTTCCGTCCGCATCCCGAGTGGCAGCGAAACGCGCCCGGGAAGACCCGAAACCTACAGATGGCTGCCCCCAGATTGAGAGAGTCTGACCGATGAAACTGCTCGTCGCCGTCAAGCGGGTGATCGATTACAACGTCAAGGTTCGCGTCAAGGGCGACGAAACCGGCGTTGAGACCGCCAACGTCAAGATGTCCATGAACCCGTTCGACGAAATCGCCGTCGAGGAAGCCGTCCGCCTGCTGGAAGTCGGCACTGCAACCGAAGTGGTCGCCGTCTCCATGGGCGTGCAGCAGTGCCAGGAAACGATCCGCACGGCGCTAGCCATGGGCTGCGATCGCGGCATTCACGTGAAGACCGACGAAGAGTTGCAGCCGCTGGCGGTCGCCAAGCTGCTGGCCAAAATCGTCGAGCAGGAATCGCCCGACGCGGTGATCCTGGGCAAGCAGGCCATCGACGACGATTCCAACCAGACCGGCCAGATGCTGGCGGGCCTGCTAGGCTGGTCGCAGGGCACGTTCGCGTCCGAGATCGTGCTGCAGGACGGCAAGGCCAACGTCACCCGCGAAGTCGACGGCGGACTGCAGACCATCGCCATCACCCTGCCCGCGGTGGTCACAACGGACCTGCGCCTGAACGAGCCTCGCTACGCGTCGCTGCCCAACATCATGAAGGCGAAGAAAAAGGAAATCGCAGAGATGACGCCGGACGAACTGGGTGTCGATATCGCGCCGCGTCTGACGACGCTGAAAGTCACCGAGCCGCCGAAGCGCGAGGGCGGGATCAAGGTCGAAACCGTCGCCGAACTGGTCGACAAGCTGAAAAACGAAGCGGGGGTCATCTGATGGCTGTTCTCGTCGTCGCCGATCACGACAATACGGCAATCGTTCCCATCGTACTCAACACCGTCACCGCCGCGGCCGCCATCGATGCCGACGTACACGTACTGGTCGCGGGGCACAACGCCGGTGCGGCCGCCGAAGCAGCCGGCAAAATCGCAGGCGTCGCCAAGGTCCTGCATGTCGACGGAGCCGCCTACGAGCACCAGCTGGCCGAAGCGCTGGCCCCGGTGGTCGTCGCCCACGCAGGCAATTACAGCCACATTCTTTTCCCGTCCAACACCACCGGCAAGAACGTCGCGCCGCGCGTCGCCGCCCTGCTGGACGTAGCACAGATTTCCGACATCGTCGAAGTCGTTTCCGGCGACACGTTTGTCCGTCCGATCTATGCTGGCAACGCCATGGCTACCGTGCAGTCCACGGATTCGGTGAAGGTGATCACCGTCCGGGGCACCGCATTCGCCGCGGCCGAGGCCGAGGGTGGATCGGCCGCCGTTGAATCTGTCGATGGAGCGGAGGACCCCGGCCTGTCGAGCTTCATCGGCCAGGAACTGACCAAATCCGAACGCCCCGAACTAACCGCCGCCCGGGTGATCATCTCCGGCGGGCGCGGCATGCAGTCGGGCGAGAATTTCGAGATCATCGAAAAAGTCGCCGACAAACTGGGCGCTGCCGTCGGCGCGTCGCGCGCCGCGGTCGATGCCGGCTACAAGCCTAACGACTACCAGGTCGGACAGACCGGCAAGGTCGTCGCGCCGGAGCTGTACATCGCGGTCGGGATTTCAGGCGCCATCCAGCATCTGGCGGGCATGAAGGATTCCAAGGTCATCGTCGCGATCAACAAGGACGAAGAGGCGCCGATCTTTTCGGTCGCCGATTACGGCATCGTCGGCGATCTGTTCAAGCTCGTCCCCGAACTGGACGCAGAACTGGAAAAACAGGACATCAAACCGCGATAAACAATCGCGGGCGTATTCAACAAAAAATCTGTGACAGGGAGTCAGCAGAGGAGTTTTACATGACTGATATTCAGGATCCGGGCGCGACGCCCGAGGCACTCGGCATCAAACAGATCGGCGTCATCGGCGCCGGACAGATGGGGTCCGGCATCGCGCATGTCGCAGCGACCACCGGCATCAATGTCGTGCTCAACGACATCGGCCAGGAACAGCTAGATAGGGCGATCGCCACCATCGACAAGAACCTGGAACGCCAGGTCAGCCGCGAGAAGATCAGCGCCGCCGACAAGCAGGATGCGCTCGACCGGCTGACCACGTCGACCGACGCGGCCGCGCTCGGCGACTGCGACGTCGTGATCGAGGCCGCAACCGAAGACGAAGCCATCAAGCGCGAAATTTACAAGGCGGTCATTCCGTCGCTGCGCGACGACGCCATTATCGCATCGAATACTTCGTCGATTTCAATCACGCGCCTCGGCGCGACCACCGACCGGCCGGAAAAGTTCATGGGCATGCATTTCATGAACCCGGTGCCGATCATGCAGCTGGTCGAGTTGATCCCCGGCATCGCCACCGACGACGCCACGCATAAGGTGGTCGAAGGCCTGACCTACCGGATGGGCAAGACGCCCGTGATCTCGGAAGATTTCCCTGCCTTCATCGTCAACCGCATCCTGCTGCCGATGATCAATGAAGCCGTGTACACGCTGCACGAAGGCGTCGGCTCGGTAAAGGATATCGACATCGCGTTGAAGCTCGGCGCCAACCATCCGATGGGCCCGCTGGAACTGGCCGATTTCATCGGCCTCGATACATGCCTGGCGGTGATGCAGGTGCTGTATGACGGCCTGGCCGACACCAAGTACCGCCCGTGCCCCCTGCTGGTGAAATACGTCGAAGCCGGCTGGCTGGGGCGCAAATCGGGCAAGGGTTTCTACGACTATTCGGGCGACCAGCCGGTACCGACGCGGTAGGCCGGCCGTTCGAACACGCCAACTCTTATCCCCTACCCCTCAAGGGGGAGGGGACTCTGTTCATATAAAATCTACTCCGCCGCCTGGGTCGGCACGGGGTCCGCGTTCGGTTCCCACTGGCCCGCCCCTTCGAGCGCCATGGCAGCGGGCATGACCTCTTTCGAGAAGCGTTCCATCGACGCCATCGTCATGTCGTGCGGCATGCTGCCGATCTGGAACATGCCCAGGAAATAGCCGAGGCCGACCTTCTCGTGACAGGCGGCGATTTTTTCTCGCACGGTGTCCGGGCTGCCCACGATGATAACGTCGCGTTCGATCAGGGTTTCGATCGAATGGGAGGACAGCAGGCTCGCCTTCGTCTTCAGCACGCGCTTGTAGGACTCGATCGACATATACCCCGGCGGCAACAGCATCGTCGCCGGATACCGCAGCAGCTTGTTGAAAAACAGTTCGACATGCGGCCGCGCTTCCTCGACGGCTTGTTCGTCGGTTTCGCCGACATAGATCGGCGCCGCCCAGCCCAATTGTTCCGACGTAGCCGTATAGCCGTGCCGGTGCGCCACATCGCGATAGGCGTTATGGAACCGCACCACGTTCTGGAACGGCGAATAGGTCTGCAGATAGGTGTATTTGCGGTCGGGATGCGCCGCCCACTCGATGGTTTCGGTCGATCCCTGGCTTGGTACCCAGATGGGCGGATGGGGATCCTGAAACGGGCGCGGCCAGGTGTTCACGTAATCGAAGTGATAATGCTTGCCTTCGAACGCGAACGGGCCTTTCTCGGTCCACGCCTTGATGACCAGATCGTGCGCTTCGTGAAAGCGTTCGTGGCTCACAGCGGGATTGGCGCCCATCGAGTAATATTCGCAGCCGAGCCCCCGGACCATGCCGCTGATCAGACGACCGCCGGTGATGCAGTCGATCATCGCGTGTTCTTCCGCCAGCGTCTGGGGATGATCGCGAATGCCGAAGGCATTGCCGAGAATGGCGATTTTGACGCGCTCGGTCTTGGTCGCCAGCGCCGACGCCATGACGACCGGCGACGGCATCAGGCCGTAGGCGTTCTGATGGTGTTCGTTCACGCAGACGCCGTCGAAGCCCAGATCCTCGGCAGCCTCAAGCTCATCAAGGTACCGGTTGTATAGTTCATGGCCCTTTTCGGGATCGAAATTGGTATTGGGATAGGTCACCCAGCAGGTGTCGTATTCCTTGTCGTAGTCAGGATCGACATACGCGTAGGGCATCAGGTGGAAGAGAAAAACCTTCATCGGCTTATCCTGTCGGTTCGGGCAGCGTTATTCGGCGGCAACCTTGTTGCTTGTCTCACCGAACTGTTTCGCGGCCGGCATCACGTGTTCGGCGAAACGTTTCATGCTGGCGACCGTCATTTCGTGCGGCATCGACGCGATCTGGAACATGCCGAGGAACGTGCCGACGCCGGCTTCGCGCTGGCAGTATTCCAGCCTGTCGCGCACGGTATCCGGACTGCCGCAAATCACGATACCGGTTTCCATCAGCTCTTCCATGGACCGCACCTTGGACAGGCCGCCCTTGTGCTTCATGACATTCTTGAAAGACCTCAGAGACAGATATCCCGGCGGCAACAGCATTTCGGGCGTCATCCGCAGGAACTTGTTGAAAAAGGCCTCCACATGCGGACGCGCCTCTTCGATGGCCTTTTCATCTGTTTCGCCGACATAGATCGGCGCCGCCCATCCAACCTGTGAATCCGTGGCTTCGTATCCGTACATGTCGCGGGCGACGTCCCGGTACATGTGAAGGAATTTCTTCACAGCCTCGAACGGACTGTAGGTTTGCAAATAGGTGTATTTGCGATCGGAATGGGCCGCCCATTCGATGGTTTCCAGCGACCCCTGCGACGGGCACCAGATCGGCGGGTGCGGCTTCTGGTAAGGCCGCGGCCAGACATTCACGTATTCGAAGTGATAATGCTTGCCTTCGAACGCGAACGGACCTTCATCGGTCCAGGCGCGGATGACCAGATCGTGGGCTTCGTGAAACCGTTCGTGACTGAACGCGGGGTTCGCCCCCATCGAATAATATTCGGCGCCGATGCCGCGGACCATGCCGCTGATAAGCCGACCGCCGGTAATGCAGTCGATCATCGCGTGTTCTTCCGCCAATGTCAGCGGATGCTCGCGGAGGCCGAACGCATTGCCGAGCACGGCAATCTTGGCTTTCGACGTGCGGCGCGCCAGCGCCGAGGCGGGCACGATGGGCGACGGCATCAGGCCATAGGCATTCTGATGGTGTTCGTTGACGCATAGCCCGTCGAACCCCAGTTGCTCGCCCATCTCCAGTTCGTCGAGATAGGTGTTGTAGAGATAGTGACCGACCTTGGGATCGAAATTGGAATTGGGATAAACCACCCAGGAGGCCTTGTACTCCTTGTCGTAGTCCAGATCGAGACTGGCATAAGGCATCAGATGGAAGAGAAAGCACTGCATGGCGGATCCCCAAAATAATAAGGTTGCGAACGATTATAGCGCGGCTGACGGAGAGCGAAACCTCCCTGAATCACCCGGAAAACCGCCCGTCAAAAAAATTTAACCATAAAGACCCGAATTTAGGCTAGGTTCACGCGCTTGTTGCGGCAGAAAAAGAAGTCGTCATGAGCGCTCACGATCATATCGTCCT